>Ga0316575_10000524_pt1 | contig 11214 bp, 11 predicted proteins | sample J5NA_FD_203072 | JGI IMG/M metagenome (GOLD analysis project Ga0316575, IMG submission 203072) | Rhizosphere microbial communities from salt marsh grasses in Alabama, United States - J5-7_050615r2r3 | ecosystem: Host-associated > Plants > Roots > Rhizosphere | place: USA: Alabama | collected...
CACCGATCGAGAAGCTACGGCGGAGGATTCCAAGGAAGGCCTCGCAAAGCTTGTCGCCAAAGGGCTCAGAGCTCAGCTGAAAACCGGCAGTTTGCTGACCGGCCAGCTTTTCGTGAGTATCGATTTTTATCCGGATGCGCCAAAGGCAGAAATAAAATATGGAGAAAAATTTCCGGAGTTTCCCACGATTCCGGCGCCGCTGCAGATTATTACTGCCAGAGTCAACGATCTTTTAAGCAAAATCGAAACCGTGCCGATAGAGCAAATCGGCAAAGATCTGGGCGATACCCTTCAAAACGTCAAACAGCTCTCAGAATCCAAGGAGCTGCTGGAAGCCGTCCAGGCCTTAAATCAAACCTTGCAAGACGCCCGCGAGCTTGCGCAAAATTTAAATACGAACGTCGCCCCGGCCATTACAGCGACCCTCGACCGGGCCCAGCAGACATTGGTTTCGGTCGAGGGCACGCTGGGAAAAGATTCGCCTTTGCAGTACGAATTGCGATTGGCGATTAAAGAGCTGGGCGAATCTGCCCGTTCCCTTCGTGTCTTGCTTGAATATCTTGAACGACATCCGGATGCGCTGATCTTCGGGAAAGGAAAAGCAAAATGATGCGCGACAGATTTTTTCAAATAACATCACTGCTGGTTTTGTTTATTGCCGTTTTGCTGGCTGGATGTAGCGGCGGCCCTACCCCGGTAGAATTCTACACCTTAAATTCCCTCAATGGTATGCCGCAGCAAGCCAATCCGGCGGATGCCGCTCAAAATATTGCCATCGGTATCGGCCCGGTAAAAATTCCGAAAATCCTCGATCGCCCTCAGATCGTGACCCGCACCGGCCCCAATAAGATAAAGGTAGATGAATTTCACCGCTGGGCGGGTCCCCTGGGTACAGAGATCGCTCAGGTTCTGGCGGAAAACATTTCTCTTCTGCTGGCCACAGATCAGGTGGCGGTCTATCCCTGGGAAGTCGACTTTAAGCCGCAGTACCGGATTGCGTTGGATATCCGATACTTTGAAGGTCAACTGGGTGAAAATGTATTCTTAGATGTGGTCTGGCGGGTGTCGGACCAGGCGAACCAAAAGATCCTGGCCACAAAATCATCGGTGATTAACGAGACTTTGGCTTCCGCAGACTATGAAGCCCTGGTCGCGGCCAAGAGTCAAGCCATCGCCCAGCTTAGCCGCGAAATCGCCCAGGAAATAAGAAAGCTACAGGCAGGAGGTAAATCTCAATAAAGTTTCAGGTGTTATGAATTCAGAGGACAGATGTCAGCTGACAGAAAACGGATGGAAAAAGCCTGGAAGATGAAACACTTTATCTGACTTCTGTTTTCTGTCCTCCGTCATCTGTTATCTGACACCCGAAACCTGACACCCAACTTATAGGCCCTTTAGCAGTTTTTCAGCGGCTGTGAAAGGATCGATTTTGCGTTTGTCTAAGTTGCCGAGAAGTGTTTGATAGGCAGCAGAATCTTTGGCGTTCTCAAAAATTTTATCAGCCGCCATTTCCATAACGAGGCTTCGAACAAAGCGAAATGTCTGCGCACGGTTATGCGCCTTAAATTGGCCACTGTCCATCAGATACTGGCGGTGGCTCCAGACGGCATCGACCAGCTCCGCAATTCCTTTGCCTTTTATGGCAACCGTATTAAGAACCGGCGGCTTCCAGTCATTTTCTGGAATCATTCCCATTTCAAGCATGCTTTGTAAACGAGCGACCTCATCGTCGGAGCCGCGCCTGTCGGCCTTGTTGACAACAAACACATCACCGATTTCCAGCAACCCGGCTTTCATCGTCTGAATATCATCTCCCAATCCCGGTATGCTGACGATGGCCGTTGTGTGCGCAAAATCAGCAATCTCGACTTCATCCTGCCCGACGCCCACTGTTTCGATGATGACAACATCATAGCCCATGGCATCCAGCACCATGACCGCTTCCCGGGTGGTCCTGCTCAGGCCGCCCAGATGTCCGCGAGTCGCCATCGATCGAATGAAAACCCCGTCGTCTTCGGTATGCTGTCGCATTCTTAGCCGGTCGCCTAGAAAGGCACCGCCTGACAGGGGGCTTGAAGGATCCACCGCTACCACGCCGACTTTGAGGTTCCGCCGACGGAATTCAGCGATAATATGGGCCACCAGGGTGGATTTGCCTGATCCCGGAGGCCCGGTAATCCCCAAAATAAACGCATTCCCGGTGTGCGAGAATATGGCTTTAAATCCGGCAATCCCCTCAGGAGCGTCTTCTTCCAGCAACCGGATCAGCCTGCCACCGGCAAGCTGGTCTCCCTGAAGAATTTTTTTTGGATCCACTTTCGTATCCAAATCGTTTTCACCCCACCCTATATAACCATCCGTTGAAGCGATCGTCATTACCGCCGACGATGGCATCCAACAGTTCATTGATTTTGCGGGTTAGCGGCCCGGGCGCATTATCGAGTTTGCGATCATTGATCTGTTTTACCGGTAAAACTTTGAAGGGGCTGGAGGATACAAACATTTCGTCGGCTTCAAACAACAGCTCAGGTTTTAACTGTTCTTCAATGCAGTCAATACCGGCTTTTTTGGCGGCTTCGAGAATCGACATGCGGGTGATGCTTTTTAATACCGTTCCGGTAGCGGGTGTCATCAGGCAATTGTCTTTGACCAGAAACACCGATTCGGTTGAGCCTTCGGCGATAAAACCCTGTGTGTCCAGCATAACAGCGTGCCCGAAACCGTTTTTTTTCGCTTCGGCTCGGGCAACCATGCCATTTAGATAGTTGGCAGCCGCTTTGGCTTCGACCGGAACTGTCCGGGGATCCAACTTGCGCCAACTGCTCACATAGGCAGTTGTGCCCGTTTCAAACGGAATGCCAAATGCACCCAGGTCCTGTTCGGGGTCGATGGCAAAAATCGAAACGCTCAGCTTTTTCTGAAGCGGCAAAATTTCAAACGCAAATTCACCATAGAAACCGATTAGTTTGATGACACCTTTTTGAAGCCCGTTGCGTTTTACGGTCTCGACAACGGCTTCACACAACGCCTCTTTGGAAAGGGGCAGCTCCATATCCAGAAATTCAGCAGACCTAAACAGGCGGTCGATATGCGCTTCAAGCCTGAAAATAGCCGGGCCGGCAGCCGTCTTGTGCAGGCTCATCACTTCAAAAATAGCAGAGCCTCGCCCAAAGCTGTGGCTCATGATATGAACGGTGGCATTCTCCCAGGCAATATACTCGCCCTTTAAATAAACAATACGATCTTCGATCATTTTAGCCTCTCATGTATTTTTGCGATGAAACCGCAGCGGTTAGAAAACGTAAAAAATGAATTTGAAATTCTTGTCCTTTACCAAACTTCATACACCTCATGCTAAGGAGTGTCAAATTATGGTACCAGATAACAGAAGTCAGATGACAGATGACAGAAAACATCCTGCCTTTGTCTTCTGTCATCTGTTTTCTGTGCTCTGTCCTCTTTATCTGATCCGCCTCCGGCGGAACACCCGAAACCTAAACCCACTTCTAGTGCTTATCAACCTCCCAGGTCCATGGCGTCAATCCAAAGCGCAGCCATTTGAAACGGTCTTTTATCCTTTGGCTAACACCTTGACCCACGCGACACATTAAAATATTTTCCGGTCGAAGACATATATTGGCATCGTTGGTCTCATACTCCTTGAAACCAAAAGGCTCAAAAAGTTTAATGAGCATTTGACGATATTCCTGCCCGGTCAAATTTTTGCCTTTTAGATCCCAGGTCCAGGAATATCCAACGAGATAGATGATTTTTTCTTCAATGCCGGGGTAAGCCAGCATCATCTTTATAATTTCGGGCGCAATCCCGGCAGAGCGCCACGGGCGACCCACCTCAATGGCTTTAAGTTCCATCATGATCTCTGTCCCCAGCTCAGCCCAGCGTTCACCCGCGTCGGGATAAGCCAAAAGGCCATACCCGATAATGTCTTTGGTGTCCGCAATGGCCAAAACCACATTGGCACCCTGACCGGCGGCGCTTTTGGCCAGACTTTCCCGCTGGGTGAAAAGCGATTTAAAATCATCGCTGATTCCAAAATAACGATCGAAAGTGTATTGTTGAATTTGTTCCGGACGACAAAAGGAATGAAGGCGTATATCGCCTTTGGGGGTTGAAATGACAATTTCTTTTGAGGACATCTCGCTCATGAATGCATCGTTGAAGCCTAAAGTTGCTCTTGTTTAGACCGGGAGGCAGGCCAGGCGGAATTTTACATAATATCACGCCGATTATCTTATCAATGAGCTAAAATTAAAAATGGCAGGCACGCGTTTTAAAACGCATCGCCTGCCATAAGATACTCCGTTGAAACAATGAACAGTACTACTTCTGCGGTTTTCCAAGAACCTCTTCGAACATTTCGTCATTCCAGAGCCTGGAGTCGGCAATGTTCTGGCGGAACTTGATGAAGTCAATGGTATCCTTGCCGGTGATTTTCTTGGTGTTAAAGGCCCCGAAGCCAAGGAATGCTTCACCGCCCATGTTGGCAGCCAGCCAGTGGCGGTTGCCGTTTTTGCAGATATCCCAGAAGTACTTCTTTTTCATGCGAATGCCGTCAATGGATTTAATCAGGCAGCCGGGAAAAAGATTGGCAAACGTCCAGACAACCTTATCGATTTCCTTGTCGAGCAGTTCAAAGTCGGCATTGGGCTGATGCTCCTTCACAAACGCCCGCGCCTCTTTGGCGGCATCACCGGATTTATACTCACCGTATACAATCTCACCATCTTCGACATATTTGTCGGTGACGATCATGGGGTTGCGTACCCATTTTCCATCCACCTTCAGAACCGGTACCACCTTGCTGATCAGGTTTTTAGTTTTCATCTTGTAGGCGGACCACATTTCGCAGGAGACACAATTCCACATGGCATCTTCGCTGCTGAGCATCCAGGGCAGAAAATCTGATGAACCCCCGTCAGGCGCTGAACCGTGTCGCGGACCCGCCTGACCGAATATGGCCAAATCCGATGATAGGGCCAGGTCGCATGCCATCCCTATTTCCTGGCCGCCGGCCACTCGCATACCGTTGACCCGGCAGATGACCGGTTTTTTGCAGGCCAGGATTGAATCCACCATGTGGTTGAACAACTCCATATACTGACCGTACTCATCGCATCGTTGGCTGTAGAATTCACTGTATTCCTTGGTGTTGCCGCCGGTACAGAAAGAATAAGGCCCGGTTCCGGTAAACACGACTGCCACAACGCTTCGGTCCAGGGAAGAATTTTCAAACCCGGCAATAACACCTTTGACCATCTCGGTGGTGTAAGAGTTGTATTGTTTGGGGTTATTGAGCCGGATCCAGGCCACGTATAACCCATCCTGCACCTTACCTTTGGGGTCTGTCAGGGGTCGTTTTTCATAGACGACGCAGGGCGCGTCGGCGTCGGTCCCCCAATGCACATCCGTATGCAACAAATGGTTTTTGCTTTCGTTGTCTCGCGGCATCCAGTCTAAAGCCATAATATTTACCTCCTTTAATATTGAAAATTTTTCTTGTTATACGATATTCGGTGCTTATTTACCATTTTGGTAAAATCCTGTTTAGTTCCCTTCCTCAGGAGAATTCGGGTTCAAACATAAAAAAATTTATAGCGCTTAAAAGTCAGGTGTCAGCACAATACGCTTAACGGGTGATTCTTTGTGGGCCTCTTCAAAGGTCTCCACAATCGTGCTCATCGGCCGGGTTTGTACGAAATCTTCTATGTTTATTTTCTTCTGAAGGATCATGTCCATAACCACCGGGTAATATTCAGGCAGGCAGGCCCAGGTTCCAATAATTTCGGCGTCGAACGCCATCAATTTGGCAAACATGTATTCGGCTTTGGCAAGTCCGTACCCGACCACAATCAGTTTGCCCACAAAACTCAACAGGCTAAGCGCAATTTCCTGACCACCTCCAGCGCCAGTGACTTCAAAGATTTTCCAGCCAAAGCTTGGCAATCCATTCGCTTTGCAGATCCCCTTGAATTCCTGGGAAACGGCCCGGGCATCCTTATCTGTCGAATTGATGACGAAATCCGCTCCGTATTCAAGGGCTCGGTCCAGTTTGGCCTGGTTGCGGGCAATGCCCACAACGGTATTGGCGCCCAGGGCTTTGGCCGTCTGTCCCATATATTGCCCGACCCCGCCGGTAATACCGACGACGACCACGTTGTCACCCGGCTGCAAATCGGCTCTTTTGGCTGCCTGATAAGGTGTGGTGGCAGCATCGGCGACGACGGCTAAATGGGCCAGCGGTATCTCACCCCGTTTTTTAACTTCGCACAGATCGATGCTCGGAACCGGAATGTGGCTGGAAAATCCGCCATAAATATCCATGCTGTTGCCCGGCATTTTCTGATTCAGGCAGCGGTTGCCGCGGCCGGTTTTACAAAGGATGCATTTACGGCATGGCATCACAGCGGGAATCACGACCTCTTTGCCGACCCATTCTTCGTCTCCGGCAACCACCGTACCGGAAATTTCATGTCCCAGTGTCAACGGCGCCTTCGAAACCGTTGGGACACCGTCATAGAAATATCCCAGGTCTGTATGGCAGACGCCGCAGCCTGCAACCTCAACCAGCACATCACCGGACTTCAGTTCCGGAACCGGCAGTTCGGTTTTTTCAATTTTACCTGGGGTTACCTTTTTGGTTTCCCTGTCAAATGTCGTCGGCTGGACCATCTGCCAAGTTTGAATTTTATCCGGTATGCCTCCCATATTATCCTCCTTTTTTAAAAATTTCGCTTGCTTTTAGCGCCAAAGTTTGAAACTACTTTTTAGCTACAATGTAACTATGCTGATGTCAAGATTTTTTATTGACTTCGCAAGAGCTCAGCTTTAATCTATCTTCGACATTTTGTCGCAATAATAGATAAACCAATAGTTTCAATAACCTAAAATGATCGTTTCAATGAATTTAGCAAAATTCAGGAGGATTTTATGCTACTGGAAGGCAAAAATGCGCTGGTGACCGGCGGTTCACAGGGAATCGGTGCCGCCGCCTCGATCGAACTGGCCCGTGAGGGTGCAAACGTCTGTCTGACGTACCGCAAACACGAAGCCGAGGCCATCAAATACGCGGAAGAAATTCAGGCAATGGGCCGCAGGGCGCTCGCCGTGCAATGTGATATCGCTTCCTTTGCCGACGCTGAAAAAGTCGTGAAAGCCGCCGTGGAAGCTTTCGGCAGTCTGCAGATTCTGGTGAATAACGCCGGCATGAACTGGGACGGGGTATCCTGGAAAATGACCGAAGAACAATGGGACCGGGTGTTGGAAGTCAACCTGAAAGGATATTTTAATTTCACGCGCCACGTGGCACCACTTTTAAAGGAGCAAAAATACGGCAAGATTATTAATGTGACCTCCATTAACGGGTTGCGCGGAAAATTCGGCCAGACCAATTACTCCGCGTCAAAGGCCGGTATCATTGGATATACCAAAGCACTTGCAAAAGAACTGGGCGCTTTTGGCGTAACGGTCAATGCAGTCGCCCCCGGTTTGATAGAAACCGCCATGCTTAAAGAATCGGAAGCCAGAGATAAAATTATCGATATGGCCATGGGTGAAAGCGCCCTGAAACGCGTCGGTCAGCCGGAGGACCTTGCCTACCTGGTGACATTTCTGGCATCCGACAAGGCCAGGCATATTACCGGAGAAGTTATCAAAGTTGACGGCGGGCAGTATATCTAGTTTAAAATTGGCAAGGAGCTAAGTGCATAGCGCATAGCGTTGCCAAATGGAAATTTCCGCTTTTCAATTTCGACGCTTTGCCCTATGCGCCATGCGCTGTGCTTTTAATGACGATAGAAAATGCCGAAAATAAATAAAACACCACCCTAAAACGACAATATGGATGAAAGAGGAACCTCATGAGTAAAGTAGCTATTATCGGAGTCGGACAGAGCACATTTGTAAGGAGTTACCCGGGGGCTATCCGGGAACTCGTATTTGAAGGATTCAAGGAGGCCATGCAGGATGCGCAACTGAGCACCGGCGACATCGATGCTTCGGTCATCTGCTCGGCACCCGAGTACGACAAACAACGATCACCGGCCGGTGTTTTTGCCGAATATCTGGGGTTGAATCCTCAGCCGACATTTTATGTCGAAACCCTGTGCTCTTCGAGCAGCACCGGATTAAAGCTTGCCTATTCTCTGGTGAAGTCGGGCCTGCACGATGCGGTAGCGGTGATCGGTTTTCAGAAAATGTCGGAAATCAGTTCTTCAGAATCCCAGGAACGCATGGGCCGTGGTGCCGATATTCAGTGGGAAAGCCCCTTTGGCACCATGATGCCTGCTTACTATGCCATGTATGCCAAAGCCCATATGGAAAAATACGGCACTACCCTGGACGATCTGGCCCTGATCCGCGTTAAGGCGGCAACTTACGGCCAATTAAATGAAAAAGCCGTATATCGTAAGCCGGTAGAGTTTGAGATGTTTTCAGATCCGCAAAACCGTATGGCCGGCCCGGTAGCCAGCCCGCTGCGGGTGGGTGATTGCTGCGCCAACGCCGATGGCAGCTCCTGCGTCATCGTTGCCAGTGAAGAAAAAGCCAAATCTCTTTCGAAAAAACCGGTCTGGATTTTGGGCGTCGGCGCGGCGTCCACCAGTGTCAATTTAGCAGGCAGAGATCTGTTTACGGGCTTAACCGTTGCCGAGCAGGCAGCGCAGCAGGCCTATGCAATGGCCGGTGTCGGCCCCCAAGACATTGATGTGGCGGAAGTGCACGATTGTTTTACCATCGCTGAAATGATGGCCTATGAAAATCTGGGATTTGCCAAGCCGGGCGAAGGCAAGGAATTGATCCGGAACAAAGAAACATATCAGGAAGGCCGCATACCGGTAAATGTCGACGGCGGACTGTTGTCCAAGGGTCACCCGATCGGTGCGACCGGTGGATCTCAGATCCGCACCATCGTCTTGCAATTGCGGGACGAGGCCGGTGATATCCAGGTCAAGAATCCGGAGATCGGGCTGGTCCATAACATCGGCGGTGTGGGGCTGTATGGAAATGTGACCATCCTGGGACGTTAGAATAAGCATTGAGCTATCCTTTTTGATGAACCGCAGAACACCGAACAGGGAATAATGAATGTCGAAGTATTGAAAAACCGCTTGAAACTTCTGGCTTCGACATTCCGCGTTCGATATTCGATATTCAATGAAAAATTGTATTTCAGCTTTTAAATGTTAAACGGAGATAAGCGATGAGCAAGGTGAAAGAAGTAGATGATCGATTTAAAAAATTCGGTACGGTAAGCTTTACCGCTATTACCAAAACCAATGATTTTGTGGATTACCTGGAAAACAATAAAGTCATGGGAACCCGATGCAAGGATTGCGGGTTGTCCTTTTTTCCGCCGCGGGCAGATTGCCATCAATGTCTGACCAGCAACATGGAATGGTTTGAAGTCAGTGGCACGGGCAGGCTGCTAACGTATAGTAAGCTGCAATATGCGCCCATCGGATTTGAGGAAGATGTCCCCTACTGCATCGCCCTGGTCGATTATGGTGATTATAAAGTATTTGGCAGAATCGCCGGTGATGTGCCGGAAGAAGACATCCAGGTGGGCATGGAAGTACAAACCGTCGTCAACACATTGCCTAACGGGCAGTTGAACTATGTGTTTGTAAAAGCATAGCGAGTGTTTGGTGTTTAGTATTTAGTGTTTTGTTCAAGGACTCGCTGAAATGTACATTTTTTAGATACGATTCCAAGCACAAAACACCAAAAAACTATACACCAAACACCAAACACTAAATACTAAACACTTATCTTTAAAGGAACCAAAGCCATGAGCAAATATCAGCACCTAAAAGTCGAAAAGGCTGACGGCGTCGCCCGTATTACATTTGATCGGCCGAAACACAATGTTTTGGATATACAAATGATGAATGAACTCAACACCGAGTTAAAAGGGCTTGTCACCGATGACCAGCTGAAATGTGTGGTGCTCAACGGCGAAGGCGCCAGCTTCTGTGCCGGTGTTGAAGTAGCCGATCACACGCCAGAAATGGCCCCTAAAATGATCGAGACCTTTAACCGCATTTTTGAACTAATCGATCAGCTCGAGGTCCCCGTCATTGCCGCTGTGCACGGTGCCTGTCTGGGCGGGGGCATGGAAGTTGCCATTGCCTGTGACGTCATCGTGGCCGCCCAAAGCGCCCTGTTCGGCCAGCCGGAAATCAAACTCGCTTTTTTACCCCCCTATGCCGCCGTGCGATTGCCCCACCTGGTGGGCCCTGCCAGGGCAATAGAGATATGCACCACCGGCAAACGGTATAGCGCTGAAGAAGCCTGCCAAATGGGAATGGTCGGTTATGCTGTAGCCGACGACAAGCTTTCCGAAACCACCGACAACCTGGTAAAAGAAATTCAATATAACAGCCCGCTCATCATTCGCTTGAATAAACGGGCGGTCAAAAAACACCTGGGCCTGCCGCTGGCAGACGCCATTGAAAGTATCAGCGATCTTTTTCTGAACTCATTGATGAAAACTGAGGATGTGCTGGAGGGCATCAAAAGCTTCGAGGAAAAACGCAAACCGGTTTGGAAGAACAAATAATTCGGGTTACGGATTGCGGGTATCGCGTTGCGCGATATCTGTCTGAATTTCGAACACGCAACACGCCAAGGAGATTCTATGTCACAAATTAACAAAATCGCAGTCATCGGTGCGGGCAATATGGGCAGCGGTATTGCCCAGAAGCTGGCCCAGGAGGGGCTCAACGTTATTCTGGTGGATATGAAGGAAGAATTTGTCGAACGCGGCATTAATAACATCCGCCAAACGTTGAAAGAAGCGGTTGAACGTAAGATTCTGAGTGCGAATCAGGTCCATGATGTCCTCTCACGCATCATCGGCACATGCGACTTTGAAATGGTCGCGGAGGCTGACTTGGTCATTGAAGCCGTATTTGAGGACAAGCAGGTCAAATTCGATTTATTTAAAAATCTGGATCAGATCTGCTCTGAAAAGACCATTCTGGCAACCAACACTTCCAGTTTTTACGTTCGCGAGTTTGCCGAAAAAACCACCCGGCCGGATCGCTTTGTGGGAATGCATTACTTCTATCACCCGGCTAAAAATCGTCTGCTGGAAGTCATTCCCCATGAAAAGACCAGCGCGGAGACCCTGGAAAAATCACTTCTGGCAGCCAGGCTCCATGGCAAAACCGCCATTGTCGTCAAAGATGCGCCCGG
>Ga0316575_10000526_pt1 | contig 11201 bp, 8 predicted proteins | sample J5NA_FD_203072 | JGI IMG/M metagenome (GOLD analysis project Ga0316575, IMG submission 203072) | Rhizosphere microbial communities from salt marsh grasses in Alabama, United States - J5-7_050615r2r3 | ecosystem: Host-associated > Plants > Roots > Rhizosphere | place: USA: Alabama | collected...
TAGCAATCCGGAAAAAGAATGCTGTCAAGTACTATGGACAAAATAAATGTGGCAACCCGGAGGGGCAACAGGGCAATATGAACTGTGGTATTCGCCTCACCCTGAGGCTTGTCACCTCAGCCCTCTTCCTTGGGGGGGAGGTGGCCATGCCCTTACCAGGGTATGTTTTTTCCGGTTACCCCGGGTATGTTCTGCGAGCGGAGTCTAGGCGGCCCGTTGGTGCAATCCCTACTGCTCCAGAATCCGCACCGATTCATTCCACTGGTACACGTCAATATCCCGGAATGTGAAATGTTCATCCCCTCCGTAGATCAGTCGTATCGTGCCGGCCTGTTCACCGCATAACGTTTTCCAACTGACAAGTGAATCCGTGAACCCGGGGTTGAAGGTGCCGCCCGATTTGATTTCAATGCCGTTGAGCTTTATGCCGCTTTCGTACACGACATCAACCTCAAGACCGCGTTTATCCCTCCAGAAGTAGAAATCAGCTCTTTCACCCGAATTGAACCGCTGCTTTTTCAGCTCGGAAACAATGAACGATTCGAAAATTGCTCCGCGCATCGGATGAATGTTCAGCTGTTCCGGCGACGAGATTGACAACAGCCAGCATAAAAGTCCGGAATCATAGAAATAAAGTTTGGGCGTTTTTACCAGACGTTTACCGGGATTGGCATAATGCGGCGGCAGGGTGAAAATGATGTAACTGGCTTCAAGTATGGAGATCCATGATTTTATGGTTGTATGAGATACCCCGGTGTCCGAAGCCAGATTTGAAATATTCAACAGTGAACCGCATCGTGCGGCGCAGAGCCGGATAAACCTTTGGAACTGTGAAAGGTTTTTGATGTCGGCCAGTTGACGTACGTCGCGTTCCATATAGGTGTTTATATATTGTGCATGCCATCTGCCCGGATTCAGATGGCGGTCATGGATTGGCGGATATAGTCCCGTAAACAACATGACGTCCAAATCGGGAACCGGAGTGTCATTAGTAAATAACTCATGATAGGAAAACGGCAGGAGCTCAAGAAGTGCCGTCCGGCCTGCGAGAGATTGTGTTATGTGTGATAACAGACCGAATTGCTGTGATCCGGTAAGAATGAATCTGCATCGCGAAGTATCCAGATCAACAATATGCTGCAGATACGAAATGATATCAGGAACACGCTGAATCTCATCAAAAATCGCTCCGTTTTCATAACGCTTGAGAAAACCTCGCGGATCTTCCGCAGCCCGCATACGTATATCAGGGTCCTCAAATGAGACGTATTCCCTGTCGTTGAAAAGTGTCCGGGCAAGAGTTGTTTTTCCGGATTGACGCGGTCCGGTTATGGTTATTACCGGATACTCTTTCCGGAACTCCTCAAGTGCATTTACGGCAAAACGATTAATCATAGTAAAAATGTAGTATACGTGTGGACAAATTGCAAGTTGTACTTTCAACTTATCCACACGACTGACTTGTTACACTGTTTCGATACTTTATAAAAAGGCAGGCAGGTTCTAAAGAAATAAATAACATAGGGCCACAGATTTCTCCTGGGAGGAGAGGTGGCCACGCCTTACCAGGGCATGTTTTTCTACATGGCATCCTAATACCAAAAATGGTATATTATCACTATGGAATTCGAGATCCGACTTCTTTCCCCGGCATACGAGTTCATCGAGTCTCTGCCGGTAAAAATGCAAAGTAAGGTCTATCGTACCATCGATCTGCTCAGGGAGTTCGGCTACAGGCTTCGGGAACCGTACAGTAAGTCACTGAGGTACACCAGGGTTGAAGGAACTACGGGTGAAGCTTGCCACAGACATCTGTCGGCTGTTTTACTTTCACCTAAGGGTACGGTGTATGTGATAACCTCCGGTTATATAAAGAAGAAAAACGAGACGGACAAAAATGAAATCAAGCGTACATTACGCCTTATGGAGAATTTTTTAAAGGGAAAAAAATAATGAAAACATTCAATTTCGATACTCTGCTGCAGAAGAAACTCGAAAATCCTGAATTTCGAAAGGAATGGGAAGCTCAGGATGAAGAGTTTGAGGTCGCAAAAGAGATTATCCGGTTACGCATCAAGGCCGGACTGACACAGAGGGAGCTTGCTGACAAGGCGAAAACATCCCAACCGGCAATCGCCAGACTGGAATCGGGAAATTACCGAAATCTCAGTCTTACTTTTTTACGTAAAGTGGGAAAAGCACTTGGTGTGGAGCCCAGAGTGAAATTCAGGAAACTGCAAAAGTCCTGATCCCGAAGCCGTTACGTTTCCCCTCTCCGGGCGGAGAGGGGCGCAGAGGTGAGGTCACACTCCCCGCACAACGCACACCTTCACCACTCCCGCAATCCGCTCCCGGTACCGCTCAAGCGTCTCCCCGTCAACGGGAAAAACCGTACTTGCATCGATGCACGATCCCTTATCTACAAACGGCTGGAGGAACACTTTCTCAATCCCGTCAAGCAGCGGCAGGAATGCTTCAATTGCCGCGTCATCAATGAACGGTGACGCAGCCGTGATGCGGACTTCCGCATTGTTTCCCATCGACCGTACAATGTCAAGTGATGTCGCGAGCATCTCCGACGGATCACCGCCCTTCCACCCGAGCTCACCATACCGGTCGGGCAGGGTCTTAAGGTCGACCGCCAGATAATCCGGGTTGACACGTGGAATCATGCCGGGTAAAAGTCCGTTCGTATCGAGCTTGATTTTCACTCCGGTGGAACGGATACGTTCTGTAAAGGTGACAAGATCCTCGCCATGAATCGTAGGCTCTCCGCCGCTCAGCACCACGCCGTCGATGAGCCCGCGCCTGCGCTTGAGAAACTCGAAAATCTCCTCATGATCAACGGGTGTCGGCGCACCGGTGACAAGTGCGGCATTGTGGCAGAATGGGCAGCGCAGGTTGCACCCCTGAAAAAAAAGGACGGTCGAAACCGTCCCGGGAAAATCGATGAAGGAATTTTTCAGCCAGCCGCTGATGCAAGGACGGACGTCTTGTTGCACAGAATCTCCGCATCGATGAGGTGGCTTCGGTGTACGGGATCAAGGTGCTGCGCATCGTCTGACTTGTTGACGGCGAAGAGCTTGCGGTGGTTGAATTCCGATTTCTTGCCGTTGTTCCAGTGCTGAACCGGCCGGTAGTACCCGACGATGCGTGAGTACACTTCCGTCTCTTCGCTGCAGCTCGGGCATGAAAAGTGCTCTCCCTTGATGTAACCGTGCCGTTTGCAGATCGAGAAGGTGGGCGACAGGGTGAAATAGGGGATCTGGAAGTTCTCGGCAATCTTGCGCACGAGATCGCGGCACGCATCCACGTCGTCGATCGCTTCACCGATGAATGCATGAAACACGGTTCCGCCCGTGTACTGTCTCTGGATGTCGTTTTGCATGTCAAGCGCTTCGAAGAGATCGTCGGTCGCATTGACGGGCAGCTGCGTCGAATTGGTGTAGAAGGGGTTGTCGCCGCCGGGGATGATCATCCGTGGGAATTTCTCGCTGTCCTTTTTTGCCAGACGGTACGAGGTCCCTTCGCCGGGGGTTGCTTCGAGGTTGAAAAGATGCCCCGTCTCCTCCTGATACCGCACGAGCCGTTCACGCATGTGCAGCAGGATCTCCCTGGCGAACCGGCGCGCCTCGGGGTGCGTCATGTCTTTGCCGATGAAATTGAGCATCGATTCGTTCATGCCGATGAGACCGATGGTGGAGAAGTGGTTGTTCCAGTGACGCAGATACCGCTGCGTGTAGGGGAAGAGCCCCTGATCCATGAGTCTCGAAATGACCAGACGCTTGACTTCGAGCGAATCGCGGGCGAGGTCCATGTAGTGATCGAGATGGCGGTAGTACTCCTCGATGGTTGATGAACGGTACCCGATGCGCGGAAGGTTGATGGTGACCACACCGATCGATCCGGTGAACTCGTCGGCTCCGAACAGGCCGCCGCCGCGGTTACGCAGTTCGCGTTTGTCGAGCTGCAGCCTGCAGCACATCGACCGCACGTCGCCGGGGTTGAGCGATGAGTTGATGAAATTCTGGAAGTAGGGGGTGCCGTATTTGCCGGTCATCTTGAAGAGCAGCTTCGCGTTTTCGCTCTCCCAGTTGAAGTTGCTGGTGATGTTATAGGTAGGAATAGGATAGGAGAATCCGCGTCCGTCCGCATCGCCCTCGATAAGCACTTCGAGAAATGCCTTGTTGATGATGTCCATCTCCGCCTGAAAGTCACCATAGGTTTCATTGAGCGGAACCCCGCCGACAATCGCCGGCTGATCACGAAGATCGTCCGGAACAACCCAGTCAAGCGTGATATTGGTAAAGGGCGCCTGCGAGCCCCAGCGCGAAGGTGTGTTCACGCCGAAAACGAACGACTGAATGTGCTGCTTTACTTCTTTATAGGAGAGGTTGTCTATACGTACGAACGGAGCGAGATAGGTATCGAAGGATGAGAATGCCTGAGCTCCGGCCCACTCGTTCTGCAGGATACCGAGAAAATTCACCATCTGCTGCACGAGTGTGGAAAGATGTCTCGGCGCAGACGAAGTGATCTTTCCGGGAACACCGCCGAGTCCTTCTGAAATAAGCTGCCGCAGCGACCAGCCTGCACAGTACCCCGAAAACATTGAAAGATCGTGGAGGTGAAAGTCACCGTTTCGGTGAGCCTGAGAAATTTCATGATTGTAGATATTTTCGAGCCAGTAGTTTGCGGTGATTGCTCCGCTGTTATGAAGGATCAGGCCGCCGAGAGAATAGTTCACATTGGAGTTTTCATGTACGCGCCAGTCCTCCTGCCGCAGATACCCGTCCATCGTGGACACGATGTCGAGCAACATGTCTTCGGTACTGCGGATTCTGCGATGCTCTTCGCGATAGAGGATGAATGCCTTTGCAACCCTGGCATGTCCCTGTTCGATAAGCACTTTTTCAACGATGTCCTGAATTTCTTCGACCGCTGGAATTGATTTCGGGTGAAACCGGTTGGCTATGGTCTCTTCAACATGCTTCGCCAGAGTTAAAGCGAGACCGAAATCACGGCCGCCGACCGCTTCGGCTGCTTTATAAATGGCATTGGCAATTTTGTAATTATCGTATGGAACCAGTTTCCCGTCACGCTTCCTGATGGTCTCGATCATTCACGTCGCTCCTTTATTGGTGTTGTCGGGTGGCCTGTGTTGTTTCCCCTGTGTCCACAACCTGTGCTACCGTTTCGAAAAGAGTATACAATATATGGCAGGGGGTGTCAATCAGGTTTTTTACAAAATTTTTTTGAAAATGTAATAAAACGGTAACCTTCGGAATGTTTTTTGGATGCAGGACGATATAACAAGAAAATCGTCTTTTAAATCAATCGGTTATGCGAAAGTGCTGAAGTGCGGAAGGGAAATGCGGAGTAAAAATTGATATTTGCTGCAGGGTGATGCTACCATTAAGTGATGAATCGCTACGTTTTTCGCGACAGCTTCCGTGATTCCTCCTTGTACGACAGACATTTCAGTAAGTCAACGTGAAAAGTGTAGCCGGTTTTCAAGTTGTACATCGTTTGAAAGGATGGAATGATGGCGGCACAGCGCAGATCCGAACCGCTCACCATTGATACTGCCGGCATGTCAATTGATACCGTAACGACAGCGTCTTTACAGGGGGGTACTTCTGACGGAGAACGGCAATCGTTGTCGGATTCGCGGACGACGGGGTATGTTGTCAAGAAGATCACTGCATCAAGCGGTGTGAGACATGGTCTTGTCGATACGAAAAGCGGTATTCATGCGGTTTCGATCGACACCGGTTCATTCGGCGGCGAACCTGCGCATAAGTCACCGGCAAAGCAGACGGCATCGATCGATACCGATGTTTTCATCAATCCCACGGCTCAGCAGCGTACCGATTGTCCGCTCGTTATTGACGAAACGGACGTCATGGAGGATCGGGTGGTCATGAGTAAACCGGCACAGGCACCCCGCCGGGAACGTCCCGCTCCGCGTTCGATATCACTTGACATTTCATCGGATATCGAAACCGGAGTGATGCCGTCGGTCGAGCGGCAGGACCGGCTCGGTACGGGGGTGGTTGCCGGAGTGCTCGGATCGGGCGGTATGGCAAAGGTCTACAAAATATGGAACGATAAACTCGAGGTGTTCCGTGCGGTAAAGGTGTTGCTTCCCACCACGCAGAAGGAGCAGCTCGACCGCTTTCTCACTGAGGCGAAGATTACCGCCAAACTGCGTCATCATAATATTATTGAAACATACGATTGCAGCGACTGGCACGGGCTGCCGACCATCGAAATGGAACTTGTCGAAGGAAATACTCTTGCGGCACTGGTCGGCGCATGCGCGATTCTGCCCTCTCCGGTAACTGTCGCAATTGCACTGCAGGTAGCTGCTGCGCTCAGCTATGCTCATTCGCAGGAAATTCTTATTTATGGTAAAACCTACCGGGGAATAATTCACCGTGATCTCAAGCCGTCAAACATCATGGTTGCACCTTCGGGTAGGGTGACCCTTATGGATTTCGGCGTTGCCCGCCCGGTGGAGACCGGACTGCATACGGTGGTTGCCGACAGCATCGTCGGTACGATTCACTATTTTTCGCCTGAACAGATCGGAGGGTATCCGATCGATCATCTTACCGATGTCTATTCATTCGGTGCAGTGCTGTATGAACTGCTCTGCGGAAAAAATCCGTTTCCCTATTCAAATATGGTAAGCATGATTCAGGCAAAAACGAAGAACCAGTTCATGCGGCTCGAAGAGTATCCGGTCGCGATGGACGGAAGAGTTGCTTCGGTGGCACAAACCTGTCTGCGAACCGACAAACGGGAACGGTATCCGGATTTTAACGCAGTGTCGTCGGTGCTGGAGGAGATACTTCTGTCCTATGGCATGGGGTCACCCGAAGAGGTGGTTGCTGTCTATCTGGCCAATCCGGCAAAGATGCAGCTTGAATATGAACGCTATTGTGCGATGAGTGCAAAAAAGAGGGAACGGGAAAGTGACGTCGAAGAGTTGACACCCGTTGCTGAACCTTCCGCTCACGAAACAGCTCCGGTTGAGCGGCACGAACCTAAAGTGGGCTGGGAACCGCCGCGACGTTCACGTACGGCATTGCTTACCGGGGTGCTGATCGCAGCGCTTCTGCTGATTGTGGCAGGTATTTTCTTTGCTGCAAAAGCCGACGGTGGAAAGAGAGTCGATGGTGTCAAGATGAAGATGAATCAGGTGAAAGTCTCGGTGGAACGGGTGCTTGCCCGCAACCGGTAATAGAAATACTACGGTATGAAACGGAGATGGTGTCGATATGATGATCGGTAAAAAACTCAAGGAACTTCCGGAAATCGTCGGAGTTGACAATAACAAATGCGTAAACTGCCACAATTGCATCAGTGTTTGCCCTGTCAAGTACTGCAATGACGGCAGCGGGGAATATGTTTCGGTTAATCCGTTCATGTGCATCGGCTGCGGAAGCTGCATCAGAAAATGTTCGCATGGCGCCCGTTACTGGGTTGATGATTTTGAACGGTTCATGGAAGATGCGGCTGCCGGCCACAAAATGGTTGCAGTGGTGGCTCCGTCGGTGGCATCGAATTTCCCTGCCACGTACCTTAGTCTCAACGGCTGGCTGCGCAGCATCGGGGTATTGGAGGTGTTCGATGTGAGCTTCGGGGCTGAGCTGACGGTAAAATCATATATCGAATATCTCAATGCGAATCCTGATAAAACGCCGCTGATCACCCAGCCTTGTCCGGCAATCGTTACCTATATCGAAATGTATCTGCCCGATCTGCTTCAGTATCTTGCTCCTATCGACAGTCCGATGGTGCATACCATGAAGATGATCAGACGTTATTATGATGACTTTTCCGATGCGAAAATTGCAGTGATCTCGCCGTGTCTGGCGAAAAAGAGGGAGTTCTATGAGACAAAACTCGGCGACTATAACATCGGCTTCAAGTCGCTGCAGGCCTATTTCGAAAAAAATCAGATTGACCTGCGCAAAATCCAGGCGAAACAGTATGCAAATCCCCCGGCGGAACGCGGCGTCGGTTTTCCGACACCGGGAGGACTGCTGCGAACTGCGGAACGCTGGACTCCCGGTATAACGGAACTTTCCCGCAAGATAGAGGGTGACCATATCTATTCGTATCTTGACACCCTTGAGCAGGCGATCGCAAGCAAGACGGCACCGCTTATCATCGATTGTCTCAACTGCGGTAACGGCTGCAACAACGGGCCGCTCACGGTTACCGATTCATTGCCGGTCGACGAAATGGAAAAGGCGGTGCAGAAACGCTCGCACCAGGTTGAACAGTTCTACGCCGAAAATACGGGCGGAGGCCATGGCGGTGATGCATCCGGTGAACTCGAAGATATCATCTCGAAGTACTGGGAAAAGGGACTTTACACAAGAAAATACAGCGACATGAGCATCAATAACCGCATCGTGGTGCCTTCCGAGGATGAGATACGACGCATCTACAAGACCATGCGCAAGAACTCCGAAACCGATCTATACAACTGCAGTTCCTGCGGGTACGGTACCTGCGAGAACATGGCGATCGCCATTTACAATGGTCTCAACCGGCCCGAAAACTGCCACTTCTACCTGGCTGCCGAGGCGCATCTCAAACATGCGGAAATTTCCGAAAACGAGAAACGTCTCCGTACCATCCTGTCGACTACCTCCGCCGGTTTCTGTCTTGCCGATGAGGAGTTCCGCATGGTCGTGGTGAATCCCTCATTCTGCAAGATCATCGGTATTGACAAGGAAAAACTCATCGGTTCGACCTTTTTGCGCAAACAGTTTGAACGGTGCAGCGGCGGAACCAGTTATACATCGGAATTGCGGATCAACCGTCCCGACGGCGGCAACGGCATGTATATCTTCATCGCCAATCCGTATTATGACGAATACAAAACGCTCATCGGTTATTCGGCGATGGTGGTTGATATAAGTAAATACAAGAAGGATACCGCATCCACATCGTCGGCGGTACATCTCTCTATGGATGGCGCGGCGCCTCAATGATTATTTTTGAGGTGCTGTCTGGAAAGTGGCGAGGTCCGGATTTTATCCTGCTGCAGCGGGAACCGGCTTCGCAGCGCCGTCCCATGAGCGTATGAGTTTGCCGATGCGGTTCCATCGGATCTTGAAGGGAAGCTGCCAGAAGGGAACTTCCTTATCAAGCGAGAAGTAGAGGATGAACGCCTTTGCCTTGACGAAATTACGGTCGAGATATCCCCAGAACCGTGAATCCTGCGAATTGTCCCGGTTGTCTCCCATCATGAAGTAATTATCGAACATGACTTTATATTCGGTAACCGGTTTTCCGTTCATATAGAGGACATTCCTGAATTCGACATCTGCATCGCCGAGTGCTTGTCGTATCTGGTCGAATTGATGTTCAATAAGTGTCCAGTCGTCATAATCTAACGGTTGCTGGTCAAAACGGGCGCTAATCACGCGGCGCTGATAAAAGGAATAGAGGTTGACCATCTGACTGTTGGCGAACTCTCCGTTGATGTAAAGCTGATGTTCTGCCGTTATTTTGGCACGGGGATGCTCCTGATGTATCAGGTGTTTACAGAAGAGAAACTCCCGGAGGGGCAGCGCGCCGGGTTTGATGATGTCGCCTTTTTTGGGAATGTGCAGCGGTTTGAAATCGGTTATACCGGGTTTGAGGTTTCCATCGGAATCATATTTACCGTGTGGCGGGAGAACGAGTTCCTTGCCGTCAACAATGACATGCATGCCGTTGATCTCGATGGTCTGTCCCGGTCCCGCAACACAGCGCTTGATGTAATCTTTTCTGTCGCGTCCGGGGTATTTGAAAATGACCACATCGCCGGGCTTGGGATCGGTGAGTGCCGGTAGCCGTTTGGTAATGCCGAGATCGATAGACCACGGTATGATTGGCGCTCCATAAACGAATTTGAGGCCGAGCAGAAAATCACCGACGAGCAGACTGTTTTCCATTGAGCCGGTTGGAATTTTAAATGCCTGAATAACGTAAACAATCGCAATAAGGGCCATGACCAGAGCTGAACCCATCTCACGAAGAAAATGGAGAATCCCTGCCTGTTCAGAACGGCGCTGCTGATTTTCTGCCAAAGAAGCCTCCCGTATTCAATAAATACTGTGCGGATTTCAGATACCCGGATTTCGGTGATGGATCTCGAATATTTTCATCCGGGTCGTTATATCCGGGGATGCATGTCGAAGAATGATCTCATCCGGCCGGGAGTGCTTTTTGTGCAGTCTCCGAAGTAACCGGACTGTATTTCAGAAAAACGACAGATCCGCCGCGGTAAAAATAGTTGATGGCATCAGTTGTTGCGGAAATTCCTGAAGAAATCGAATGTCTGTTCATGCAGTATGCCATTTGAAAGAATGATGGAACCATTATGTACAGAAGCCGTACCGGTTATGTCGGTAAAGGTTCCGCCGGCTTCCGAAACAATACAGGCTGCTGCAGCACAGTCCCACGGTTTATCAAGTACGTTTACACATACATCGAGTTTTCCTTCGGCGAGGCAGGCGTAGGAAAAAGCATCCATGAATCCGTAGTGATATCCCAGCGCTCCCATGAAGGTGAGTAAACTCTGTCTGAGGTCGCTCTCTTCATGTTCCAGATATCCGAGTGCACTTCCGACTGCGTCTTTGAGGGTGGGGGTTGTCGAAACATGAATCGGTCTGCCGTTGCAGAATGCACCGTGCCCTTTTGCTGCCCAGCAGGTTTTTCCCAGTGCCGGCAGATGGATGACGCCGACCACAGGGTGGCCGTCCGTTTCGAGGGCGATCAGGGTACTGAAGGTTGGTATGCCGCGGATGAACGGGCGGGTGCCATCAAGAGGGTCGACAATCCAGCATCGTCCCGATGTTCCGGACTGTTTTCCGCTTTCTTCACCCAGAAATGCATCTTCCGGAAACTTTTCAGTAATTGCGGATCTGATGAGTGTCTCGCATTCCCGGTCGACTGCGGTAACAGGTGATGTATCTTCCTTATAATGTATCTGTATCGGGGTGTTCTGATGATGCATCTGGATATCGCCGGCTTTTTCTGCAAGAGAGAGTGCAAGGGTAAGTTCTCTGGTATACATGGCATATTTCCTTCGAGGATTGATGTTCTCATTATATCTGTAGCCAAATATCTGTAGCCAACCGGTACTTTCTACGTATCCTTGAAACTGTTGCATTTCACCGATATCTCCCTGA
>Ga0316575_10000527_pt1 | contig 11198 bp, 12 predicted proteins | sample J5NA_FD_203072 | JGI IMG/M metagenome (GOLD analysis project Ga0316575, IMG submission 203072) | Rhizosphere microbial communities from salt marsh grasses in Alabama, United States - J5-7_050615r2r3 | ecosystem: Host-associated > Plants > Roots > Rhizosphere | place: USA: Alabama | collected...
TGTCGCCCGGCGCGCGTGGGCCCGCAACGAAAATTCAATCGACACCAGCATCCAGTATAATCGGATGCGTAAAGGGTCAGACCATATCACGATACCCTATATTGCAGATGATGAAATGATCGAAAAACTGGTCACCGAAAAATTAAAGGATAAAGAATAGTACTGTAATTAAAATCCGAAATTCGAAGCACGAAATACGAAACAAATCTTAAATTCGAATGTTCCAATGACTAAAACAATGTAAACTGGCTGAAGTCTTCGTATCATCATTCTGTTTAGGGCATTTGAATTTTGAAAATTCTAATTTGTTTAGGATTTCGAAATTCGGATTTCGGATTTGATATCAAGCCAATCTATTTGAAAAAACCAATTCAAGAAGAGGTAACCTGAAATGTCCAGCATGAAGAAGATAATAGAGTGTGTGCCCAATTTCAGCGAGGGCCGCAATCCGGAAAACATTGAAAAAATAGTCGCGCCCTTTCGCGGGAAAAAAGACGTTAAACTTCTCGACTATCAAACAGACGAAGATCACAACCGCATGGTCGTTACCGTGGTCGGAGAACCGAATGGGTTGAAAGCAGCCGTTATTGAGGCGGTGGGCTGTGCCATCGATGTCATCGATATGCGCACTCACCAGGGCCAGCATCCGCGAATGGGGGCCACCGACGTGGTCCCGTTTATTCCGATCAAAAACGTCAGCATAGAAGAAGCCATTGCGTTTTCCAGAGAAGTCGCTGAAGAAGCAGCCCAAAAATATTCACTGCCTATTTTCCTTTACGAAAAATCAGCAAGCCGCCCCGAAAGACAGAATCTGGCCCATATCCGCAAAGGCCAGTTCGAGGGCATGGCTGAAAAAATCAAACAACCGCAATGGAAACCGGACTTCGGTCCTCAAAAGATTCATTCCAGGGCCGGGGTGACGGCCATGGGCGCCAGGATGCCGCTGGTTGCCTACAATGTCAATCTGGACAGCGGCAACATGCAGATCGCCAACGAAATCGCCAGAAAGGTTCGGCACATCAGTGGCGGCCTGCGGTACTGCAAAGGGATCGGCATTGAATTAAAAGACCGGGGACAGGTGCAGGTATCGATGAACATGACCGATTACACGCGGACAGCGCTATACCGCGTATTTGAACTTATCAAAGTGGAAGCCAGGCGCTACGGCGTTAATATCGTAGGCAGTGAAATTGTCGGTCTGGTTCCCATGGAAGCGCTGATAGATACGGCCGCCTTTTACCTGGGACTGGAAGATTTTTCAATGGAGCAGGTGCTGGAGACTCGCATCTGGGAGTAAAGCTATCTGCTTGCTGCTTGCTACTGGTTGCTGGCTGCTGGCTGCTGGCTCATAGTCTGAGGTCATTGATCGCCTGCATCTGTATTTGACCCGTAAAGTTTATAGTTTAAGGACTACCAATTACATGAAGACCTGCATGACCGTATAGAGATTTTAGGCAAAAAACTAAATAATTTCATTCAAAAAATTGAGCAAGATCTTGCCACTAAAAAAAAGCCAGTAGCGAGAGGCCAGAAGCCAGAGGCTCTATACCAGAGGCAACTCGCAAAAGCACGTGGCTGTGATGAGGACAGGCAATGAACGGAAACATGTTGATTAAAAATGCGGCAGAACTGGTGACCTGCAGCGGGTTTAGCGCCAAAAAGGGCAAAGCAATGGCAGATCTGCACATCATAGAAGATGGCGCTGTCATCCTAAAGGAAGGCCTAATCGAGGCCGTCGGCCAAACCGGAGATATTGAGAAGCAGTTTAAAAAAAGCGGCGCAGATCATTCCGATTTTGATATCATCGATGCCCGGGGCAAAGCCGTATTACCGGGGTTTGTCGATTCCCACACCCATCTGGTGTTTGGCGGTTACCGGGCCGAAGAGTTTTCCTGGCGCCTGCGCGGCGACAGTTATATAGAAATTATGCAGCGCGGCGGCGGTATTGTGAATACGGTGAACGCCACCCAACAGGCTTCGGCCGGGGAATTGTTAAAATCCGGCATTAAACGGCTCAATTCCATGCTGTCGTTTGGCGTTACCACCGTGGAGGGCAAAAGCGGATACGGGCTGGACCGCGAGACCGAAATAAAGCAACTGGAAGTGATGGCCCGCCTGAACCAAATTCACTACCTCGATGTGGTGCCGACCTTTTTGGGCGCCCATGCGGTTCCGCAAGAATATAAGAGCAAGCCGGAGGCGTTTATTGATTTTATGGCCACTGACGTTCTGCCCCGGGTGGCCGATCAAAATCTGGCGGAATTCTGTGATATTTTCTGTGAAAAAAGCGTTTTTTCGGTTGAACAATCCCGACGCCTGCTGACCCGGGCAAAAGAACTGGGCCTCAAGTTAAAATTGCATGCGGATGAAATCGTACAACTGGGCGGAGCCGAACTGGCAGCGGAGCTGGGGGCGGTATCTGCGGATCATTTACTGCAGGCATCCGACCAGGGCATCAAAGACATGGCGGCCGCCGGTGTCGTGGCAACCCTGCTTCCGGCCACCGCTTTCAGCCTTAAAGAATCATATGCCAATGGCCGAAAAATGATAGATTCAAATTGTGCCGTGGCGCTGGCGACCGATTTTAATCCGGGGAGCTGTTTTACGGAATCCATCCCGCTGGTGTTTGCGCTGGCAACGCTTCATATGAACATTTCCACCGAAGAAGCCATTAATGCCTTGACCATAAATGGCGCCGCCGCCCTCAGCCGCGCAGATCAAATTGGCAGCATCGATAGCGGCAAAAAGGGAGACCTGATCGTTTTGGAATTTCCGTCCTATACCTATATTCCATATCATCTGGGTGTCAGCACTGTCGAAAAAGTGATCAAACAGGGCAACCTGGTTTATGATAAAGAAAAAGGAGGAATAATCCATTGCTAAAAGACTTAACCATAACCGAATTCTTAGAACAGACGGCTTCGGCAGAACCTTTGCCCGGCGGCGGCTGCACAGCCGCGTTAAGTGCCGCCCTTGCAGCCAGTCTGACAGAAATGGTGGCCAATCTAACTATCGGCCGTAAAGAATTTGAGGCTGTTGAAGATGAAATGAAAAAAATTGCGAACGCCGCAGCGGATCTGAGGAAAAAGTTGCAGAACGATATCGATAATGACGCGCAGGCTTACCGGGAAGTGCTGGCGGCCTTTAAGCTGCCGAAAAACACGGACGGCGAAAAAAAACATCGCTCCGGCGCCATTCAGCAGGCATTCAAAACCGCCGCAACGGTGCCAATGGGCGTTGCGCGGGATGCGCTCAAAATAATGGATTTGGCTTCCCGGGCGATCTCACAGGGAAATCAAAATGCGGTTAGCGATGGAGCGGTTGGTGTTCTGGCTTCGCGGACGGCGGTCCTGGCGGCTCTTTACAATGTAAAAATTAATTTAAGTGCCATTAAAGACCCAGACTTCGTAAAAGAATTGACCCGCGAAAGCGAAAACCTTGAATCCCAGGTAATCAGGAAAGAAAAAGACATCCTGGCGCATATCCATATTTAGCTTTCAGCGAACGCTGTTAAACATTATTTTTTTTTCTTCAATAAGGTTTCCAGATTGGCGAAGGGCTTATGGATGGGAGCAATCTCCTGTTCGTCGCCCGACGCCGCCTCGTTAAACTCATCCTGATCCAGATATCGCGAGTGCTCATTGTCGTGGCAGTATAGACACAGCAGTTCCCAGTTGCTTCCGTCCGGCGGATTATACTCGTGGTTGTGGTCTTTGTGGTGGACTGTGAGCTCACGAAGCTTTTTACCTTCGAATTCACGCCCGCAGCGCGCACAGATCCAGGGAAAAATCTTGAGCGCTTGCTCCCGATAACCCTGCTCCCGTTGCCGGCGGCTGCGCCAGGCCTCAGTCACAATCCGATCCATTTTGTCTTTGTCTAATTTTGTTTTCTTCGGTGGCATATGTTGATCCTCACGGGGATTAACAAATTATTAGAAGTGGTTTCAAAATTCCAGATAAGGTTCAAGGGCAAGGCGTCAGACCGATCGGGAAAGCGCAGCATACATGGGTATGTGAGCATTTATCGGAGGACTGCAACGCAGCCATTGGGCCTTAGATGGGGTTTTGAAACCAATTCTATTCCGTCCCCGTATAAATCTGCAAATAATGATCAGGCCCGATTTCTGTATAACGGTTCTGTTTATAGCCGTAGACCGATAAAATTTTATCAACTTCTTCCGGCGACAACCGCACGCGTTTCGGGGGTCCCGGCGGTCCCTCCTTTTTATAGTACTCAACAATGGCCAAAACACCATTGGGTTTCATTACCCTGACAATTTCTTTCATCACCTGCCGTTCAATCTTATCGCCGACAAAATCATGCAGTACCGTTGCCATCAGGCAGACATTCACACAATCATTGTCGACCGGAATTTTTTGAGCAACATTGCTGACAAACGTCGCAAGGTTTTGAATTCCTTTTGCGTCGGCTTCTTTTCGCAGGCTGGTAATCCCCTCTTCGAATAAGTCAACCGCAAATACCTGGCCGTCTTTACCAACGATATCCGCAGCCGCCAGCGAATAGGCGCCCCAGCCGCAGGCAACATCCAGAAATGTGATCCCTTTTTTTAAATCGAGTTCTTGAAAGAATTTGGTAGTATCAATCAACCCGAAACTGCTTTTGCCGGCACCCGTCGGTTTGTTTCCGTGATCTTTTGTCATTGTCAGTCTCCAGATCGACCCATAGGATCTCCGCTTTGCATTAATGGGAAAAATAAAGATACAGTTGTTCCCTTTTGCGGCCCGCTGGTCACCTCGATTTTTCCGTCATGCGCTTCCATGATGGCTTTGCACAAGCTCAATCCCAGCCCATATCCACCGGTATCCTTGGTGCGCGATTTGTCCACACGATAAAACGGCTCGAAAATATGGGACAATTCTTCTTCGGGGATTCCAATTCCGTTGTCCCTGATCCTTACAACGGCAAATGATTCCCGATGTTTATAGGATACCTCGATGGGCTCACTATCCGGTTGGGAATATTTGATCGCATTGTTGAGCACGTTTTCAAATACTGTTTTGATCTGCTCGGGATCTACCGCGACATTAATCTCAGAAGGAAGATCAACCATTTCAATCCCCGGCTGCTGGTTTTCAAAAGCCTTCAAGGTTTGTTTTAGAAGCACGGTCAGGTTGGTGGGCTGTTTCTTCAAATCTCCATATTTATGATGCCGACGGGCCGTTTCCAGGATCTCGCTGACCATTTTTTCCATATCTGCGATGTCGCCTTGCAGATTTTGTTTTGCCTGGCTTTCCGACAAAAATTCGAGTGCCACCTTCATTCGTGTGAGCGGGGTTCGCAACTCATGGCTAATGTCCAAAAGCAGCTGGTCTTTGGTATGCAGCATATCCTGGATGCGCTCGGTCATGTCATTGAATGCAACCGCCAGATCCCTCAGTTCATCCGACTTTTTCAGCGGCACCCGGTGTTTCAAATTCCCCCGGCTGACTTCCTGAACACCGGTATTTAGCCATTTTACCGGTCTTAAAATATATCGAATCGCAAAGAAAGCAACCGCTAAAATCGCCGTTAAAAGAATAAACAGAACGACCACCAGCCGGTTGCGCTCGCTGTCGATTTGCAGATTTCGGGACAGACCGAAAATAAAGCGGCCCGGCTTGCGGGCGACTTCGATTAAATGCCGGCCGTGATACTTTCCAAGGCGAATATCGGGGTCTTGACGCCAGGCAATAAACCGGCCTTTGAAAACCGTTGGAAGATCATTGGAGGTGCTCCAGCTTAAATCGGCGCTTTCGTATCTAATTTCCAGCAGTGACTGGCGGGCAATTTCTTGGGCACGCTCCAAACTGGGCGGACTGCCCATATCGGCAATCAAATAATTGAGGTATTGAACCACATTTTTATGAAACGGGCCACCGGCCAAATTACGATAGTGCCAGAAAAATCCGCCCACAACCAGATTAATACAAATACCGGCAAAGATGATGACCACCAGAAGCTTGGTGAAAACCGAACGTATGATTCTATTAAAAAATTTAATCCGCATAATTTCCGATAAACATGTATCCACTTCCCCAAATCGTCTTAATAAACTCAGGCGATTGGGGGGGGTCTTTTAGTTTTTGACGCAGGCGACTGACGGCGATGTCAACCGAGCGATTAAACGCATCACAGTCCATGCCGCGCAGCTCCTGCAGAATCTGGTCTCGATTTAGCACCTTACCGGCATTTCTGGCCAGCAATGCCAATGCAGCAAATTCATTGGTTGTCAGGTCAACCGGATTGCCATCCAGCAGGGCAAGGCGTTTAGCCAGATCGATGGTCAGTCGATCAAACGTCAGGGTCTGATGATCGCTGATTTGCTGGCTGCGCCGCAAAACAGATTGAATCCGAGCCACCAGTTCCCGGGGTTCAAACGGTTTTGCCAGGTAATCATCGGCGCCGAGCTCAAGCCCAACCACCTTATCCGTAACTTCCCCCCTGGCCGTCAACATGATAATCGGAATTTTGCTGGTCTGGCGAATCGCTCGGCAGACCTCAAAGCCGTCCATCTCCGGCAGCATGATGTCCAGGATCACCAGGTCGGGCGATTCCTGCTGCAGCTTTTTTAATCCTTTGGTCGGTCGCGTCGCCGTAATGACCGCATAACCAAAGTCTTTTAGAAAATCTTTGAGCAGCTGATTCAGTTTGGCATCATCATCGATGATCAGGATGGTAGGGGCCATACAATTTTCGATTTCGGATTTTGGATTTTGGATTTTCGTGGCTGGAAGCCACTCCCACATCGTATTCTCGTCAGTGGGAGCGGCATCCTGCCTCGATATTCAAGCATTTTATTCCCAGCTGTGTTGATGCTTCTCATGGAAGTATTCAATCTTCGCAACCAGCTTTTCCCGTTGTTCCAGTGACAGGGTTTTATGAAATTCGACTAGACGGGCCACCGCCAGATTGATAATTTCATCCATCTGAGCCCGCTTCTGGGCAATGAGGCCTTTTAAATTTTCCGGGTCAATCTCCTCTTTTCGCAGCTCGGCCATCAACTCGGCATGCATGGCCTCTTTTTGGGCATGCATTTCCTTGGCCTTGGCCATAAACTCTTCTTTGATCCCATCGAGCTGCTCCCTTTGCGAGTCGGTCAGGTCAAGGGTTTCGGCAATATAATCCACCAAAAATTCAACCTTGCCCTGATGTGAGTGGGCACGACAGCCGGTGAAAACCAAAGCCCCTGAAATAAAAGCACAGATCAATGCGATTGATAGACCTTTTTTTACCATGATTCCTCCTTTGTTGTAAAACAACGAATGAGATTTTGAAAAGGAAATTAAATTATCCATGGTAAAAATATAATCAGAAAGAAAACAGAATGCTTTTCAGGGCTGTAACAGTTTGTAACAAATTGTAACGAGGGCCTTGGGGTTCACAGGCCAAGGGAGTTTTTTGGCTTTATGCTGCCTTGGGGAAGCCTTTCGGGTTGAGCCATGTATCGGGCTTTAAGGGCTTCAGGCCCCAGGCCAGGCGGGCTTTATCGCAACGGGGATTGGGGACATGGTTTTGCCAGGAAGGCTCAAACTCCCGACAGATGGATGCCCGGCGTTCATATATACTGCACCGGACGCTGTGGCCGATATCGCCCAGCAAAGCGATGCAACGAGGGTTGACGCCTTCGGTTCCTCTCATCACTAGTCGAAAATCGTTCAATTTTGTGGTCATCTTCAGCGGAACGCCGCCGGCGTTGTTTTCTTCAGCTTCGCTCCAGTAAAAGGATGCCCGGTAAAAGGCGCAGCAGGCCCCGCAGCTCAGGCACAGATTGACACCCATTTCTTTCACCTTTTCGAATTTCAACAGCCCCGGCAAGCAACTCACCGGGGCTGCAATTTGGAATAAAACTATTTTATTAGAGATGGGTATTTAAGTCAATTTTAATAAAAAATCAATATACCATATCTTCTTTTGTAACTTTACCTTTGAACAAATTATAGCTCCAAATCTGATAGGCCAGCACAATCGGCACAAAAATAATAACCACCACCAGCATGATTTTCAGTGTCAGCGGACTGGAAGCAGAATTATGGGCGGTCAGGCTATAAGCTGCATCAATATTGGATGGAAACATATTGGGGTACAACCCGATGACACCGTAAAAGGTAGCACCGACAATGGTCAGGGCTGAAGAAAACCAGGCCTTGAAATAAGCCTGTTTGACCAGAAAAAATTTTATTCCCAGCAATGCCAGAACGGTGATCAGAATAACGGCAAACAAGATCGGGTTGTTCAGATAGTTGCTGTAAAGCGGGGTGGCAAAGATACTGGCGGCCAGGAATATTACGGCAACCACCAGCAGAACCGGCCACAGTTTATTGGCCGTTGACACTGCCCGCTGGTGCAACTCCCCCTGGGATTTAATCGACAACCACAGCGATCCATGAACCAGAAAAATAGTTAAAAAAAGCAAACCACCGATCAACCCATAGGGATTTAACAGGGTAAACAGGTTGCCCTGATATATCCCGTTTTGATCGATGGGAATACCCCGAAAGATGTTGGCAAAGGCTACTCCAAACAGCAACGCCGGCGCCGCACTGCCGATAAAGATACAGACATCCCAGACTTTACGCCAGCTGTCACTGTCAACCTTGCTGCGGAATTCAAAAGCCACCCCGCGCAGGATCAACGCAAAAAGAATCAGCATCAGGGCCGAATAAAGAGAAGAAAACATCACAGCATAAACCTGGGGAAACGCAGCGAAGGTCACACCGCCGGCGGTCAGCAGCCAGACCTCATTTCCGTCCCACAATGGCCCCATGGAAGTGACCATGACGCGTTTATCTTCTTCTGTTTTTCCGAGAAACGGCATCAGGGTCCCGATGCCGAGATCAAAACCGTCGGTCATAAAGTAAACGGCCCAGAGAAGGCCCCAGAGAAAAAACCATATGGATTCCAGTATCATTTTTTGTCCTCCAATTTTTTGGTTTCGAGCATAAGATAAAAAATTTTAAGCCGGTTCGGGACCTTTTCTGGCATACTTGAATATTAAGTAATATCCAACGGCGCCTAAAAGTCCATAAACCAGGATGAAAGCAACAAGCGTGGTGGCAACCTGGGAGGTTGCAATCGGAGAAACCGCATCTGAGGTTTTCATGATTCCGTAAACAATCCAGGGTTGACGACCCACTTCGGCAACAACCCAGCCCATCTGAATGGCAATGTAGGGCAGCGGAATTGAATACAGCATCAATTTCAGATAGCCGGGGCTTTCCAGCAAACGGTTGCGTTTCCAAACGCCGATGATCATCATCAGGACAAAATACATGCCCAGCGCCACCATTCCTCTGAAGGAAAGAAACGTCAACAGGACCGGCGGTCGTTCATCTTTGGGAAAGGCTTTCAGGCCTTTTATCTCGGCATTAAAATCATGATGACCCATAAAACTCAACAAACCGGGAATCGATCCGATTTGAATGGCATTTTTTTCATTTTTTTCATCCGGCAAGGCAATTAAATAAATCGGCGCTTTGGTGGTGGTTTCCCACAGTGATTCCATGGCGGCCAGTTTAGCCGGCTGGGTTTCGGTCACGTGACGGGCATGCAAATCGCCCTGGACGACGATAAACACGGAAGCGATAAGGCCGCAAACCAGCCCCATTTTATACGACCGGGTGGCAAATTCCACATGCTGCTGTTTAAGAAGATGATAGGCGCTGATTCCCATTACAAAGAAAGCGCTTAAAATAAAAGCAGCCGGAACAACGTGCAAAACCTGCAGGATGCTGAACTTATTAAAAAGGACCGCCGTAAAATCGGCAAGCTCGGCGCGTCCGTTGCGCATAATGTAACCCACCGGTTTCTGCATCCAACCATTGGCTGTCAATATCCAGATCGCCGACAGGTTGCCGGCAGCGGCAACCAGCCACATCACCGCAGCATGTGCTTTGGGAGACAGTTTTTTCCATCCGAAAATCCAGACACCGATCAGCGTAGATTCCAGAAAAAATGCGGCCGTTGCTTCAATGGCCAGCAGCGAGCCGAAAATGTCACCGACGTAGGCAGAGTAACGCGACCAGTTGGTGCCAAATTGAAATTCAAGTGTGATGCCGGTAACGACCCCCAAGGCAAAGTTGATCAAAAATAATTTGCCCCAAAATTTGGTCATTCTTAAATAGGTTTCGTCCCCGCTTCGTGCATATTTTGTCTCCATGATGGCCACTAATACCGATAATCCTAAGGTTAGCGGGACGAATAAAAAATGAAACATGGTTGCAGCGGCAAACTGCAATCTTGAAAGAAATAAAACATCCATTGTCTATGCTCCTTTCTGCCCCATTCGAAGTGGTTTCAAAGCCTCAGATCAGGTTTCCCGCTTGAACGCGGGATTACACATCTTGATTTTAATAAATTAAGGTGTGCATCAAGGCACCCTGTGAATTAAAGCGGAGCGTTTCGATCGTGGCTGGAAGCCACTCCCACAACTCTCATTTTAAGTGGGAGCGGCATCTTGCCGCGATCGATTCACCAATGGGCAACGCAGCCCTTGGGGCCTTTTGAGCTCCTTAAATAGTCTTCCAATTGAATGCGAAATCCCGTTCCTTTGAGCGGGGAGATGGGGTTTTGAAACCACTTCTTGACATTTGACGATGCACCTGACCTTTTAACAGGCCTGCTTTTTTTTAAGCTCACTCTCTAAAAACGGGTTCAGACAGCTGTCTTCTTTTAAAAGTTTGGAAAATGAAGCTTCACGTAGTGTTTCCCTGAGTTGATTTCTGGCTGTTTCCCAAACCCGATTTACCGTGCAGGTGTTACTACGATGGCAGGACTCAGGTCGTATCACGCAATCATTTAAGAAAATCTCGCCGATCACGGCCTCGACAACGTCCAATAAATTCAGCTTTTCCGGCGAAACGACCAATCGCAATCCGCCTTTTGCCCCTTGCACAATTTCAATTATCCCGGCCCGTGCCAACTGTTGTCCAATTTTACTCAAAAATTGTTCCGGAATATCCATCGCTTCAGCGATCCGCTTGCGGTTTGAGATCACATTTACACCCTGTGAAGCCAGATACAGAATACAGCGAACGGCATATTCCCCAGCTCTGGTCAGTCGCATCATTGCCTCCGAATAAATCAGATAATTAAGATCTTTTTAGTCCAATATAATATCGTATATTTCCTGTCAAGCAAATTATAGCGTGTTATCAAAAATAATGCGCGTGCATCTTTTTTTGTCGGGCCCTAATTTTAAA
>Ga0316575_10000528_pt1 | contig 11179 bp, 10 predicted proteins | sample J5NA_FD_203072 | JGI IMG/M metagenome (GOLD analysis project Ga0316575, IMG submission 203072) | Rhizosphere microbial communities from salt marsh grasses in Alabama, United States - J5-7_050615r2r3 | ecosystem: Host-associated > Plants > Roots > Rhizosphere | place: USA: Alabama | collected...
GCGCTGGTAATCCTCGTAGTTGCCGCGCTTGCCGCAGTCCATGGCCGGGTTCTTCAGGCATTCCTGCTCGCGGGCATTCTGCATCGTTTCATAGGCGGCCCGCTTCACCGCTTCGCTGCTGCATCCCGACAGGACCGGGATCGTTGCCATAAACAGCAATCCGAACAGATATCCCATGATTTTCACCTCAACAATCTATGCGCGAAGAATCGCCAGCGGCGGCAGCCTGGTCAGCCGCCGCGTTCCCAGCCATCCCGCCACCGTCACCACGCCCAGCCCGCCGAGCCCGCCGGCCAGCCAGATCGCGATCCCGGTATGGTACGGGATATCCAGCACGCGACTTGCCAGCACCCAGCCCAGCAGCACCGCGCCCAGTGCCGCGAACAGTCCGCTCAACAATCCCAGCACGGCAAACTCGCTGAGATGCAGCCGCCTCAGGTAAAGGCTGTCAGCGCCCAGTGTGCGCAGGATCGCGGCCTCATGGATGCGCTCATCCTGGGTCGCGAGCAATGCGGCATACAGCACCGCAAGCCCGCTCAGCAGCGTGAACACGAACACCGCGCTCATCGTTTGCGCGATCTGGTCCATGATGTGCCGCACCTGCGCGATCATCGCACCGACATCGATCAGCAGCAGGTTGGGAAAGGCCCTGACCAGCCCGTTCATTGCCTGCGCATGCTGCGGCGGCAGATAGAAACTGGTGATGTAGCTGGCCGGGAAACCGTCCAGCATCCCGGGCGCGGCGATCACGAAGAAATTCACCTGCATCGAATCCCATTCAACCTTGCGCAGGCTGGCCACTTTCGCGGTAAATCGGTTGCCCGCCACGCTGTAGGTCAGCGTGTCGCCCAGATGGATGCCAAGCGTTTTGGCGATACCCTCCTCCATCGACAGTTCGGCTGTTGCACCGGGCTTGAACCAGCTGCCCTGCACCAGCTTGTTGCCGTCAGGCACATGATCCAGCCAGGAAAGGTTGGTCTCGCGCTCGACCAGCGCGCGTGCGCGCGGCTCGGAATAATCGTCTCCGCTGATCTCGCGATTGTTGATCGCGACCAGCCGGCCGCGCACCATCGGAAACAATCCGGGACGCGGCAGTCCCCGCTCGGCGAAAAAATCCAGCACCGCCGCGCGCTGGTCCGGCTGTATGTTCACGATGAAGCGGTTCGGCGCATCCGGCGGCAATTGCTGCCGCCAGCTGTCCAGCAGATCGGCGCGCACGAAAGTGAGCAGCAGCAGCGCCATGCCGCCCAGGCTCAGCGCGACGATCTGCACCGCATTGCTGCGCGCATGCCGCGCCAGATTGGAAAACGCATGGTTGCCCAGACGGGCCAGCGCTCGCAGGATCAGCCAGGCCAGCAAACCGAACAAAAGCAGGCCCGCGATCAATCCGGCCAATACCGTCAGCCCGAGCTTGAGCGACCCGGCCTGCCACAGGAACAGTCCGCACAGCACGGTTCCGCCGGACAGATACAGCAGGCCGGTGCCGGTTTGCGGCACGCCCAGTTCGCGGCGGATCACGCGCAGCGGAGAAATGCTTTTCAGCTGCCACAGCGGCAGGAACGCGAAACCCAGCAACAGCCCGAAGCCGCTGGTGGCGGCCTGCCACACCGGCGTCCAGCCGGGCTGCGGCAATGCGGCTTCCCGCATCGACGGAATGGAATTCACCAGCATCGCCTGCGACAGATAGCCTAGCAACTCGCCGAACAGCACGGCACAGAAACCGACCAGCAGGAACTGGTAAAGGAAAATGCGCAGCACCTGCGCCTGGTTCGCGCCGAGGCAGCGCATCATCGCGCAGCTGTCCAGGTGGCGCGAAATGAAGTGCCGCGCGGCCAGCGCGAGCGCGACACCGGCCAGCACCACCGCGGTCAGCGCGGCCAGCCCGAGAAAATGTCCGGCGCGGTCCAGCGCGCTGCGTATTTCCGGACGCGCATCGCGCACATCCTCCATCTTCTGCCCCAGCGTGAGCCGGGTTTTCAGCCAGCTGCGCAGACTGGCAATTTGCTTCGCATTGCCTGCCACCATCAAACGGTAACCGATACGGCTGCCTTCCTGTATCAATCCGCTGGCGGGCAAATCTTCCGCATTCAGGATCACGCGCGGCGCGAAACTGGCAAAGCCGACCGACTGATCAACGAAACGCACCACCCGCGCCGCCACCTTCAAATGCAGCTTGCCGATGCCGATCTCGTCGCCCAGTTTCAATCCCAGCCGCTGCATCAGGCGCTCATCCGCCCACAACGTGCCGCGCGCGGGGATGGCGCTGTTTTCGTTCCGGATGACATGCTGCGTGCCATCATCGATGATGATCTTGCCGCGCAAGGGATACCCCTGTTCCACCGACATGATGTCCGCCAGCAGATTCTCTTTCTTGCCCGTCACCATGCTGGGAAAAGCATCCGACTCGATCGCGCGCAGCCCGCGCTGCAGCGCAGCAGCGCGATACGCTTTCGGCAATGGCCGTGTCGAAGAGATGCGCAGGTCCGCGCCGATCAGGCTGGTCGCCTCCTGTTGCAGCGCAAGCCGCACGCGGTCCGCGAACAGTCCGACCGTGGCGATGCTGGCCACGGCCAGCACCAGCGCGATCAGCAGCACGCGCCACTCGCCGGCGCGCCAGTCGCGGCGCAGCAGTTTCAGTGAGAGAAGCAGATTCATATGCAATTCGGCAGGATCATGATGCCACCCGCCCATCCGCCAGATGCAGCTGCCGCTTGCAGCGCCGCGCGAGCGCCTCGTCGTGGGTGACCAGGATCAGCGTGGTGCCCTGTGCGCGGTTCAGCTCCAGCATCAGTTCGATGATCTGGCTGCCGGTTGCGGCATCCAGGTTGCCGGTCGGTTCGTCGGCGAACAGTATTTTCGGCCGGGCCACGAATGCGCGCGCGATCGCAACGCGCTGCTGTTCGCCGCCGGAAAGATGCTTGGGCACATGATGCGCGCGCTGCGCCAACCCGACTTGCCGCAGCGCTTCGGTGGCGCGTTCGCGCGCATCCGGCACACCGTGCAGTTCCAGCGGCAGCATCACGTTTTCCAGAGCGGTCAATGCGGGCAGCAGCTGGAAAGACTGGAACACGAAGCCCGCCAGCCTTCCGCGCAATTTCGCGCGGCTGTCTTCGTCGAAAGAGAAGATGTCGGTGCCGTCGAGATACACCGTGCCGCTGCTGGGCGAGTCCAGTCCGGCCAGCAATCCGAGCAGCGTGGTCTTGCCGGAGCCGGATGCGCCGAGGATCGCCAGGCTGTCGCCGGCTTCGACCGCGAAACTTGCCTCGTGCAGTATGGTCAAGGGCTGGTCGCCGCTTAAAACTTGCTTAGTCAGATCAACTGCCCGCACAATCACACCCATGAAGTTTCTTTCCTCAAGAATTATTTTATTGGTCTTTGCACTGTTTTTGCCGCTCAGCGCGCTTGCCGCGAAAAACATACTGGTATTCGGCGACAGTCTATCAGCCGGATATGGCCTGGCCCTAGACAAAAGTTGGGTCCATTTGTTGCAAATTGAATTGAAACAATCCCGGCCGGAATATCATGTCGTGAATGCCAGCATCAGCGGCGAGACCACCAGCGGCGGGCGGCAGCGCATCACCGGCGCGCTGCATCAGTTCCGCCCGAAGATCGTGATCGTGGAGCTCGGCGCGAACGACGGTCTGCGCGGCACATCGATTGGCGATATGGAAAAAAACCTCGCCTACATCATCGGAAAATCCCGCAGCACCGGTGCACGCGTGCTGCTGCTCGGCATGAAGCTGCCGCCGAATTACGGCGAGCAATACATCACGCAATTCGCGAACGTCTATCCGCGGCTCGCGAAGAAATACCGCATCCGGCTGCTGCCGTTCCTGCTGGAAGGCGTCGCAGCGAACCAGTTCCAGGCCGACAACCTGCACCCGATCGCCGCCGCGCAGCCGCACATACTGAACAACGTGATGCGGGAATTAAAACCTCTCCTCCACTGACAGCATGACAAATCGTCTCGCAAATGAAACCAGCCCCTACCTGCAGCAGCATGCGGACAACCCGGTGGACTGGCACGCATGGAATCCGGACACGCTGAAGCTCGCGCGCGATCTGGACAAGCCGATCCTGCTGTCGATCGGCTATTCGGCCTGCCACTGGTGCCACGTAATGGCGCATGAATCGTTCGAGGACGCGGAGGTCGCCGCGGTGATGAACGAACATTTCATCAATATAAAAGTCGACCGCGAGGAACGTCCCGACCTGGACCAGATCTACCAGACGGCGCATCACCTGCTGACCCGGCGCAACGGCGGCTGGCCGCTGACGATGTTCCTCAGCCCGGACGGCACGCCGTTCTATGGCGGCACCTATTTCCCGAAGCAGGCGCGCTATAGCCTGCCCGCCTTTCCCGACCTGCTCAGGCGCGTCGCACAGGTGTATGCGCAGAACCACGCGGAACTGGAAGAACAGGGCAAGCACCTGGTCGATGCGCTGGCCCGCACCGTGCCCCGGGCGGACCTGGAAGCAGCGGTGCTGGACGATGCACCGCTGGCATTGGCGGCGCAGCAAAACATCGCACATTTCGACAGCGTGAATGGCGGCCTCGGCGGCGCGCCGAAATTCCTGCATCCTGCGGAACTCGATCTGCTGCTGCGCCGCAGCCAAGTGGCCGGCGACGAGCAGGCGCGCCACGTCGTGCACTTCACGCTGCAACAGATGGCGCACGGGGGTCTGTACGACCAGCTCGGCGGCGGATTCTGCCGCTACAGCGTCGACGAACGCTGGGACATCCCGCATTTCGAGAAGATGCTGTACGACAACGGCCTGTTGCTGGGCCTGTACTGCGACGCCTGGCAGGGCAGCGGCGAGCCGCTGTTCGCGAACGTGGTCGAACAGACCGCCGCCTGGGTGATGCGCGAGATGCAATCCCCGGACGGAGGTTATTACTCCTCGCTGGATGCCGACTCGGAACACGAGGAAGGCAAGTTCTACGTGTGGCAGCGCGACGAGATTCGCGTGCTGCTGAGTGAAGAGGAATACGCGGTCGTCGAGCGCTATTACGGCCTGGATGGCGCGCCGAACTTCGAAAATCATGCATGGAATTTGCGCGTCAGCGCATCGCCGGAACAAATCGCCGCATCGCTGAATATTCCTGCCGAACAGGCAACAGCTCTGCTGACCAGTGCGCGGCAGAAATTGTTTGTCGCTCGCGCGCAGCGCATCCGCCCGGGGCGCGACGAAAAAATCCTCGCAGCCTGGAACGGACTGATGATCGCCGGCATGGCGCGCGCGGCAAGGGTGTTCGGCCGCACCGACTGGCTGCATTCTGCGCAGCGGGCGATCGATTTCGTGCGCGCCACGCTTTGGTGCGACGGCAAATTGCTGGCAACCTGCAGGGACGGCAAGGCGCACCTGAACGCCTACCTGGACGATCATGCATTCCTGCTGAACGCGGTGCTGGAATTGCTGCAGGGCGAATACCGCAGTACCGACATGGCATTTGCTTTGCAGCTGGCCGACGCGCTGCTGGAACGCTTCGAGGACAAACAGGATGGCGGATTCTTCTTCACCAGCCATGACCACGAGGTGCTGATCCAGCGCAACAAGATCGGTACGGACAATGCAACGCCTTCCGGAAACGGCATAGCGGCGCAGGCATTGCTGCGCCTGTCCCTGCTGACCGGAAAATTGGAATATGCGGAAGCCGCAGAACGCTGCCTGAAGCTGTTTTTCCCGGCACTGCTGCAGGATGCCGGCTACCACTGCAGCCTGTGCACCGCGCTCGCGGAACATCTGCATCCGCCTTCATTGCTGGTGTTGCGCGGACCAGCCGGCGAGACCGATGCCTGGCGAAAATTGTTGCGGAATCGTTATCAGCCCGAATTGATCACGATTGCATTGGCGGATGACCTGGCCGGTCTTCCCGACGCGCTGGACAAACCATACAGCGCACAAACTGCTGCCTGGCTGTGCCACGGCACGCAATGCCTGCCGCCGATCAGCGACCCGGACGAGCTGCTGGCGGAACTGGCGCCCGGCCGGACTTAGCGCAAGGTCAGCCCGGTCTGGGCCGAAAATCCGAGCGCGCTCATCACCCCGACGCCGAAGCGTTTTGCCAGACGGTCGGCAAAATTTTCCTTGACGGTATAGTCCACGATATTGCTGGCCTTGATCACATTGCGCGCGACCGAATCCACCGTGCCGTAGCCGTCTGCCAGCCCCATCTCCACACCGCGCTGGCCGTTCCAGACCAGACCGCTGAACGTGTCCGGCGTCTCCTTCAGTCGCTTGCCGCGGCCCTTCCTGACCACCGCGATGAACTGCTGGTGGATTTCCTCGACCATCTGTTTCGCATAGGCCTTCTGCTTCGGATTCAGCGGTGAATACGGATCGAGGAAACCCTTGTTCACGCCGGCCGTGATCAGGCGGCGCTCTACGCCGAGCTTGGCCATCGTTCCGGTGAAACCGAAACCGTCCATCAGCACGCCGATCGAGCCGATCAGGCTGGCCTTGTCCACATAGATCTTGTCCGCAGCAGAAGCCACGTAATAGCCGCCGGAAGCGCAGATATCGTCGACCACCACATACAGCGGGATCTTCGGATACTTCGCGCGCAGCCGGTATATCTCGTCATTGATTTCGCCTGCCTGCACCGGACTGCCGCCGGGGCTGTTGATGCGCAGGATCACGCCCTGGGTATTCTTGTCCTTGAAAGCATCCTGCAGGCTGGAAATGATGTTGTCCGCACTGGCCTCGCTGCTCGAAGAAATCACGCCCTGCAAATCCACCAGCGCGGTGTGCTTGCCCTTGACCAGATCAACCTCGCTCTTGCCGATCCAGCCGAGAAAAATGAACAGCAGCAGGAACATGAATGCCAGTGTCATCGTCTTGAAAAATATCCCCCAGTGCCGCGCGCGGCGCTGCTCCTGCAAGGCGGACAGCGCCAGCTTCTCCAGTACCTCGCGTTCCCAGTTGCTGTTTTGGTCAGACATCGTCATTCCTTTATGAATTTGTTAAGCGTTAGCCTTGAACCAGGACCTCAGTTGCGCGAAATCCCCCACCAGCGCAACCGGGTTCAATTCCTGCAACTGCTCCGGCGGATGCGCGCCGTACCCGACCGCAACCGCATCCACCCCCGCATTCAGCGCCATTTGCACATCGTGGGTGGTATCGCCGACCATCAGGGTGCGCTCGGCACTGACCGCCAATTCGTCCATCAGTTCAAACAGCATTGCCGGATTCGGTTTGGAAAGAGTCTGGTCCGCGGTTCGCGTGGCATGGAAATAGCCCTTCATCGCGGTGGCTTGCAGCGCCCGGTCCAGCCCTGCCCGACTCTTTCCGGTTGCGACGCCAAGCTGGTAACCCGCACCGTGCAACTCCGCTATGGTTTCCCGCGCACCCGCGAACAGCGGAATCTTTTGGTCCTGTGCTAGGAAGTGATGGCGATAGCGTTCCACCAGATCCGGGCGCATCGCGTCCGGCATATCGGGCACCGCATAGCGCAGCGCCTGGTCCAGGCCGAGGCCGATCACGTGGCGCGCGGTTTCGTCGTCGGGTACATTCAGCCCCAGGTCGCGGCACGCGGCCTGTATCGAACCCGAGATCACCGCGGTCGAATCCATCACCGTGCCGTCCCAGTCGAACACGATCAAATCGTAGCGTTTAGTCATTGCTTCGCTGTCAAAAGAAAGGCGCGGATATTACCACTTTAAAGATGCTCCCCCAACCTGTGCCACAATGCCGTAATGAAAACGACTCAACACACAAAGAATGGATGGAGTTTCAGTGCAAGCTAATGCGGCAAGGCCGCGTTATGCTGAAACTAAAATACCACCCAAGCAGAGCTGGCTTTTGTATTGCCGCGCCGGCTTCGAACAGGATTGTGCGCAGGAAGCGCTGCGCCAGGCGAAGCAGCAAAAACCCATCGTTGGCGCAGAGCAATTTGCACCCGTTGCCGACAGCGCGTACGCAGTCGTCACGCTCAACGATCAGTTGCTGAATTACCGCGAACTGATCTTCGCACGCCAGTTGATCCGCTTGCATGCAATCATTGCCGAGCTGCCCGAGCGCGACCGGCTGACTCCGATACTCGATGCGATCGCCGCACTGCCGGGAAACTTCGGCACGCTTTGGCTGGAAGTCCCGGATACCAACGAGGGCAAGCTGCTGTCCGCGTTTACGCGGCGTTTCCAGCCGCTGCTGGAGACCGCTTTGCGCGAACAGGGGCGCTTGACCGACGATCCCTATTCGGTGCGCCTGCATGTTTTCTTCCCTGACCGGCATTCTGCGCTGATCGGCAGCAGCGATCCGGGCAACAGCGCGAATGCGATCATGGGCATCGTCCGCCAGTCCATGCCTCCCGAGGCGCCGAGCCGTTCCACGATGAAACTGGCCGAAGCGATCGAAGTGTTCATGGACCGCGGCGAACAGACCCGCTTGTTGCGGCAAGGCATGCAGGCGGTCGACCTCGGCGCGGCGCCGGGCGGCTGGACCTGGCAACTGGTGAAACGCGGCATCCGCGTGACTGCGGTCGACAACGGCCCGTTGAAGGGCGCCGTGGAGTCCCATCCGCTGGTGCAGCACCTGAAGGCGGACGGCTTCAAATATGCGCCGCGCAAGGCGGCAGACTGGCTGGTCTGCGACATGGTGGAAAAACCCTCCCGGGTCGCAAACCTGGTCGGCAGCTGGTTCGTGTCGGGCTGGTGCAAACACGCGATCTTCAACCTGAAGCTGCCGATGAAGCAGCGCCTTGCCGCGCTCGACAGCGCGCTGGGCGGCATCCGCAACCAGCTGGACGAAGCAGGCATCAACTACCGCATGATGGCCAAGCATCTGTACCATGACCGCGAGGAAGTAACGGTATACTTGTCGCGCACCAGGCACTAGCCTGCGACCAATATATTCCATATCCGACCCTGATGAACGAAACCCATTCGACCCGCTCCGGCCTGATCGCGTCATTTCTTGCGCTTTGCATCTGGACCGGGTTCATACTGGTCAGCCGCTACGGCGGCAAGGGCGTGCTGACCGGATGGGACGTGACCGCACTGCGTTTCGGCGTCGGCGCGGTGATCGCGTTGTTCTTCCTGCCGCGGGTAACTCTGCCGCCATTGAAAGTGGCCCTGCTGTTCTCGCTGTTCGGCGGTGTCGGTTATGCGATCACCGTATATGCAGCATTCAGGTTGGCGCCTGCCGCACACGCCGCGGTGCTGCTGCCCGGCTCGCTGCCATTCAGCACCGCCGTGATTGCGTGGCTGTGGCTGCGGCAAAGGCCGACACCGCCGCAGCGGATTGCGCTGATCCTGGTGTTCATCGGAATCCTGTTCACTGCAGCGGACACGTTTTCCCATGGCGCACGCATGACCGGCCTGCAGTTGTTAGGCGACCTGCTGTATTTTTGCGGATCGGCGATCTGGGCGATATTCACGCTGCTGCTGCGGCGCTACCCGGTGCCGGTTATGACCGTCGCGGTCACCACCACGCTGGGCAGCGCAGTCCTGTATCTGCCGGTCTGGTGGCTATTCCTGCCCAGCACGATGGCCCACGCTCCGGTTGCCGAAATTGCAATTCAGGGAGTCTATCAGGGCATACTGGTGGTATTCGTCGCAATGCTGCTGTACACCTTTGCGGTCCGCTGTCTCGGTGCCCAGACCGTGACCCTGCTGATGGCCCTCGTGCCCGGCCTGGCATCTGTCGCCGCGGTTCCCATCCTGGGCGAGCCGCTTTCCCTGTACACGGTGGTTGGACTGAGCGCGGTCACGATCGGTGCGATGCTCGGCGCGCGGGTCAGACTCCCCAAACCGGCCTGACTGGTATTGTTCAGGCCGCCGCCCGAACAAACGGTCAGCTCCTGATGTCGCGCTTGCGCAGCTCGTAATAGGCGAGCAGCAGCAATATGATCGGCGCAGCGAAGCCGACCGTGAACGGAGTAAGCCTGGCCAGCATGTCCAGCCAGGTTTGATCCTCGGTGACGCCGCGCCATACCGTCAATGCGATCGGGATCAGCGTGAACACGACGATCGGAAACAGAAACCACAGCGAACCCTTGCCGCCGGCTTTGGCCAGGCGCGATGAGAGAAACGATACCGCCGCAACCACGATCGCCGATACCAGGCCCCAGACCATCCCGAAAAAGCCGGAAATCAGCGTACCGATCTGAAAGATAAGCAGCATCGCGATTGCAAGCGCAATGATGTACCTGAGTGTCCTGTCCGACATGAGCCCTCCCGATTCCGCTGTCTGCATACGGATGATAGTATGGCCCGACTGTATAGAATGTCCAATCGAAATCGAGAACCGGAGCAGTACGCATGAACATATTGCTGGAGATGTATCACAAGCTCAAAGATGCGGCCACTGTTCCGTGGTTCTCCATCGCCGACACGCAAATCAACCTGATCCGCGTGATCGTCCTGCTGTTCATACTGACCGCGATCTGGCGTATCGGCGTCATGATCGAAAAAATCATCGCCCGGGTGGGGCGCCAAAGAAACCAGAAAGTCACGCCGGGCTGGTATGCGCTGAGCCGAATGAGCCGCTATGCGATCTGGATAATCGGGTTAGTGCTCGGACTCAGCTACATCGGTTTCGACATGGCCAGCTTCACCGTGATCGGCGGTGCAATCGGCGTCGGTGTCGGATTTGGCCTGCAGAACATCATCAGCAATTTCGTGTCCGGCATCATCATCCTGATCGAAGAGATCGTGAAGGTAGATGACTTTGTCGATCTGCAATCCGGCGTGATGGGCAGGGTCACTGAAATCAATCTGCGCTATACGCGCGTCACGACTTCAGACCTGATCGACATCATCGTGCCCAATTCGGAATTCATCACCGGCCGGGTCGTCAACTGGACTCTGGGCGAGCGGGTGCGGCGCATCCATGTCCCGTTCGGCGTTGCCTACGGCGTGGACAAGCAACTGGTCAAGGAAGCGGGTATCGCTGCCGCAGACAGCATCATCGGCACCGTGCACGAGCCCGGTCGCGAACCCGATGTGTGGCTGGTCGGGTTCGGGGACAGCAGCCTGAATTTCGAGCTGGTGGTGTGGGTCGGGCCGAGCACGATCACGACACCGGGAAAAACCCAGGCGGTATTCCTGTGGGCGATCGAGGACGAACTCAGAAAACGGAATATCGAAATTCCATTCCCGCAACGGGATTTGCATATCCGCTCGGGAACGCTGGCGGTCAGGATGGACAAGACCGGCTGAAACAGCGAAGCGGCCCG
>Ga0316575_10000529_pt1 | contig 11172 bp, 8 predicted proteins | sample J5NA_FD_203072 | JGI IMG/M metagenome (GOLD analysis project Ga0316575, IMG submission 203072) | Rhizosphere microbial communities from salt marsh grasses in Alabama, United States - J5-7_050615r2r3 | ecosystem: Host-associated > Plants > Roots > Rhizosphere | place: USA: Alabama | collected...
TTTACCATCCTGAGGCATGCGTCGTTCAACAATATCAAGATCCGCCATAATCTTAATTCGAGCCACGATTTTATCCCGAAGAGAATAAGGAATACTCTCAAACAACCTGCAAGAACCGTCAACCCGTATCCGAATCCTTGTATTCGTCCTTCCCGGATGAGGTTCTATATGAATATCTGAAGCCTTAAGTTTATAGGCATCGATAATAATTTTGTTCACAAGACGTACCACAGCGCTGTCTTTTTCATACAGGACGAATTCTTCATCTTCTGTCTCTACTTCTCTGGTTTTAAGCTCGGATAAAATCTGTGATCTAGATGCCAGTTTTCTTTCTTTCCGGGTGAAACGCTGAATAAAAGCAAGGATATCCTGTTTTAACGCCACATTGAACGAAAGGGTTTTGTTTGAAAAAAGTGTCCTGATTTCACCAATTTTTTGAAGATCGCCTGGATTATCCATTGCAATAACGATCTTCCTGTCTTCTATCTTCAGCGGAACCCAGACATTGTTCCGCATAAAAGGTACTTTGAGATTGTGAATAAGCTTAACAGGTATCGGTATATCCGGATCATATTCTACAAATGGGACCCTATAGAATTGACTAAGTGCTTTTCCGATTTCCTTTTTGGAAATCTTAAAATCAGACATTAAAACCGTTTCAACGGAAGCTTTTCCTGCTCTGGCGTCGGCAATGGCCTTATCCAGTTCTCTTTGGGTTAATATATGGTTATGAAGAAAATAATCGAATTTGTTCGGCCTCGCCTTTGCCATCCGTTTCTGATTATACAGCGCAATTCCGAGAATATTGGCCATTTCAGTTGCAGATTGCTCATCAAGCCGGGTAAATGAACCACTACCTTTACGATTAATCAATTGAATGACGCCAAGAAGATATTTTTTGAAAATAATCGGGACCGCTAAAACCTGTTGTGTAAGAAAGCCCATCTTTTTGTCCCAGCGTTTATCGAACTTAAGTTCAGGATCGATGGAGGTCAACTCTGAGTCATCATATACATTATTAATATTGATGAGTTTTTTCTTAAATGCAGAGCACCCGGATATACTGCTATTTGACATGGAGATACGGATTTCTTCAATTTCGTTTCCGGATTTGAACCGCGACACCAGCTCTTTCCTTTTCCCGTCCACCACATAAACGGTCAATCTTTCGGCTTCAAAAAGCCGGGTAATTTCAATCTTTAAATCCACCAAGATCTCGTCAAGATTGGCAGCAGCATGTATTTTGTTGCAAATTTCTTGCAGATCTTTCCTGTAATCAACCTCGGATTTAAGTCTTCGGCTGTTTGATTTCTTGGCATTAACTATACTTGCTTTATTTAGCATGATTATTTGCCTCGTATGAATACTATGTGATGGTATAGGGTCCGAGGATTCAAGGAATCACGGATTCGAGTGTTTGTTTTCTATTGACGTTATCAGCGCCTCAGTTGAATTCTGATAATCTATAAATTATACTTTTATCTTCAGCAACCTTCATGCCAAAAGATATACTTCTCTAACAAATCGACATTTTAGAGATAGTTATCGTTTTTAAGATCTTCGTATTTTCTTGATTTACAGGGCTTTCCGAGAGATTTGGCAAAGTACTATTATTTTATTCTACTGCAAAATATAATAGTATGAGAGGGATTGATAAAAGAAGAAATATTGAGTTATGCACAATAAATTGTGCATCATTGCACAGTATCTTGTGCATACGAAGAATAGCCGTTAGGCTTAAATTTTATTCGCCTTCGCCAGAATACCCCGCAAGCTTGTTGAGCGAAGTGGAATTCCCGTTACGACGGGGCTGCGGGGAACTTCATTTAAAATAGAAAAACAGATCGGCAATTAAGATGGTTTTTGAATTGAGAATGTACAAGGCATTATAATTTAGTCTCGCTATTTACCCTTCTATGCACACGTTTCTTTCAGAGATACCCATTTGAAAAATAAATACACACAATCCGGGCAAAGTTGCGAACCGCTGACATCTTCAATAATTTGAAGCGCTTTTCCCTGTACCATTCCTCTGCGGTAGGGTCTGTCACTTGTCAAAGAATGATAGGTGTCTGCAACAGCAGTCATCCGGGCCCATAAATGGATATTATCGCCTTTAAGTCCCTGAGGGTATCCTTTACCGTCCATACGCTCGTGGTGAGACAAGACGATTGGGATGACATCTGAAAAACTTGGAATTGACTTGATAATATTGGCGCCAATGACCGGGTGCTTTTTTATGTGAGCAAACTCTTCTTCTGTCAACTGTCCGGGTTTAAGAAGTATCTCGTCTCTAACGCCAATCTTGCCGATATCATGTAGCCGTCCGCCGATGGTAACGGTTTCGATTTCCTTTGGGTTTCCTCCACCAATTTTCAACATTCCGGAAACGATTTTTCCGACAGCTTCAGAATGTCCTCTGGTATAATTGTCTCGGGCTTCAAGAGCGGTGATAAGGCTGGTAATACTTGCAATCATCAAATTTCGTTCAGTATCCAGACGCTCTCTTTCCATTAACAACATGTGGAATTGGTCAGATAACATCTTTTCAACAAGGATGACCAGTTCATCGATATTGAACGGCTTGCAAATATAAGCCGAAGCTCCATTTTGCACCATTCGCTTCATGTAACCACGGTCGGTTTTAGTACTCATTGCGACAATCGGCACCATCGACAATTCTGGATTCTTGTGAACCGTTTTACAGAATTCAAAGCCGCTGATATCGGGCATTTCGATATCGGTCAGTATCAGGTCCGGCTGGATGGTATCCAACAGCTTCAATGCTTTTTTCGCATTTTCTGAAGTGATCACTCTAAATCCAGCCTCCGCTAAACCTTTTTCTACAATCCGAAGCACAACCTTGGAATCGTCCACAACCATGACCACGCGTTCACCCTTGAACCTGGATTTAGTCAACACACTTTCTACGGTGTCAAACAAACTGTCCTGTATTGCATACTTTGATAGATAGGCTGACGCACCTGCTTGGAACCCTTTGTCAACATCGTTGTCAGAATCAAAGGTACTCACCATAACCACAGGGGTCCCCTGAGTGGCTTCGGTTTTTTTAAGGCTGCGGCATAATTCAATGCCGTTGATTTTTGGCATGTCGATATCACTGACAATAAGATCAAACTTTTTCTGTAATGCCAAATCAAGGCCCTCTTGTCCGTCTTGGGCTAAAACGATTTCAGCGTTCATTGACCCCAGTAATTTTTTCATGCTTGTTCGGAATACGGGACTGTCATCAACAATTAGAATTTTTCGAGCACTCATCATAGATTCCTTTAATTCCCAACGGACAGGTCATCTCCAGATTGAACCCCAGCCATAATTCCTCAATAAAATCGTGTAACAATTTCACAATACTCGGTAATTGGAGCACTATATTTCGCATCGAAAAGCATCTTATTTTTATCGGGATCGTATCCTTTACCATATCGGCAATTTTGAATAAAAACTTTAATTATTCCTGAAATCTATAAGATACATGATCCAGATTTAACTGGGTTGACCCTTCCCGTTTTAATCTAGAAACTATCTCAAAAAAAATCTAAGTGCCCATGGCTGTGTTGCGAAACGGTTCAAAATGCTCACATACTACGTGTATGATCCGCTTTCTCGCCTTTTCACGCCTTGCCCTGAACTCTAATCTTATTTTTGAGATAGGTTCTACTTATTATATCAAAAGGGCTAAAGTTGATGTATCCAGCAGACGAGCAGCTTTTTAAAATAACAGGAAGAGCAAATAGTTTCTTATCTTTGTTTCAATAAAGAATAACGATTCAATTTGACACCAAAACCACTATCCTTATATTGTTTTAGTATCATTTTTCCATTTGCCGTGACTAATTAGGGTAAATTTGGTGGGACATTTCAATTGAGTAGGTAAGATGCCAAAGGGCCCAAGGATCCAAGGGGTCAAGGGTTCGAGTGAAAAAGCTTTAAAAACAAATGGTAACATTGAAGTGTGAATGGTAAATAGTTGATAATTAAAGATTGTAATTAAACTTTTGGTTATTTACTGTTTGCTTATCACCATTTACTGACACCTGACTTCTTGGGACCTTTTCTCCAACTAAATTGAAGGTCACTAAATAAAGGAGAAGCAACATCTTAAGGAATATACAACTATGCACGAACTAGATGCCATCTTCTCGCCAAAATCCGTGGCTGTTATCGGCGCTTCCACAACACCCGGCAAGGTCGGCCATGATATATTTGCCAATATCCTGCGCGGCGGTTATACGGGAACCCTTTATCCGGTTAATCCAAAGGCCAGGTCGATTTTGTGCGTCCATGCTTACCCGACCATAAAAGAGATTCCCGATGAAATCGACCTTGCCATGATTATTCTACCTCCTCGTCTGGCTCTCCAGGCTGTGGAGGAAGCTGCGGAAATTGGCGTGAAAGGCATCGTGATCGTTTCAGCCGGATTTCGCGAAGTGGGGGGTGAAGGCGCTGAATTGGAGGACCGCATCGTCTCCATCTGCAAGCAGGCCGGGATTCGAATGGTGGGGCCCAACTGCCTGGGGGTGATCAATCCGCTCCCTGACATTAGACTCAATGCCAGCTTTTCAGCCCGCATGCCGGCTCCGGGCAAAATCTCATTTATTTCCCAGAGCGGTGCGTTGTGCACCGCTGTGCTCGATTTTGCCGCTGACCGGAATTTCGGTTTTTCCAAGTTTATCTCCATCGGCAACAAAGGAGATGTGGATGAACTGGACCTTTTGTACTACTTGCACGAAGATCCCAATACGGAAGTCATTATGATCTACCTTGAAGAACTTCGCAGGGGTTCCGAATTTATCGAAACCGCTAAGGCCATTACCGCCGGATACCGGCGTACCCCCATATTGGTGATCAAGTCGGGGAGAACCGGGGCCGGTGCCAAGGCAGCTGCATCTCATACCGGGGCTCTTGCCGGATCAGAAGCGGTATATGATGCCCTCTTCAAACAAACAGGCATCATTCGTGCGGAATCCATTCATGAACTTTTTGATTTTGCCGAAGCATTTGCATACAAAGAAGAAAGTGCTCTGGGCAAATTAAAAAGAAAAATGCCCCGGGGCAATCGGGTGGCTATCATCACCAATGCCGGAGGTCCGGGTATCGTTGCCACCGATATGACGGTCTCCTCCGGTTTAAAGCTGGCCCGGTTTAATACAAATACCATTGAGGCGCTGACACGTCATTTGCCCGAGACCGCCAACCTTTACAATCCTGTGGACGTGATTGGTGATGCGTCTTATGACCGGTATGAAAACGCTTTGGCGGCGGTTATCCAGGACCAGGATGTGGACGGCGCTCTGGTAATCTTAACGCCCCAATCCATGACCAACGCCCTGGCCACTGCCGAAGCCATCGTACGGGTTGCCAGAGGTTCCAACAAACCGATTCTCTGCTGCTTTATGGGGATCATCGACGTTTCTCCAGGGATAAAGTATTTGCAGAAGCACGGTTATCCCGTGTTTAATTTCCCCGAGGATGCCGCAAAGGCATTTGGTGCGCTTTACGAATATTCTCAATGGCTAAACCGGGAACTTCTTCCCCAGTTTACACTTGAGCATGATCGTAATCAGGCTGAAACCATCATTCAATCGAGTCTTGCAGCAGGAAAAACCCGTTTGGGAGAATTGGACGGAACAAAGTTATTAAAGTGCTATGGGTTTGATGTACTCCCGACAGAACTTGCCAAGACCGATGCTGAAGCCGCAGCAATTGCCGCGGATATGACGTTTCCGGTGGTGATGAAAATCGTATCATCGCAAATACTTCATAAAACCGATGCCGGCGGAGTGGTGGTAGGATTGAGAAATCAAGAGGAGGTTAAAAAATCGTTCAACCTAATCGTTGACAACGCCGCCAAATATGACCCGGATGCAGTCATCGACGGAGTTTTGATTCAAAAAATGGCCCTTGCAGGAACTGAAACCATCCTGGGCATGAACCGTTATCCGGTTTTCGGTCCTTTGCTCATGTTCGGTCTAGGCGGCATCTATGTCGAAGTTTTTGAAGATGTGGTCTTTCGCCTGTCCCCCATCGGCAGAAACGAAGCCCGGCGTATGATCCATGAAATTAAGGGATTCAAACTTTTTGAAGGGTTTAGAGGAAGACCCAAGGCAGATTTCGAAGTAATTCAAAAAGCCCTGGTCAGCTTGTCTGATATGGCCATGAATCATCCGGAAATCAGTGAAATGGATATTAATCCGCTGATGATCCACGAACAGGGAAAAGGGGCGACTGTGGCAGATTGCAGGATTATTCTTAGTTTCCATCCATAAATGGCCTTTTTACGCAATCTCGGCGTCAATCCGTGGGATTCCTTGTGCGACGTACTTATAGTACGTCTCCTCGCAATCCCTTGATCTCCTTGATCTTGCAAAAAAAATCCTTATTTATGGATTGGAAACATACTAGTGCCCAATGTTTTTCGGGGATGGACACTAACTAATATAGGCCTTAAATTATATATCTGACATGTTCGTATTCATGGGTGTGCTTTCTCGTAGAACGATACGTGCCCGGCCGTACCTTTCAGGGAAGGCGGGTTGACGGAGTGGCTTCGTCATTTCAATTGACTTAGCAGTGGAGGAAACCGCGGCTCCCGTATGCCTTTTACGGGAGAACGCGGAAAGGGTAGGAATGCCACCGCTGCTAAATCATTGAAATGACCAGACACGAGTCGCCTGAGTGAAACGAAAAATCACACCCAAAAATACACACAGATCGCGGAAAAATAAACGTGAATAAAATCATCGACATTCAACATCTGGTAAAGCAGTTCAACGGATTTACGGCTGTGAACGACATCTCGTTTTCTGTGGATAAAGGAGAGTTTTTTGGCCTGTTGGGCCCCAACGGCGCCGGCAAAACCACAACCATTCGCATGCTGTATGGATTTTCACCTCCGACTAGCGGCGAACTGCACATCTTTGGTATGGACATTAGAACCGATTACCGAAAAATCAAATCAAGAATCGGTGTGTGTCAGCAGGATAACACCCTGGACCCGGATTTGACTGTCGAGCAGAATCTGCATGTGTTTGCCGGATACTTTTCTATCCCCAAAAAAGAAGCCAATGAACGGACCAGAGAACTTCTCGATTTTTTCGCGCTGAGGCACAAAAAAAATGCCAAAGTCATGGAACTTTCAGGTGGAATGGCACGCCGATTGATCCTGGCCAGGTCGCTGATCAACCAGCCTGAACTTTTAATTCTGGACGAACCGACCACCGGACTCGATCCGCAGTCGAAGCACCAGGTCTGGGAAAAACTTGAAAATCTCAAAAAATCCGGACTTACCGTGGTAATTACAACCCATAATATGGAAGAGGCCTCCCGTCTCTGCGACCGGCTGATTATTGTAGATCACGGCAAAATTCTGGTGGATGGCAGCCCGGAAGACTTGATCGAGCGACATGCCGGCCACAATATCATTGAAATAGAAGGGCCGGACCACGCGCTGGTAGAATATGTCAAAGAACATAACATCGGGTTCGATGATCTTGGCCGGCGCCTGATCTTGTATGAAACACAAGAAAAGGATCTGAACCATACGATTCAAGAACAGTTTTGCAATGAAAAGTGTATATACCGCAACAGCACGCTTGAAGATGTGTTTTTGCGCTTGACCGGAAGGGAACTTCGAGAATGATCGATCCCAAAGTATTTTCATGGCGATTTTTAAGGGTCTGGAAAAGAAATCTGGTGGTTTACAGAAAAATCTGGAAGGTGAACTTTTTAACACCGCTGTTGGAACCGCTGTTTTACATTCTGGCGTTTGGCTTGGGATTTGCCGGTTTGATCGACAATGTGCATTACGGAGGGTCTGATTTTTCTTACACGACGTTCATCGCACCGGCATTGATCGCCACAGCCGTGATGTGGAACGCATTTTTTGAAACCACATACGCATCATTTGTTCGGATGTACTACCAGAAGACTTTTGACGGCATGCTGGCCACACCATTGTCCCTGGAAGAAATCATTATCGCTGAAATTGTCTGGAGCGCAACCAAAGCAACAGGTGCCGCAACCATCATGTTAATGGTGCTCGGCCTGCTGGGATTTATTCAGTTTCCTCTTGGGCTGCTGCTGATTCCACTTGCGTTCTTTGGAGGCCTGGCTTTCGGAGCCATCGGCATGTTTTTTACAGGAATTACGCCGACCATCGACATGTTCAATCTTCCCATATTTCTCTTCATTACACCGATGTTTTTGTTTAGCGGAACCTTTTTTCCGGTTTCCAATTTACCGGTCTGGGTGCAACCTGCTGCACTGGCCTTTCCTCTCTACCACCTGGCAGAATTGGCCCGACGGTTCAGTATTGGAACCAATGAAACAGCCCCTGTCATCAGCATTGTGTATCTGATCGTATTTTTTCTTTTCTTTACTATCCTGGCACTGGGTAGGATGAAGAAGAGGCTGATCCAATAGGACAGCAAAGAAAAAGTCCAATTTCAGCGTTGCGCTTCATTTCGTGTCCACTGCGGCGTACATTAGTACGCCTCATTCAACGAAATTCGCGGTGCCTTGAACTTAAACTTTTTACATTGCCGTCTTGTTTTTGACTTTATGCAAGTTCATCCATAAATAGACACTAAGTAGAATAATCGGTGTTTGTAATCGATTTAATCTTCTCCCATCTGAATCCTGCACGAGTAGGGGCTTTTCATATACAAGCCCTTAATAACGCAGTATATGATAGCCTCCGGCTCGCCCTTTAAGGTGAAAATTGATGAGAAATAAAGAAGATCATCATCCAATTTATCATTTAGGTAAAATGTTAGACTTTTTGATTTTGTCTAACCCCGCAGAAATTTTTAAGTTTAAAAATTGTCATCAATTTTCATGCAGGCATTATAGTTTTTTGTAATTCACAATGATCTTTTTCAACCCGCCGCCGACCAGCAAAACGCCCATAAGATAAAGGCTAAAACGAACAAATCCGATCATAGAAGAAAACTGCTTTATCTGTTCGATTTTGGGCATCACCTGAGGAATCCTGTAAAACACGCCGATCCCGGCAAGGGTCAGGGCAATACCATAGATGACCTGAAAGGTTGATTTTCTTTTATCCACAGGATCTTTTTGGCTGTTGTTCAATTCTTCGGGATTCATGATGTTATCTAACTCTTTAGTTAATGATACGCAAATTTGAGACTCAACATTATTCCTACCAATAAAAATGTTCCCTAAGGTTTTCTTACAAATGCCTAAAGTTTGAAGTGATCTAAAGTGCCTAAAGTTAAGGTAGCGCTGGCGCGCTGTCAATCTGATGAAAAATTAATAAGACATCTAGACTTAAGATCATTCAAGTTCACCTTAGCCACTTCACATTTTTTCAGTATTGAAAAACCCCATTTTGGATCGGACTAGTGCCCGAACGAAAACTAGGATTTTTCGTTAAGGTCAAGGAAGACGAAAATTTTAACCGCAGTCATACGAATAGTATTTCGAGGATTAAAATTTGAAGTCTGACACAGATATTGACGAAAAAGACAGTTTTCGTTCAGGCACTAATTAGTGTCCATCCAGAAACCCTGGTATTTGAAGTCCCAGAATTACTGGTAAAGGAATACTTTTCATAATTTGAAAGAAGAAATTACAAGATTGAATGACGAGTTCATAAAATTTCGAAAATCATCAAATTTTGAGCAGACCTATCCTGCAATTTCTGATCTTTCACAAAAAAAGAATACGATATTAGGCTGATTCAGCCATTTTCTTTCTGGCCATGGTCAATAGATTCGCAGCAACAACTGATGACAGCACATAGCACTTAAAGGATTCAAATCCTTTCCATGTGCACCGCGTCAGCCCAAAGCTGCGTTTAAGCCATGATATTCCGGATTCAATACCGGCTCTAAACCGACGCAATTTATTATAAACATATTCACTGCGGCACATGTCGGTTTTTTCGAAGCCGCGCTTTTTGGCAAAACAAACGTCTTTAATATTTCGCTCTTTGGCTTTTAATAAATTTTCCTTTGATGCAAAGCCACCGTCTAAAGCGACTTTCAAGGGATAGCGGTCATAAATCTGTTGCTGACGATCAAGCATTTGCTCAACCAACTGGGTGTCCGCCGGATTGCCCTCAAGAATCTGACAATCCAGGATGAGATTTGAAGGTCCTCCCGTCATACAGATTTTGTGGCCATAATAGGTGTCTCGATTGTCTTTAACAATAATGTCGGTATGCTCTTCGAAAATAGAGACGACTTTCTGGTCAGATGGAACAGATTCGCCCTGGATGACTCTTCTATAGGCTTGATCATAAACCTTTTCAGATAAAGAGATATAGTGATTGAGTTCATCCGCCAGAATAAACGATTCGATATTTGAAGGATGTGTTTCCAGTAGGCTTTGGGCATTTTTTGCATAACCAATGGTTTTACGGGTGTATTTGAGAAGGTCCTTATAGAGGGGTTCGCGTTGTTTATTGGTTTTTGCATAATGGATACCGATCATTCTTCGCTTGGCAACACGTCGGTGGTCGGAAAATATAATTTTTACTCTGACAGCGCTTTGGGCTTTTTGAGTCAAACGGGATAAGACCCGGACGCAGTCACAAAGCTGAGCGGAATCAGAAGGCTGATGAATGTTTGATTCGACGACAGTACAATCAATGCGGACCTTTCGCCCCTTTTCAATGTTCTTGTTTTTGGCATGGGCGATCAAGTCGCGGGAAATGGATTCCCAAGTTTGTTTGGTAAGGCATTTAATGTTTGCGTTAAGAGCTGATTTTTTAAAGCCTTTATCGGCAAATCCGATACGACAAAATCGGCGTAGGGATCTGGAATCATAAATATGAAAAGCCAGTTGCACATAAGAAAACCCAAAAAGCTGCTTAACGATCGCAGATCTAAGGACCTGATCGGCACTCATCCCATCTGCTCCTGTATGCTTTATTATTGTTTTACCTTTAGTAAGGTCTTGAAGAACATAATCAGAAATGGTAGGAGTATTATCAATGATGCTGCTGATAATATCCAACTCGATTTCTTGGGTATGACCGGATGCAGTTTCCATAAGCGGCAATTGTTTTTGAATCTTTTTGCGCATTTTGTGAATGGTTCCTTTCTCTTATTTGTAGTAAATTTAAGTGTTTGGCAAAATACTTTATACTACATACAACGAGAAAATACTACCTCAAAATGCGCTTTT
>Ga0316575_10000530_pt1 | contig 11171 bp, 6 predicted proteins | sample J5NA_FD_203072 | JGI IMG/M metagenome (GOLD analysis project Ga0316575, IMG submission 203072) | Rhizosphere microbial communities from salt marsh grasses in Alabama, United States - J5-7_050615r2r3 | ecosystem: Host-associated > Plants > Roots > Rhizosphere | place: USA: Alabama | collected...
CATTTTTGTTCAAGTTCAAGGAAGACGAAGTTTTTAACCGAAGGAATACATTGAGTATTTTGAGGATTGAAATTTGAGCCTGACGCAGAAATTGGGCAAAAAGGGGCGTTTTGCAAAGGTCTCATTTTATCAGGGGTGTCTTCGAGGCGGGGGCGCGCTAAAATCATACCTGTGATTTTAACTTTGACTGAATCCCTTCCAGGGTTGACTCGGCCAGCAATGTCCGGGCATATGCCGTGGCTTCGGTGACGCTGAGGTTGACGATCTGGCTTTGAACAGCACGCAAAAAATGCGGATCGACGCTGAATGTTCTGAGCCCTGCTCCGATAAAAAAGGGGATAAATTCGGGTTCATGCCCCATTTCACCGCATACCGTCACCTCGATTTCAGCCTTGACGGCTGCCTGGATGATGCGTTGCAGGGATCTGAGAACAGAAGGATGCCAGGGCTGATAATAGACCGCCACCTTTTCATTGCTTCTGTCCACTGCCAGCATATATTGAATAAAATCGTTGGTTCCGATGGAAAAAAAATCCGTCTCTTCGGCCAATTCATTGATAATGTCCAAAACGGCCGGCAGTTCGATCATTGCGCCGAGGGCGGGTGCGGAATGAAAGGGAAGACTCTGCTTTTCCAACTCAACCATGGCTTCTTCGACGGCTTGACGGGCCTGTCGAAACTCATCGATGGCGGAAATCATGGGAAATACGATTTTTAATTTGCCGGCCCCGGTGCCGGCCCTTAAGATCGCCCTTAACTGTTGGAGAAATACGTCTCGGTAGTGCAGGGAAAAACGGATCGACCGGAGCCCCAGTTCCGGGTTGGCCTCTTTGGTGCCTTCAAAATACGGCAGCAACTTTTCGCCGCCGGTATCCAGTGTGCGGATGGTGACTTCCCGGCCGCCCATTTCATCGCACAATCGTTTGTAGACCAAATACTGCTCCTCTTCAGAGGGAAGGTTGGATCTTATCAAAAAAGGAAATTCGGTCCGGTACAGACCGATGCCTTCAACATTGAGATCATTGGCCAGTTTTATCTCGCTGAGCAGATTGATATTGGCCAGCAGCTTAATCGGTTCGCCGTCACGAGTTTTTGTTTGGGGAAGGATGGGCAAGGCGGCGGCCTTATCTTCGCTTTTTTCCGCCTGATGGCGGTTGTCAAAGCGCCGGATAATCGCTTCAGAGGGGGCCGCATAAATGCTGCCGATGTCAGCATCCAGTATCATTGGCGTACCATCCGGAAGGTCCAGCAAATCATTGCGCTCGGCAATCACCATGGGAACTTTCAAAGACCGGGCAACGATGGCCACGTGGGACGTCACCCCGCCGCTCACCAAAACAATCCCCTGGACATCTTCAGTGGCCAGTTTTAGCAATTCCGATGGAAGGAGCTGCCGGGCAATGACAATCCGGCCTTTGGCGTGATCCAGGTCTTGCGCTGTTTCTTTGCGAAGGTTGTTGAGCAGGCGCCGTGCAAGATCTTTGATGTCCTGGGCTTTTTCCTGGAGGTAAACGCTGGGGGCTGAAGAGAAAAGCGTCATATAATGCCCGGCTACATCCCGCACCGCCCCGGGAATCGATGCTCCTTGTTCTATTCTGGCCAGCATCGCATCTACAAAGCGGGCATCTTTGAGGATCATGAAATGGGCTTCGAAAATCAGGGCTGCACTTTCCGGCAACCGTTGGGCCAAGCGATTCTGCAAATCCTTTAGCTGCTGTTTGGTGGTTTCAAGCGCCTTGAGAAAACCCTGGGGTGTGTCCACATACTCTGAATCGGGTCGATAAGACAATACGGATTCACGATCGGTTTTCATCACCATAACAGGGGCATAGGCGAATCCACCCGATGCTGTTTTCGCTTTAACAAAGCGGAGTCTTTCCAGCAGATCGTTTTCCCGGAAAGAAATTATCTGATGATTCTGGTCCATCATCAGCCGGGCATTTTCGATGGCGCCCGTCAACTGAGAGGCAATGGCCCGCATGGCCATCACGTCGATTTCATCGAAATAACCGGGATATTCGTGCTGCACCACCAAAACGCCGATTTTTTCATTGCCCCGGTGAATCGGAACAGCTAGAAACGATTCAAATGGATCTTCATCAGCCTCTTTAAAGTACTTGAAATCGGGATGGCGGCTGGCGCGATCTTCGCAGATGGGTTTTAAGGACTCAAAGGCTTTACCCACAAGCCCTTCGCCGGATTTCATTCTGACCCGACCCACCGCCGATGGATTCAAACCGAGAGTGGCCTGGAGCACCAGATCACGGGTAATGTCATCGTAAAGATAGATGGAGCCCACATCGGCTCTAAGGTGGCGAGCCACCATCTCAACGGTTTGCTGGAGGAATCCCTGAATATCGGCGCTCCCAATGATAAGATTGGCCAATTCGCCGATATCGCACAGCAGGTTCAGGTGATCTCTATTTTTTAATTTTGTCATTCCATCGCTGCCATAGTTCTGTGGTAAAAATTCAGATCCGAACGAGTCGGCATTTCTCAAACCTTCGTCCTTCAGGTTTGCTCAATTAAAATCTTGTCAGAAGTGGTTTCAGAACTTTTTCTGAAAACCCGAATAGGTTTTTAAAAACGACTCCAGATGGTTTTGGAAAAATTCATTGAGATGCCATTCTTTTGAGGTGAGACACGCCTGATATTCAGGCTTTATGACATAGGTTTCGGCGTCATATATTTCTCCCTTTCGCGTTTCTGCTGGGATCGCTGTCCGATGATACAGGTCTCCTTCGAATTCATCCAACCGTTTTAGGGACAATTCGTCCACATCCAAGTAGACGACCCCGTCGGTGACCGCGTTGGTAATCGGAATAATGCCGGGATAAGATTCCCCTTTGACCGAATATCGGGCATAGTTTTTAATGACTGCGTCAATACCGCGAAACCTGCGAACCGTAACCGCATACATTACAGAAGGAATCCTTAACGTGCCGTAGGTAAAAAGGTTCATGGCCGGATACTCCATAAAGTTTATAGAAGCCATCTCAAAATTAGGATTTTCGGTCGAGATCAAGGCGAGGCCGAGGATCAATCCGCAGGCATACTAAAGTATGTCGAGGACTTGATGCGAGGGCTCAACGCCGATATCGGACGAAAAGACTTTTTTGAGATGGCTTCCATATTCTCTTTTCCATATATCACATTTTCGTCTCCGGTCATGCCATTTTATTCAGACACGGAAAGTTTAAGGTGTACCGAAAAAACAACAGCCCGCGATACATCAGCGGGCTGTTGCAGGATTGGAGATGATTAAATATCGAAATACAGGAAGAATTCGTGCGGATGAGGCCGAAGTTTCACGTCGTTCACCTCGTTCTCCGTCTTGTATTCGATCCACATGTCAATAACATCCTGAGTAAAAACATCGCCTTTCATCAAAAACTCCTGGTCCGCCTTTAATGAGGTCAATGCTTCCTCCAGAGAGCCCGGCGCGGACGGGATTTCCGCCAGCTCTTCCGGGGGAAGACCGTAGATGTCTTTATCCAGCGGTTCGCCCGGATCCATTTTGTTTTCGATACCGTCGAGCATGGCCATCAACATGGCGGAAAATGCCATATAACCGTTACATGAGGGATCCGGAGTCCTGAATTCGATGCGTTTGGCCTTTGGCGAAGGCGAATACATGGGAATCCGAATGGCCGCACTCCGGTTTCGGCTGGAGTAGGCCAGGTTCACCGGTGCCTCAAAGCCGGGTACCAGCCGTTTATATGAATTAGTGGTCGGATTGGTAAAGGCGCAAAGCGCATTGCAGTGTTTCAATATCCCGCCGATGGCATAAAGCGCTTCCTGGGATACGCCGGCATATTTGTCACCAGCAAACAAGGGCTGATCCCCTTTCCAAATGCTGCAATGGGTATGCATCCCGGTCCCGTTGTCGTTATACAGCGGCTTCGGCATAAAGGTCACCGTATGACCGTATTTGTAAGCCACATTTTTCAGCACATATTTAAACCACACGAGCTGATCGCCCATCACAACCAGAGGTTTAAACCGCATGTCGATCTCTGCCTGGCCGGCGGTGGCCACTTCATGATGCTGGGCCTCGACGGCGATGCCCAACTTTTCCAGCGTCAAGAGCATTTCGGTACGGAGATCCTGGAGCTTGTCCATGGGCGGCACCGGAAAGTACCCTTGTTTGTGCCTGGGCTTGTATCCCAGATTGGGGCACTCCTCCCGTCCGCTGTTCCATATGCCTTCAATTGAATCGATGGCGTAAAATGCGTGGTGGTTTTCCGATGCAAACCGGATGTCGTCAAAGATGAAAAATTCGGCTTCCGGTCCGAAATAGGCCACATCCCCAATTCCGGTGCTTTTGAGATAAGCTTCTGCTTTTTTCGCAATGTTTCGCGGATCCCGGGAATAGGCCTCCCGGGTAATGGGGTCGACGATGTTGCCGATCAAAACCAGCGTTGGTACTTCAAAGAAAGGATCGATTTGTGCGGTGGCCGCATCCGGAACCACCAGCATGTCGCTGGCGTGAATGGGCTGCCATCCCCGAATGCTGGAACCGTCAAACCCGAATCCATCTTCGAAGCTCGATTCTTCCAACTCGCTGATGGGTACCGTAAAATGCTGCCACAACCCCGGAAAATCCATAAACCGAAGATCCACCACTTTTACATCATTTTCTTTTGCAAATTTCATTACTTCTTTGGGTGTCATAAAAAATCCTCCTTATAATGATTGTAGTATTAGGTGCTTATTGTTTGTGAAAATACTCAGTGCCTTTAATTATTCGCTACGATCTGCATCGCATTATCCCCGGGTATCGGGATATACGAGACCGTATCCATGCTCTCCATGCAAACTCTGATCGAGTCCTTCGATTTCCTTTTGCACGTCGATGCGAAAGCCGATGGTCTTTTCGACGACAAAGACGATGATCGCCGTTCCGATGACCGCCAGGCCGATGGTCGCTCCCAATCCCAGCAATTGAATGCTCAACTGATTTAAATATGACCAGGCGCCATTGGCGGATGCCGTCGCACTTTGCATCCAGCTGTCTCGGATAAAAAAACTCAGCATCACGACGCCCAGCCCGCTTCCGATGCCGTGTATCCCGAAACAATCCAGACTGTCGTCATAGCCCAATTTCATTTTGGCATTCAGCGCAAAGTAGCAGACGATCGAGGACAGCGCTCCCAGGATCATCGCCCCATATGGCTTGACAACGCCTGCTGCCGGCGTTATGGCGACAAGCCCGGCCAAAATGCCGGATGCGAATCCCAATGAGGTGGCCTTACGAAAGACAATGGCCTCTATGACAATCCATGTCAATGCACCGCTGGCGGCAGATATTTGTGTCATGGTCAAGGCGCGGGCGGTTTCCAATCCGCTTTGAACCGTTGAACCGGCATTGAAGCCGAACCAACCCACCCATAAAAGACCGGCGCCCATAAGCGTCATGACAAGGTTGTTCGGATTCATCGCGGTTTTCGGATAACCATGCCGCGGCCCGAGCATCAACGCTGCAATCAGTGCGCTAAACCCCGCCGAAACATGGATCACGAGACCGCCGGCCAGATCAATAACCCCTGAAGCGCCGGCATTGTAAAGCCATCCGTCCGACGCCCAAACCCAGTGGCACAATGGACAATAAATAAATAAAAACCATAACACGATAAACAAAATATAACCCCGGAAATAGACGCGTTCCGCCAGCGCGCCGCTGATGAGCGCCGGTGTGATGATGGCGAATTTGCCCTGAAACATCGCCAGCACATACTCCGGTATCCCTTTGGTTATGGTATTGTCTATCCCGTTTAAAAAGAAATAGTCTTTTTGCCAGCCGACAACGCCGCCCAAAATACTCTTTCCGAAGGCCAATGAATATCCGCAAACCGCCCAGAGCACGCCGATGACGGCCATGGCGACAAAACTGTGCATCATGGTGCCCAAAACGTTTTTTGTCCTGACCAGGCCGCCGTAAAACATCGCAAGCCCCGGAACCATCAGCAAAACCAATGCCGTTGCGGTCAGCATCCAGGCGGTGGTTCCGGTATCTATCGGCGAGTTTCCGGCGGCAAACGCCATTTTAGGCATTACAAATAATAGATTGGCCGTGAATACAAAAATAGCCGACTTTATTTTCATCTATCTCCCTTTAGCTTCGATTCTCGTTGAACGCTTCGACAGGCTATATGGCATCTTCTCCTTTTTCGCCCGTACGCACACGGATAACTTCTTCCATGGGCAGAATAAAAATTTTGCCGTCTCCAATCTTGCCCGTATATGCTGCCTTCTGAATGGTCTCCATCACCTCTTTGACTCTCTCGGATTGAACGATGATTTCGATCTTTATCTTGGGTATAAAGTCCACTACATATTCAGCGCCCCGATAGATCTCCTTATGGCCTTTCTGACGGCCGTATCCTTTAACCTCGGAGATCGTCATCCCCTGAATTCCGATTTCATTGAGGGCTTCTTTCACATCATCTAACTTGAACGGCTTGATGATCGCCTCTACCTTTTTCATATTGTTTCCTCCTTGTTTCGTTATGCCACTGGAGGGGCCCGCCACATATCTTGCGTTCCCGAACACAGATCATCTTAGTGTTAACTGCTGAAACCCGGCAGAATTTCTTCCACGGTGTTTTTTATCATTTTCTCCTGCTCCGGCGTATCGACCTTTTGTCCGTCAAAATCCCTGACATAGAATACATCCACCACCTGGTCCACCTTTGTAGCGATCTTGGCCACCCAAATATCGAGCCCACATCTGAAAATCGCATCGGTAATCATGAACAGAAGCCCCGGGAAATCATGAGTAAATACTTCAATGATAGTAAAAAAGCTCGAACTTTCATTGTCCACATTGATCTGATGGGGCCTGCCGTTTACCGGTCGCTTTTCCGGCCGGTAGACCGATATTTTTTCTTTTAGCGCCTTTTTTAAATCCAAACCACCGGACAATGCTTCTTGGAGTTGCATCTTGGCCTTTTGCCATCTTTCTTCTTCAAAAATCTGATCCACCGGCGGGGTAACTTCAAAAATATCAACGGCAATATTGTTACGCCACGTAAAGATCTGTGCATCGAGAATATCCAACCCGTTAAGCGTGAATGTTCCCGCAATCTTTGAAAAAAGACCCGGGCGGTCCTTTGCGCAAATGGTGACCGTCCGGGTGTTGGAATCGAAAGTTTTTGCAACGTTCCATACAAAGGCACCTGATTCTAAATTGTTATACAGCCCGATATGCTCCATAATGCTGGCAGAAGGTATATAAAGAAGGTATCGAGGAGACATGAAACCAAAAAGAGTCTCTATCGCATCTTTTGCGTAGCGCGGCCTTGCGAAACCAAGCACCTCCTTCTTTTTCTTCTCGATAGCTTCTACGGCTTCTCTGGATGCAAGTTCTCCTTTCTCCAGGATTTTCGAAATTTTAAAGAAGAGATCCCTTAACAGCGCAGCGGTCCAGTCGCTCCAGGCTTTCGGTCCGGTAGCCATGCAATCCGCCACCGTCAACAGGTAAAGCATTTTTAGCTGTTCCACATCTTTTATCTTTCTGGCACACGAGACGGCCGTCTCTTCATCATTAAGATCTCTTCGAGTGGCGGTTTTAACCAACAATAGATGTTCTTTAATCAAAAAAGAGACCGTCTCGATATCTTCGGCCCCATAGCCCTTCTTTTTCAGTATCTCTCCAGCGATCTCAGCGCCGCTGATGGAATGGCTCACGCCGGTTTTTCCTTTGCCGATATCATGCAGCAGCGCAGCCCACAGCAACAGGCTGCGTTTTTTAAGTCCTTTGTAAAGGTCATTGCATAATGGATATTTTGACTTTCCTTCTGAGGTGCCGAAAACCTTGATATACTGGACCGTTCGCAATAAATGACGGTCCACCGGATAAAGGTGGTATTCATCATACTGGATTCTATTGCTAATGTCTTTGAAATCAGGAATAAACCGTATTAAAAACCCGGTATTCAACATTTCGTTAAGCACATTAAACGTCGATATCGGTTTAACGAGGATACGTTCAAACGATTCTAGTTGTTTCGCCGAAGAAGAAAATTCTTCGTCGACCAGATAAGAAAATTCCCTTATCAGTCTTTTGGCTTCGGCACTCAGCGGGATGTTCAAGGCGGCGCTTTCTTCAAAAATCTTCATCAAAAGACTCGGATCGTCCAATATACTTTCAGACGAAACAAAGTTGAGCATCCCGTTTTCCGTAATTTCAAGACCGGCTACACCATTGGGTCCTGCGATTTTGCCCTTTGATCTTAGATTTTTTGATAACCCCAGTTCATAAATCAGCATCAAGTGCTGTTGCTTTAAAAATTCCATATGACCATGGAGCTTGCCTAAAAATATTTCAACGGGCTGCTGTCCGTTGGCTGTTTCGAACTTGAGGGCATGGGCCATCTTGATCTGATATTCGAAATAGAGTTGATCACATTTTCTGTCGGACAGATGATGCAGACAATTTCTGACACTGCCGATGAAATGAAGCGCTTTTTTCAAAGACTGGAATTCATCATGAGACAAAAACCCGTAATATTCAAAATCTCTGAATTGCCTGAGATTCGAATTCAATTTGGTGATCCAGAGCATGGTGTGATAATCTCTCAATCCGCCCTGCCCCTCTTTGAGATTGGGTTCAAGCAAAAATGCGGAATCACCGAACACTTCATGCCGAAGCCGACTGTTTTCAATCAGCTTTTTAATGATCTTCCGTGAGCGTTTGCGGGCGATCTTGTCTCGGAGCTGCTCCATTAAGGCCGAATACAAATAAGACATACCGCATATCAGGCGGGCATCCAGAACCGAAGTCAGGACTTCGAGATCTTTTCCGGCCAGTTTGACGCACTCTTTTAGCGATCGTGTGGCGTAACCGACTTCAAGGCCGATATCCCACAAGGGGTAGACCACTTCCTGGATCAAATCGGATGCCTCATCCGGCACATATTTTTCAAAAAGAAAAAGAAGATCCACATCGGAATGGATAAACTGTTCCTGCCGTCCGTATCCCCCCAGTGCAATAATGGCGTAGGGATTCTTTTCCATCCCCATTTTGGGCCCGATCATTGAGTTTTCGAAACTTTCAAAAAAATAATCATCGAGAATTTGTGCATGCTCCTTTATAAAATCCGGGGTTTTTCTTTTTAAAAAATCTGAAATCAGATGGGCGCTCTTTTCCCGAAGCTGCTCCGCAGCAGGCACAAATTTTATTTTTTTCGCATTGGTAAGCATCATTTCAATTCTGCCTGTTTTAGCGCTAAACTAAATAATATGACGGTCTTAAAGATTGCTAAGTATATTTGGAATAGCAACAGTTATGCCACAAATTAAAATGCAAATAACTATTTGTTAATATTATTATTTATTCAAAAATGGCTGCCCCCGGACGAATTCGAACGACGACATTTTTGTTAAATTTAAGGCCAATTTATTACAAAAATGTAACCCCTATAAGTGGTTTCAAAACCTTCAATCCGGTTTAAGGTCAAGGCGGACTGAGAAGGCCAACCGCAGGAATATCGGGAATATTTCGAGGATTGGACGCCTCAGTCCAACACAGAGATCGAGCCTGAGAGGAGGTTTTGAAACCACTTCTATTCACTTTCCATAATATCATTCCAAATCTGTTCCACATTTTCTCGCAGGCCTCGAAATTTGGTTTCAGGAACTTTGGCAGGTTTCTCTTGAAGGTCGAGCTGATGTATTGCGGATCGAAAGGTCAGATAGGCAATCTTTAAAATGTGGGCGGTATGGTCGTTGATGATACGGGTATCTTTCAATGTTTCAAGTAGCCTTACAATGTCGGTCCATGTTATGAGTTCGTTGTATTCACAAGATCTTAAAAGCACCAAATACTGGACAATAAACTCAATATCAACAATGCCCCCCTTATCCTGCTTGAGATCGAAAATATCCGGATCTGCTTTGGCGTGTTCTTTGCGCATCCGCTCGCGCATGTCAACGACCTCTTTTTGCAGTTGGGCTTTTATCCTCGGCCGTGCAAGGATATCCCGCCGAATTTGTTTAAAGCGCTCGGACATGTTGATATCCCCGGTAATCGGTCTGGCTTTGATCAGGGCCTGATGCTCCCATGTCCATGCACTGTTGATCTGATAATCATAAAACGCCTCGATATGGCTCACCAAAATACCCGAGCTGCCGCTGGGTCTAAGGCGCATATCCGGCTCGTAGAGTTTTCCCACAGCGGTGTGGGTGGTTAAAATATGGATCACCCGTTGCCCCAGGCGGGCGAAAAACTGGTGATTATCGATGGGAAGCCGGCCGCCATGGGTTTGGCCCTGGGCTCCGGCATGAAGAAAAACCATATCCAAATCAGATCCGTAACCAAGTTCGATGCCGCCCAGCTTGCCATAGGCAATAACGGAAAATCCGGTATCGATTTCCATTCCGTCCATTTGACATATAGGTTTTCCGTGCTTTTCAACCAGGTGATGCCAAGACAGTTCAACGACTTCATTGAGTACCGTCTCGGCAATGTCGGTGAGATAGTCGCTGGTCCGCATCAGCGTCAAGGCGCCGGTGACATCGGCGGCAGCCACCCGCAGTGTATTCACCTGCTTAAAAACACACAATTCCTGTATCTGGTTTTCAAAACCCTGATCCACAACTGCATCGAGGCGCTTACGGATTTCTTTGACAAGTTCCGATTTTTCCGGTGGACGATACAGGTTCCGGGGATCAAGCAGTTCATCCAGAAGTATCGGGTGGCGGGATAAAAAAGAAACAATCCATGAACTGGCATTGGCCAGCTTCACCATATGTACGACAGCCGTCGGATTTTCAAGAAGCAGTGCCAGATAGTTGGTGCGCTGCTCGATGGTTTTAATCAGGTCGACAATTCGATTCAATACAACCAGCGGTTGTTCGGATCGTCCGATTTCTTTGAGCATCAGCGGTATCAGTCTTTCGAGACGGTGGCGGCCTTCGCTGCTCAGGGATCGCGTTGCCGGGTGGTCTCGAAGATGATCCAATATCCGCACGACCTCATCGGGACTGTCATAACCCGCCGATTGAAGTATCTTTCGGCAGCTGTTTTGATCCAAAAGGTTTTCCCATATCGCCTCCAAAGCCATATCCGCATTTTGATTCCGATCATCGGTTTGCCCGGCGTCCTTGACTTCCAACAATTTATTGAAATGAAAGTGGATTCTGCTTCTTTGTTTTTCAAGAAATTCATC
>Ga0316575_10000531_pt1 | contig 11147 bp, 7 predicted proteins | sample J5NA_FD_203072 | JGI IMG/M metagenome (GOLD analysis project Ga0316575, IMG submission 203072) | Rhizosphere microbial communities from salt marsh grasses in Alabama, United States - J5-7_050615r2r3 | ecosystem: Host-associated > Plants > Roots > Rhizosphere | place: USA: Alabama | collected...
CCTGGGCTGATTTCATGCCTTCGAAACCGTTGCCTGCGGTATACACGTCGAAATCACGATAGAGGTAGAGCTCCATCATGTCAAGTGTGTCGAGGTTGTCGTCGATGCAGAGGATTTTATATCTTTTTACCTGGTTCATCGCAGAGCCTTACGAAACAGTACGAGTCCAATCAGAAAGAATATAATATTTCCGATCCATGCACCAAGAAGGGTCGGAAAATGGCCGTTCTGCGCAAAGACAATAGCAAGTCGGGAGATGATCCAGTAGGAGAACATGAGGAGCAGTCCGATCCCGAAAAGAACAGCTCCGCCCCGGCGGCCGGTGCGGGCCGTGATGGCAATCCCGAGCAGGATGACGATAAAATTCATGAAGGGAAGTGCTACCTTGAAATCAAGCTCACCCATGTACTTCTGTACTTTTTCACCCCGCTTCCGGGCGGCATCAATGAATCCCTTGAGTTCCCAGTAGCTCAGTTCCTCTTTGACCTTGATGCGCGCCACCATTTCTATCGGGGTGGCGTGCAGGGTTGAATCCGTCAGGGTGTCGAACGACGCGAGTGTCGCACTGCTGTCGGTGAAGGTGCGCAGCGTACCATTGACAAACTTCCATCCGGTACTGTCATGGATCATTTCCTGCGCCTTGATGCGCTCGATGATACGGCTCGCCCTGAAACGGTCCCGTTCCACATTGCGGGTGTGCTGCGGGCTGGTGTTGAACTCACCGAAAACATACACGGTATGCGGGTTACTGAAATAGTAAAAGTTTCTTCGGTACTCCCGGATGCCGCTCAGCCGTTCGATGGTGCTCGCCTGAGGATTTTTAAGATTGTCCTGAATGAGACGACGTGAGTAATTGGCCTGCGGAAGGATCCGTTCGCCTCCGTAAAACGAACCGATTGACAGAATAACACCGAGGGCAAGCAGGGGAAAGGTCAGTTGCCGCAGGTTGATGCCTGCCGCCTTCATCGCGGTGAGTTCGCTGTTCTTGGCAAGCTTTCCTATCGAGAACATGGAGGCGAGCAGCAGCACGATAGGAATCATGATCTGGATGATCCACGGCAGATAGTACCAGTAGTAAAGCACTATGTTGATTGCCGGTGCGCCGTCGAATCTGCGCAGGTTGCTCACGTAATCGATGGCAATGAAGATGACGACGATGGCGATGAGAACACCGAAGGCATACCCCATGAAGGTCTCGATGAGGTACATCGGAAGAATGCCGAAGATCTTGCGCATGATGAACCGGGGCAGCCAGAAAAGTGCTTTGAACGGTACAAGGATAAGGCTGAGTCCTGATTTTCCCGGTCTGGTTTTTTTGCTTTTAAAAAGGTTTTTCCATAGATTGACGATGAAGTCGAACCGGATGGTGGTTTCGCGCACCATGAGAATCATCAGTACGACGCCGCAGAGGGCAATGAAAATGTTGCCGCTCCACATGCCGATCCAGGGGGCGATTTCCGCTTTGTCGGCTTTGTTTTCGCCGCCGATGAGGCCGGCCCAGTATATGACAAAGAAGAAAATGCTGTAGGATGCGCCGACGCTCATGCCACCGCGCCGTGCCATGATCCCGAGCGGAGCGCCGATCAGGACGAAAAGAACGCAGGCAAAGGGGATGGCAAATTTTTTATGAACTTCCACCTTGTACTGGAAGATGAGTTTTTTATTGTCATGAAACCGCCGTTTCAACCGGTCAAGCAGGTCTCCCATCGGTCTGAGTGCGTTCTGAAGCTGTGAATTTCCGGGATCCACCTGCGAGACCCAGCCGGCGAAATCGTGTATTGAATCGATGCTGCAGAGTGTGTCCACCGCCCCGGCAAATGCCAGGCGGATCGAATCGGCTTTATCGGTCCGTTTGATGAGCGTATCGATGAAATTATTGTACTCCTGCATGAGTGTCGTATCGGTCTTTCGGAATTCCCTGATATTGCTGAGGATGGTGGCGATGTTTTTTTCGCGGTCGCCGCGGTAGTCCGAATCGGTGCGCTCGAATCGGGAATCGATGTTCTTTATGGCGACCACCTGCCGTGCAAACTTGCCGACGAAGTAATCATCACTGTTTTTTCGGGAGATGCTGTGTGTTTCGCCGTTGAACAGGGTGAGTTCGATGTATTTCTGATCGGGGGTGAGACGGATTTCACCACTGTCGGCGACGGTAAGTGACGGGTCCTGTCCCGAAGCGTCGGTGAAAATCCTGATGTTTTTAAGGCCGCCGGTCTTGTTGTTGACCTCTTCAGTGTAAATGTTGTACCCGGGAAAGTCGGTGATGAGCACCTTGGGCTCGATGAATGCCGAGGGTTTCTTGCGTGAGATATCGGAGAGAAGATTTGCGGTTTTATGATTTGCTTCGGGCAGAATCAGATCGTTGAAGTAAACGGTAAGCACACCGAGAACCGTTGCTGCGGCGAAAACCGGAATGAGCATCGGTCCGAGGCTCTGCCCCGATGCCTTGATGGAGGTGATTTCATTGTCTCCCGACATCCGGCCGAAGGTGGTGAGTGTTGCGACGAGAATCGCCATGGGAATCGCAAGGGTGATGATCCATGCAAGCTGGATCATGAATACCTCGATGATCACCATCGGGTCGAGACCTTTTGAGATAACCCTGTCAAGCTGATAGACCAGCTGCTGCATCACGAACACGAAGACGATAAGGCTCAGCGAAGAGAGGAAGGGCATGAGCAGTTCGCGGATGATGTAGCGGTAAAGTATCATGGTTGTCGGGTACAGTCCTGCGAAAAAGTATTCCAGACGGAAGGTTTCTGCTGCACAGCGCTTAATCGCGGGCGGCAGCAGAACGGCACTGGACGGAAAAAGCTCTGCAGGAACTGCGTTTTATGCTCCCGGTCATTGTCCGGAAGCTGCAGAGTACCGTCGTGGAGTCGTTACACTGTCTGGTTCGGATTACTATTACGTATAGTCCTACATTCCTCAGTTGAATTCAGAATCCAGTATATCAGGAAAATACGGAATTTCGACCTGTCACCCGGTTGGTGAAGAAGAAAGTATAACGCCTCTTTAATGTAACTGCATGTTTAAATTGGTGTTGACGTTATTCTGACTACTGACTTCTGAATTCTGACTACTGTTACTTATTATATTAGGTGAAAATACCTCTACGCTGCGGATGTTTCAAGAATGAGAACGCGGGCAGGCGAGAATGAGGAAACAGTACGTCACTTCAGAAAAATGGAAGAATTGAATATCCGATCGTCTGAATCCCCTTTTTTCTCCGGTCGCTCCAACCAAATGGAGAAGCGGTTTTTAACGCTTGAAGACGGGACGCCTGCGGAGAAATCGATGGAGGATTATTGCTTTGTACATGGGAAATTCTAGCATGATTCGGACGATTGATTGACGACTTATGCAGAGCCGGCCGACTGTTGGTTCCCCTCTGCGGGGGAACCGTAAGGGAGGGGGCGCAATAAACAATGTTCATAACAACGTTGACCCTTCTGCCCCAAGCCTTAATTCAATCCTATATTCCATTGTAATTTTATGACACAAGCGGTAGACTTACTACCTTGGAGAGCCCGTTATTTTCACATGCCCGGAACCATACTCCTGAACAATGGATGAAATGTCGACAAATCATTGTGTTTTTCTGCGAGCTTATCTATTTTTACTGTTTTTCCGGCTGATCTCACGTGGAGGCGATAATGAACAAGAAACTGACCAAAAAACAGCTTCAGTACTTCAAAGATAAACTCCTTGCCGAAAAGAACAAGGTACTTGAAGAGATGGATGAGTTGCAGCAGAGCAACCTTAAACAGTCGATCTCCGATTCATCCGGAGAGATCTCCCGTTACAGCTATCACCTCGGTGATGTTGCATCGCTCTCATACGGACGAGAGTTCTCCATGGGACTCGCCGAACGTCAGCAGAAATATCTCGAGCAGATTGATGAAGCGCTTACCCGTATCGAGGAAGGCAGCTATGGTATCTGCAAGGTTACCGGTGAGCCGATCTCCATCGAACGTCTGGAAGAAGTACCGGTAGCCAAATATTCGGTCAAGGGTAAAGAGGTTATGGAGCGCCGTAAACGTCAGGGCGTTTAATTATCCTGATCTTGTGCCGCAATGCGGCACCACCACCCGGTGCTCTTTTTTCAGGAACGAGACTACGCCTCATGAATCCGGATTACTGAAACGTGTCGTCACCCCGGATAATCCCGCTGTTTTTCATTATTACTGCCGCTGTTTTCTCCTCTTTTTCTGCTGATACCCGTGAACCGGCCGATGCCGTTATCATAATTTCCGACAGCGGCTGCAACTGTACTTCTCCGGCTGAAACGGTTTTCGATTGTAAAAAATTCAACCGGTCGCTGAACATTTCCGGTCGGCGCAGTATACAACGCGGGAACCGTTTTTCCACAGGATTAAACGCCATACGCGACAAAGTCGCCGCATACCTTGATTCATCAGGGTACCTGCATGTGAAGTGGGAGCAGCCGGGCGCCAGTGTGATAAAGGCATACCCGCGTGAACGGTCGGTGCTTTTCAGGGAGGAGATTCGGTATCCCGGATCGCCCCCCGATACATTGTGCTCAGTCATGCCGTCATTTCCCTATCCCAGACCGTTTTCAATATCTCTGATTAACGGCCGCACTGCCGCACTGGCGCGGTCATTCATGCAGTGCGGGTATCCGTTTGTCAAAATTAGTACTGCGCTTGAGGCCCCTTCGTCACCCGATTCACTGCTGGTGGTATTCAGCATCGATCCCGATTCCCTCTGCTTTTTTGATGCGCCGATTCTGAAGGGAACATTTACCGTCGGTCAGACGTTGTTGCTCCATGATATCGTGTTTATTCCCGGCAGGCGTTATGCGGCTGATGCGGTGGAGAGATCGCTGATACGTCTGCGGTCAAGACGATACATTGCAGCAGCAACTGCCGAACCGCCTCTTGTCGTACCGGATTCGGCATCGGGAATCAGCGGTGGAAACCGGGTTACTGTTCCGTTTGTCATTAACGACCGGTCGGGAATGGGGCTTGACGGCGCAGTCGGTCTGGAGATCAGGCAGAGTGAAAAACCGCAGATGCACGGTAATCTTGAGTTTTCGTTTCTCAATATGTTTCGTGCGGGAGAAGAGGCTTCGCTCAATTATACAGGAGATCGAGACCGGCAGCGGCTGGATGTCGACGTGGAATATCCATGGCTGTTCGGATATCCTGTCATTCTGTCCCTGGCCGGCGGTCTCGAAATTGAGCAGGAGGCATACGGGTATCTGTATGGATCAGTCACCGCATTGTATGAAACTGCTGCATGGTGGAGAATCGGTACACGGTTTACCGGAAATTCCATTACGGGAAACTCGGTCGAAAACTGGACAGACGGGAGTTATGCCGGTGCCGATCTGGTGCTTGTACGTGAACATGAGCCATTTACCGATGGTGAACTTTCACGGTCGCTTTACATTGCGACAGGAAGCGGCGTGACCCACAAAGACCGACGGTATACCCGCTCTCATGTTGATTTTTCAGCAATGGCACATCTGCCGCTTCCGATGCGCCATCAGGCTCTTCTGGTACGGGGGGTGACGGGACATATCATATCCCGTGAAGAGTCGATGCTTGCAGCCGAGATGTATCGGGTCGGTGGTAACTGGTCGCTGCGCGGTTACAGTGAAGACGAGTTCGCCTTCAGAACGGTTCTGCGCGGCCAAAGCGAATACCTGTATTATTTTCAGAAAAATGCATCGGTGTATCTGCTCTGCGACGGGGGAATCGGTTTTCCGGGAGGAATCGATCATGACCGTTCCTTTACATCGATGCTCGGGTACGGTGCCGGTATGAGAATTCCGGTGGCTACGGGAACGCTTTCAATTGCCTGGGCGCGCAGCATTGCAGACCGGCGCAGTCCGGGGCGTATTCATGTGAGGCTGCAGAACGCACTCTCATCATCTGCGGCAAAGGGGGTATCACTATCCGGTCGATAAACGGGATACAACGGCCGTTGCCGGCCATTGTCGGTCTTTTCCTTGTTGTGTCAATGCAGCTTCATGCACAATGCCTTCCGCTTGATTCACTTCTTGAAGTCAATGATACCGCTGCCGTAACGGCGCTGTCCGCCGAGTGCTTCGGTAAAGGACTTTCATCAAGCAACCGCAATGCGGCTACGCTTATTCCTTTTATAGAGCGGTACTGCAGAACGAAGGATACAGGCGACACCCTGCTTTTCTGTGCATATCGCAGTGAACGTCTGCGGCACAACGCGTCGGTATTCGCAGCGATTTTTCATGAATGGACGGCCTCGGTCGGGACACCGCTTATCGAGCTGCAACGGTATCTGAAAACAGGAGATTTCCGCAGGATCGACACCCTCTGTGCGATACTTGACGCGGGCGGAGGTGCGGAACCCTCAGTGCTTATGCGGTGGATCGAAGCGAAGAAAATAATCGGTGATCTTAATGAGGTTCCGGAGCTTTTCTGCAGAATCACTACCGAGAAACCGGCGCTTCTTGCGATGGCACTCGATCAGTTTGCAGCCATTCTCGGTGAAGCTGAACGTGCAGAAACGCTGACACTGCTTGACAAATTTTCCCGTTGCTGCAGTGCGCAGAACAGTGAAGACAGCAGTGATGTCATGTCGTGGCTGCTTGAGCAGTACGGCAGGCGTTTTGACGTCGATGGTCAGATACGCGCCGTACTGCAGTTTGAAACCGAAAAGGTGCAGCAGAGCGGCATACTTCGCTCCATGGGGCAACAGTATCATCGTGAAGGCCTGGAAGATGCTGCAATTGCAATGGGGAAAGCGGCGTATGATGCATCGGACAAGAACGACGGCCGAAAGGAGAGTTCGGCGCTTCTCTTTACGATCTATCGAGCGCGCGGCAGTGACGACAGTGCACGAATCTGGATGGAGCGGGCAGGTTCTGCTGCGGGTTCGGTTGATTCCCGGATTGCGCATGTTGTGGTATTTCAGACAACCGGTGCCCTTGATTCTGCAGCATATTATCTGGAAAAGATGCCCTCCTCACCCGCCAGAGATACGCTTTATCTGCGACAGCTGCTCTTCACCGACAGTGCTCAGGCGGCACTCCGGTATGTTTATTCGCCTGCCTGTCACCTCACATCGTTGACAGGTGAAAAACTCTGGAAACTGCGCTGTGCCCTCTTTGCCGGAGCATATGAAAAAGTGCGGGCGGTTCTTGATTCCGCATCCCGGCGGGAACGCGTTTTCGGCAGCGAACCGACCGATTACCGGTACTGGCTTTCGCGCCTTTCCGGCTCTCCCGAAGAGCTTGCCAAATTCAGTACAATCGAATATACTTTGTTTAAAGGTGAGCGCAGGAGGGCGGCCGAAATCATCTGCAATGCATTACAACGCGAACCGAACCGGTGGCGGATTGCCCTGCGGATTGCGGGCGCGCAGGTTGATCACGGGGAGTATGCCGATGCGCTTGCCACACTTGCATGTGCACCGGCAGACAGTGAACCGGAATACCTGTACCGGTGTGCAGAGGCGCTGATGCGCAACGGAGAAGTTAAGGCTGCATCGGAAAAAGTGAACGTATTGCTTGCCGGGTATCCGGCATCGGTGTTTGCCGTGCGGGGCCGGATGCTTCTTATGTCTGCAGCCGGAAAATAGTGACATCGGAGGATAGTTTCAATGAGTATACGGTGGGTTCGCAATGTCATTATCAATAATGAAAAGAGTACCATCGAGGTTCAGGTCGGTGACCGCAAGATCGGCGACAAATGTTACACACGAATCAATCAGGAACTTGAGGTGTGGTTCGAAAATCTCTACGAAACCCGTGCCGACATCATCGCTCAGGGAATTGACATCCTGAAAAAAAGGCTCTCGGGGAAGACGGTAACCAATCCTGACGGGACTGCTTATGAATGGAATTGACCTGCGGAGGACATCACGAAAGTGGCTCGTTATACACGGGCATTTTTATCAGCCGCCGCGTGAAAATCCGTGGCTCGGCGAAATCGAGACGCAGGAGAGCGCCGCTCCGTTTCACGACTGGAACGAGCGGATCTACTCTCAGTGCTACCGGCCCAACGCCTATTCGCGCATGCTTGACAAGCACGGCATGATAACCGGCGTCACCAACAACTACGAATATCTCAGTTTCAATTTCGGACCGACGCTTGTCAGCTGGCTTTCGACACATCATCCGGTAACATTCGGGCGGATTGTCGCAGGGGACAAACTCGGTGCCAAACGCTGCAGCGGGCGCGGCAATGCCCTCGCTCAGGTTTACAACCATATAATCATGCCTCTCGCGAGCCGACGGGACAAGCTTACCCAGATCCGCTGGGCAAAAGATTCTTTCAAAAAGAGCTTCGGTCGCGAACCGCGTGGTATGTGGCTTGCCGAAACCGCAATCAACATGGAGACCGTGGCGTGTCTCATTGAGGAACGTATTTCGTTTATCGTACTTTCACCCAATCAGGCGCAGGCATTCAGACCTCTTCGCGGACACACTCCGTGGAAAGACACCGCCGAGTCTGGTATCGATACGCGGCGTCCCTACCGGCTTTTTGCCGCCGATGCATCGGGAAAGAAGACCGGCGGGCATCTTGACGTTTTCTTTTTTGATGAAGGATTGTCAAAAGAGATCAGTTTCAACGGGCTTTTGCAGGATGCGAATGCTTTCGGGAACCGTATCAATGACTGCTATAGCGCAACATCGTCTGATGATGAAGTCGTGGTAATCGCAACCGATGGAGAGACGTTCGGGCACCATAAACCGTTTGCCGACATGTGTCTTGCATATTTTTTCAGGCATGTGGCACCGCTGCTCGATATTCAGGTGGTGAACTTCGACCATTTCCGCACCATACATCCGCCGCGTTATGAAGTGTCAATCAAGAATGCGTTTGACGAGGGTACGGCGTGGAGCTGCGCACACGGCGTGGGCCGCTGGATCCGCGACTGCGGATGCAATACGGGGGGGCAACCGGGATGGAACCAGAAGTGGCGCACTCCGTTGCGCGATGCGCTCGACGCCCTGCAGAAAAGGATCGATACGGTTTATGTGAAGGCCTCCGCGTCTGCGGGGGTTGATCCGTGGGCTCTGCGGGACTGGTATGTCGAACGACTTCAGGGGTATGACTTTGCAAAATGGAAAAAGGCGCTTCAACGCATCGTACCGAATGTGAAAGGAAGTGATACGCACCTTGCACGGTTGCGCCGTCTGCTCGAAGCGCAGAAATACATGCTCTTTTCATTTACCTCCTGCGGCTGGTTTTTTTCCGAGCTCAGCGGTATCGAACCGATGCAGAATCTGGCATTTGCCTGTCGGGCACTGCAGCTCGGCGTCGATGAACCTGATCAGGAGAAGGTGCTCGATGTGTTTCTGACCGATCTTGCACGTGCAAACAGCAACCTTCACAACGATACCGGCGAAACTCTTTTCAGACGACATATTCTTCCCTATTTTCATCATAATCACATGATGGCTTTCGTTGCCGTCGTGGAGAAAAATCTCGGGATGGTACCGGGAACCGTCATTCGTGAGTATGGGTATGCATGCAGGGTGGAGCATGTATCTGTCAAAGGAAAGGGTTCTGCCGTTACCTCGCTGCACAGGGTGTCCATCGTCCACGAACGGTACGGATGTACCGACGGGTATTATGTGTCAATGTCGGGTGAGGACACGGGAAAGCCCTGCGGCCGGGTGCTCCGCACCGATGTGTTTCCACCCGGAAATCCGCCGAACGCCGAAATGGTAAGCGCTCATGGCGGTGCCGTACGGTTCATTCTTCCTGCCGTTTTTTCTACGCTTCGTGACAAGATTGCCGGACAGTACCTGCGTCAGATTTCGAAAACATCGTACGAATTTTTCAATGGATGGTTCAGGAAAAACGAACATGATCTCGAATCTCTCTGTTCAATCAATACCTCGTTGCCGTTGCATTTTGAAGCTCCGGTCGGTTTCGTTTTACAGGAGCAGTGGAATACGGCGTTCACCGAATTGACAATGGAAAATGTGGCCGCGGTGACGGATCGTCTCGCACTCATTTACGGTAAATCGATGCATTTCAAGGTGAAAATGGATCTTACTCTTGGGGCCGCCTGTTGCGAAAAGCTTCTTACCGATGCCCTTGATACGCTCAAGGATGGTCTTGATGCTGCCCGTTGTGATGCGATGCGCATGCTCATGGACATTACAGACCGGTATTCCCTTCCTGTATCTAAACATCGACTTGAAGACATCCTCTATCCGGTGCTTACAGGACCGGTTCATGACCTCTACCGTGAAACCCCCATTCCGGTAGTGAGAGGAAAAAAGAAAACAGGTGTCGACAAATGGGTTATAGTGGAAAAATTATTGAAATTTGCTGAACGTATGAATTTTAATGTCGACAATGTTGTCCGCAGTTGAGTCGCACTGAATTTAGGCGCCCGAATAGTATTACTTTGCTTTCAAAACAGGTTGTAGCTATATTTATTTATAGATCCCTACACCTAATTGAAAAAGGTATTCTATGACTCAAGGCTTCATACTCTTTCTTCTTATACAGGTTTTTATTCTTATTCTTGGTGTTTCCATCGGACACAGCATTGTACTCCTGCGTCTGCGCAGCGAGGAAAACCGCAAAAAAGAACTTGAGCTCTCTCTGCTCGAAAAACGCGCTGAAATTCTTCAGCAGGGCAAGAAAATCGCCCACGATCTTGAAGAAGTTCTTTACAAGGCGAAAGTCCAGCAGGAGATCGATGACATCATCAGAAAGAACCAGGATAAGTAGTCCGTTCTCTGCTGAGAATTCCTTTTCCTCCATTTTTCCTTTCCGGACAGTTTTCTTCTATAGGGTAATTAACCTCTTTGTATATTGTATTGGTGAACATCCTGTTTTACGGGATACGGAGCTGTCTATTTCGCTGCACAACAGATCCACCCGTGTCGGTAGTACTCAACTCATATCATTTGATTCTTTTTAAGATGGAGCCGGAACCTATGCTGGTGGGATATCGTGCATCAATGGTCCTTTTTTTTACTGCATCTCTGTTGTTTGCCAATTCAGAAGGGGAGACCGTCAAGGCGTTTTTCGAGCGGCCGCTGTATGCACAGCCAATCGCTACCGTTCTGGGCACCGGGGCCACAACCGGTTGGTATCAGAGCGCATCGGTTGATGAAGGGTTCGGCTGGGGAGTATCTCTCCCGATTTCGCTTATCTTTATTAATAAAAGTG
>Ga0316575_10000532_pt1 | contig 11143 bp, 5 predicted proteins | sample J5NA_FD_203072 | JGI IMG/M metagenome (GOLD analysis project Ga0316575, IMG submission 203072) | Rhizosphere microbial communities from salt marsh grasses in Alabama, United States - J5-7_050615r2r3 | ecosystem: Host-associated > Plants > Roots > Rhizosphere | place: USA: Alabama | collected...
TACCGGCCTTGCATGCGCACTTGCAAAGGTTAATTCATCGCAGGCGCTCGGGCAGCATTATCTGCGCGGAAATCTCTTTGAAAATGCGGTGGTTTCCGAATACCTGAAATTCCGTTACAACCGCGGATTGCCCTCCAATCTCTACTTCTGGCGTGATAACCATGGTACGGAAATTGACATGGTTATTGACGGCAGCCGGCCTTCCGCCCTTGAGATCAAGGCCGGTGCCACGTTCAATCGTGAAATGCTCAAGGGACTTGCCGCCTGGAGGAGATTGACGGGAGAATCAAAGGAGCGCTGCGGTCTTCTCTATGGTGGAAAGGAACCGCGAGTTTCTGCCGATGCCGATATTTTCTCGGTTGAAGAACTCTATGGATGGTTCGCTAAACAGAATATCTGACCTTCATCTTTCTACCGAATCACCACCACCGCCCGTTTAGGCAGATCACTTCCCGCATCGACAATGTAGCGCCCGGACGGGAGCAAAGAGAGCGAAATGTCGGCCGTCGTTGAGTTTGTAAATGACCGTCGCAGAACACGGCTTCCGTTTGCGGCATAAACGGTTACCGTGATATTCTTTTTTCTCCCGGGAAAAGCAAGAAAGAGGTTTGTGCCGCGGAGGTACGTTTCATATGATTCCGCAACAATGACTGCCGTTGGGTTTTTTATTGCAAGATCCGCTTTTCCGCTCAGTTTCAGGGCGGTGACGCTCAGCGCCGGAAGGGAGAGCGCGACGTTCGAACCGTTTACCGGTGCGGTACCGGCAGCAAGCGCATTATTGGTATGTGAATTGAACGTCTCTTCGTCGGGGAGGCTGCTCAGTGTGTAGGTTGAACAGGACGGCGCCGAGGCGGTAAATCCGGCAAGCTGCAGATCGACGGTGCGGGCGGCGTCCGCGTCGCGGTTGACAAGTATTACCGTGAGGTCGCTGCCGCCGGTTCCGAGCGATGAATAGGCGGATACGAGCGTGTCGAGCGTCGAGGTCGACTTTACCCGGAGCGCACCGGCATAACGGCTATACAGGTGCAGAACCTCCCACATGCCGGTCTGCCACTCCCACGGTGTGAAGAGTTCGACGCCGTGATCTGCGAAGGTGCCGATCTGCGAAGCGTACCATGCGGCGGTGACGTTCGGATCATCGGCGTAGAACGTACCGTATTCCGAAACGCCGAACCGCACGCCGTGCCCTTCACCCATGTACTTGTTAAGCCACCGGCTGCACCGTTCCATGATGTACTCCTTCGTGCTCTTCTCATCCCATCCGCCGCCGATCAGCTTGCAGCCGTTGGCTTTCGGATAGTTCCATGCAGTGTCGAACCATACACGGTGAAGCTGCAGGGTAAGTGCGGCGTCATCATCGGTCTGCGGGTAAAAATGGAAGTCCATTACGTCAAGCAGCCTGATGCCGGTTGTTTTCTGTTCCTCGGCAATGCGTTTGATGAAATATTCGGCCCATACGTACTTTACGGTTTTACCGTTTTCGGTAACGGAGACCTGTGAATTGTTCCAGGCATACCACTGCCACTCGTTGCAGGCAACAAATCCGGCGAGTCTGATGCCGGGGAAACGCGCGCGTGCACTCTTTGCAACCGCGAAATACTTCTGCATGAATTCTTCGGCACTGATCGTTTTCACCACGTCGTCATGCGTGCCGCTCCAGATTTCAGGTTCGTTATCCATGTTCCAGTAGAGAAATCGCTCTTTGTCAAGGCCGACCCCGCCGCTGCCGAACCAGTGATCAAGAATGCCGGCGGTACTGTCTGCCGGCCAGGGCTCAAGGTAGAGCGACGGATCACCGTCGGCGAGCGCGCTGTCACTGCCGTCAGGGTTGACCGTACCGCCACCGGCGAGATTCTGTGCGCACCCGCCCCACCATGCGGAGCCGTTGTAGTCCCAGTCGTTGAAATTATGTTGAGTATTTGCTGCCGCCCAGCCGATAAGCTGCAATGCTAAAAATCCCTGTGCACCGGGCAGACTGTCCTGGATGGTCCGGGCGATAAAATCCCAGTCGTGTGCATAGACATTGTTATACCAGTCGGGGTGACTTGTCAGTTTTTTATGCCAGTTGTACTTCGTTGCATTGTTCCCGCCGTTTTCGCGCAGTATCCACAGTCCGGCTTCACGATAGAGTTTAAGGTCCGCCGATGGTGTCGGATCTTCGGGATCGTCGGACAGACTGTTGTTTCTTCCGTAAAGGTAGGGCGAAATAGGGATTCTGCCGCTGTCGGCATTGACGGTGATGGTGACGTCGGCTGAAAAGACGACGGCTGCCGACACGAACGGCAGCAGGAAAAACGGGTTGCTCTTCATGGGTGAATCTCCAGCGAAACGGGTGAATGGCTGAGGGTTGGAAAACAATAATGATTCGCAGTTTTAAATGTACCATGCGTTTGGCGGAAAAAACAATTATAACCTGAATATGGTGGCGAAAACGGAGTATCGGGCAACCTGTTACGGCCGGCAGTGTTACGCAGTGTTCTATAATGAAGTGGAATTCAGGATGTTTTGGCCCGTTTTCCGATCGTTACCAGGGTCACACAGAAGGTCAGAACCGAAACGGTCACACCGAAAACGGATGTATCGATTTTTTCCATGAGGGTATACCAGGAACCGGGAAGAACATCGTCTTCCGCCGAATGCAGCATAAGCAGGATTTTATAGCTCATTGCAGCAACCGTTGCCACGATCATGGTGACAAGGATATGCCGCGAGTATTCGATGGAGCGTCCTTTCAAAATGGCGCCGGTAATCACGGGCAGAATCACGGCAGGTGCCCATATATGATAGGTAAAGAGCAACAGGTTGATGATGTCCGACCGGAAGAGCGCGATGAGAATGGCGATGACGCCGAGGGCAAAACTGCAGATCCGGGCAATGGGCAGGAGCGGACGCTGGGGGGTGTCGTTCCAGTTCAGCTGGTGTTCGAAGAGGTCCTTGATGAAAATCGCTGTTGATGAATTGAGTGCGGAATCTGCAGAAGACATGACAGCCATGAGCAATGCTCCCACGATGAGTCCGGCAACGACGGCGTTATTGAGCTGCTGAATGACCTTCGGAAGTGCCTGCTGCGGATTGATGTCAGGAAAGTGAAGCCGCGCATAAAGGGCGATGATAAAAAGGATTACGGGAAAGGTGACTGCAAGAAAGATGCCGACGCCGGCAATACCCTTGCGGGTTTCGCGGATATTTTTACCGACGCAGTAGCGGGTGGCATACCCGGGTGCGAACGTTTCTCCGAGAAGGAATGCGAGAAATGTCGTGATGAGGGTCAGCCATCCTTTTCCGCCGTGCGGACTGAAAAAAGTCTGTGGAAGGTGCTGTATCTCATTGGAGGTGTTGTGAATGATGTCCGGCAGGCAGAACAGAACGGTGATGATGAATCCGACGAACAGAATGATGAACTGGTAGACATCAGTCTGAATGACTGCCTTGAGCCCGCCTGCGGTACTGTAGATCACGACCATGAGTCCGCCGACGATAATGGCGGTTCTGAGGACCGTGGTTGCATCGGAGAATTGCGGAAGAATTGCGGAGAGCACGCTGCCGAATGCAGCCATCTGGGCGGCGACGATGAATACCGAAAAAAGCAGTGACAGAATCAGGATGACAAACCGCGGACCTTCACCGAAGCGGTATCCGAAAAAGCCGGCAACCGTGTAGAGTTTCGCCTCCCTGAACTGCGGTGCAACCACCAGACCGCTGAAGATGAAATGGATATACCAGCCGGTAGATACCAGTACCATCATGATTCCCCAGTCATAAGTCTTTGCAATGGCTCCGATGGATGCTCCGCCGCCGATTACTGTGGCTCCCATGGTGCAGAACAAAAAGAACCAGCTGACCGAGCGGCCGGCAACGAGAAAATCATCGGTGCTTTCGATTTCCCGTACTTTGAGAATTCCCTTTACAAAAACAAAGATCATGTACGACGCGACGATTATCCAGACAATCGGATTCTGTTCCATGGTTGCGGCACTCCTACAGGTTAAGAGGGGTAAGGTCCCAGCTGTGGCCGAGCGGTTCGAATGCACCGCTGTAATCAACAATTGCCAGCTGTGCCGGTTCTCCTCTGAGACGATCGAGGCGTAAGGCGGGAATATGCCAGAGAGTACCGTTATCTCCCCAGTACTTCCTCATCCAGGCGATGATCTGATCTGGTGCGTACCATCGCGAGTGGTAGTCGTGGCTGGTGATGACATGTCCGGTGCGGATAACCTCATCAACAAGTTCGCGGTTGCGATGAAGAACAAAATTCTCATGCACGCGTTTGTACTCCCGATCGTAGACATCAACGATAATTGTTGTTTCGGGATCATGTGCCCGTTTGTAGAATTTCGGCAGGAGAGTATAGTCACGGGATGAGTACGTATCCGGTTCAAGCCAGCGTGGTTGTCCGCTCACATCCATGGTTGATTCGTAGTTACCGAGGGCATATCCTTCAACGGCTTCAAGACTGTAGCAGCTTATAAGTGCGATGCCGTTATTCGGTTTTACGAATCGCTGCATTGTACGAAAGAGGGAGCGAGCACCCTCTTCTCCCTGCATCACACCGATCGAATTGCAGACACTTACTGCAAGCGGTAAGTGCATTCCGGTGTACGGCGGTACATCAAATGCCGAGCCGGTATCAAAGGAGAGGCGCTCAGGGCAGAGGTTGCCGAATCCCGCATCATATAGGTTGCGTTGTGCAAGTTCGACCATCGATGTCGAAAAGTCGATGCCGCCGACGTGGACAAGACCGCCGTCTTTTAATGCCGTTTCCCCGTCAAAAGCATTTGCCGGCATGAGAAGCGGAGCGAGCAGTGTATGTATTCTTCCCGATCCGCAGCCGAAATCGTAACAGTGCAGTTGCAACGACATGTCGCGGGTGAGATGAAGCACCAGCTTTTCGATGAGACTGTGCTCAAATGATTCGTATGCGGTTACATCGGGATGTCCCCGGACGATCTGCCGTTCATAGGTGCCTGCACATTGCTCCCAGATGGTGCGGTCATGTTCGTAGCTTTTCGGTTGTGTTGTCATGCTGAAATCCGTCCTTTCGGAATGGAAACATATGGTGAAAAAGTTGTTACGGTAGGGTACGTCAGCAGTGAAAACGGGATGAAAACTACGGACTGGAGACCGAGTTGTCGTGTATTATCTCTTTGGGAATGTAGCGACCGTTCATGAGGCGCAGGAGCGCCGAGTAGGTAAGCTTGAATGAAAGGGTGTTGCCGACTTTGATCGCATCGTCTTCATCGTTGATGTGAATGACGCTTATATCGCTGCTTGCGCCGACAATTCTGCAGGAATTGGAGACGGGTATGAGGCAGCGAACATCCGTATCGAGTTCACCGATGGAAATAAGTGCACGTCTGCCGCGCTGTCCGGGTGGAAGATCAGGTTCGTTTTCGTAAGGTTCGAACGGGGCCACACTGGCGACTTCACCCAGCGGGACCATGCCTTTTTTTTTGATTTCGGCAATTTCCGCCTCGAGTATGAACGTATCGTCCCGGAAACCGTCGAGGGTTCCGCCGTTAACCAGGTCGTTTCCCAGAAAAACGGATTCGCCGATGCGCCAGTGATTGATTGCCTCGGGAAGATGGTGTGATTTCAGTAGTGACAGCGTTGCGCTGGTTCCTGCGGAGATGAGCGGGAGTTTGCGGCCGAATTTCAGTTCCAGCAGTTCGCGGTAGAGTACGAGCTGCATGAGCTGGTCGATGCTGGGAATGATTCCCGAAAGGCATCCGATATTGGCACCGATACCGAGTACCTCGATGTTTGCTAGTGAAAAAATGTTCGTGTAGAAATCGATGAGACTTCCCGGCAGAACGCCTTCTCTCAGGTCTCCGAGTTCGATCATGACGATGATCCGGTGTTTTTTACCGGTGTTTTTTGCATCGCTGTTGAGTTTGCAGATCGTTTGAATTTCACTGTTGAGGCTTACTTCCGCGATTTCGACAACTTCTTCGGTAATTGAAGGAGATGGTATCCTCAGATACCACCGTTCGAACAAGGTTCCATCGGCTGGAAAGGAGTGCATGTTGTCAAGTCGTGTATCACCGAAAGAACGGATGCCTGTCGCAATCAGCTCATGCAATGCTTCCCGGTTTCCGCAGAGTACCTTGGTCACGAGTGTCCAGGAACTGTTGCGTGCGGTGATGATTCTGTCGACCTGTTCGATGTTGTGTCTGAGGGCATCGATGTTGATGCAGAGCCGTGTCATGACTGTGCCTCGCGGGGAAGACGCATGTCGAGATAGGCTGTCCTGAAACCGGCCCGTTCATAGAGCCTCCGCGCAGGATTGTCCGCTTCGACATGAAGCTTGACCGGACCGTGAGTGTTTTCGAGTGATTTTGAAAGTAGGTTCGTCCCGATGCCCTGCCCGCGTTTTTCAGGGTCTACGGCTATAAAAAGAAGGAGATTCGGCGGGATATACCCCGACATGCCCGTATTGAGCATTACCAGGGCCCCTAGCAGCATATGGCCTTCCATCGCGCAGACGATGAATCCTCCGGGGGCCGGCCGGTTTTCGAGGGCATCGGTTATCCCTGCAAGCGTATCCTTGAGAGTGTCATTATAGGGGCGCATCCACCGGTGAACGTCCCGGGCGAGCGAGCCAACGGACAGTACTGCGGGTAGTGCGGAAATCGAATGCGCAATAGTCAATATTACAGGGATGCACGCCTCCTTTATTTAAAGTAAATAGTATCGGCGGTCTCGTGTTTATTGAAAGATAATCAATATGGCGGCCGGATGCAAGTACGGCAGAATGTTTACAAGAGGAATACATGGTATGTATTGTCAACGCTCGGGGCGTACGGCGGCGGCGAAGTCCTTTTCTGTGCTGTAGTTGCGCCGCGATGCGGAATTCGACAGACGAGGTCTCGCTGGCGGATCGGTAAGGATCTGTTACCTGAATCGGACGAATCAGGTATTGTTATTGCGCATGAGTGGCGTGCAGAACAAAACCGGCAAAAAGCGGAACTAATTTACTATATTATGATCATAAGTATGAGCAGTATCCGTATTTCAGATTGCATTTCCGCACCTCAAGAAAGAGTGTATACAATGTTTTCAAGAAAATTGCAGCTTGCAACCGCTGTGACGATGTTTCTTTTTGTCTCAATTCATGCACAGATCGTCACCGATCCGCTTCCCTATGCACCGATAGCGAATCCGCTGCCCGACACGATGGATCAGCTCTATCGCGATTCGGTCAATCTGAAATTTTCTCCCATCAGGATAAATCAGGCCGGATATCGTCCGCAGGATAAAAAATTCTTTTATTATGTCGGTTCGGCTTCCGCATTTACCGTTATCGACAAGGACGGGAAAACGGTCGGGAACGGTACACTGAAATCGACCGGCCAGACCTGTTCGGGCCAGCTGAAAATAAAGGCATCGAACAATGCGCAGCTTGTCAATAACGGCGATACGCGTTATACCATGCAGAGCCCTTTGTATTCCGGCGCGATAAGCGAAGGTGAAATTCCCGATCTTCCTCCCGGTGTCTACCGGATCGTGGTCGGCAGCACTACCTCAGCGCCGTTTGTCGTTGATGAGCGGATCTACAGCTGGGTTCGCGATGCACTGCTCAAGTTCTACGGTGTCAATCGATGCGGTGATACGCACTCGTGGTTTCATGCGCCCTGTCATTTGAAAGACCCGGTAACCGGCGGATGGCACGATTGCGGAGACCATCTCAAGGAAGGGGCCACGATGAGCTATACGGCTGCTGTCCTCGGACTGGCTGCAGCTGCGTTTGAAGATCGTGATGTCGATGTCTACAGTGCCGATCAGGGGATAACCCAGGTGACCGACGGTATCCCCGACATACTTTACGAAGCAAAAATCGGATCCGATTTCGTTCTGCAGTCGTATGACAAGGCCGGGGGGCAGGTCGGTAAAATGGTGACCTCGGTGGGAGACTTCGGAACCGATCATATGTGGTGGGGCAGACCTGAAAATCAGGACAAGATGCCCGAAGACCGCGGAGGTCCACCACGGGAGGCCCGGGTTGAAGTAACAACCGACTATCTTGGAAAGTATGCCGCCAATCTTGCATTCGTATCAAAACGCATCAGACCGTATGATGCCGCGTATGCCGACCGGTGTCTCAAGGCGGCAAAGGATATTTACGATTTTACAAAAACGCGGTGTGATAAAACCAATACTTCTGCTTACAGCGGAAGTACCATCGTTTCCGATGATGCAGCCTTCGGCTGTCTCGCACTGCTCTGGGCAACCGGGGACAGGAAATATCTCAACGATCTCTGCTATGACAAGACTATCGGTACAAAGGCGAGCGTGGGCAATGCGAAACTGTTTCAGGGCGGATGGTTTACTTATAATGACCCGCTCTTCAGCCATACCATGGCGAATACCGACTGGGCATCGGTGCAGTCGCATGTTCTGTGGGGTTTTTTCAAGCTCATTCTCACCGATCCGCAGATGTGCCAGCAACTCCAGATTACCGATACACAGCTTGACAGTCTGATTGAACGGACGGTCTTCAACATGATTGCCAATCTCTCTTCAGCAGGTGCGGGCACGCAGACGATTCAGCTTCCCGATAACGGTATCTGGGTGCAGCCGATCATCAAATACGGGCTCCCCTGGTTTACCATGTTTACCCAGATGGAATGGGTGTACAATCGTTATCAGGCGGGAAACATCACCGAGATGTATTACTACTGGGATATGGCATCCAAAATTCAGGGTATGGCACTGCCGAGTACTCCGGCAACTGCCGACTGGAAAGCCGACGAGGTCAGGAAAATTCTTATCCGTATGATGGATTACATGCTCGGAGTCAATCCGTGGGACATAAGCATGATCTACGGGGTAGGGGAAAAGAATTTCAACCATCCTCACCTGCGTGCCGCAAATCCTGAAGGAAAAAATGTACCGGGAGCATTTTACCGGTATATGCCGCCGGTAGGTGCGCTCCAGGGCGGATATCAGCCGACAACGTCACTGTACGATGAGTTCTGGGCTGACTATCAGCATTCAGAGACCGGTATCGACGGAACCACCAATATTCTCATGCCGGTAATAGGGCTTGCCAAGCAGGATACCATCGGACCGCCCGAAGGCACGGTACGAATCATCTATGTCGGATGTGAAGACGCCATCATCGAGGTGCGGCAGTCACGGTACGGTAATGCGGTAGTGCGGTACGGTACCGGTCCGGCTCCGGACAAGGTGCAGCACTCCGACAGTGCCGGCGTCCTGCACCGGATCGTTCTGACCGGTCTTAAAAAGGGAACGGTGTACAATTTCGATGTAGAGATCACCGACATGTTCGACCGGAGTTCCATTCTCAAATATCTTGACGAAGATAAAAACCTCACCTACTTCACCTTCACCACGAAGCAGACCTGTCCTGCCGATGCTGAGATTGCCAATGTCAAGGTATGCAAGGTGACGTCTGACAGCGCCGAAATATTCTGGTACACGCCGAACGGCGAATTCGACAGCAGAGTGGTGTACGGGGAACAGAAGCCCCCGACAACGGTTCAGGACGGTGATGTGTCGGGACATCCGACCAAGTTTCATTATGTGAAGATCGGCGGACTCAAGGAGAAAACCACCTACTACTTCTATGTCGAATCCGGCGATTCGCGTGATGACAATAACGGCCAGCTCTACCAGTTCACCACACCGGTGGAATTCGTCAAATTTGACGTCCGCATGCTGCGGTACAACTGGGGAGATCTCCCGGGGCTCGGATGCAACATCGTCAACCAGGACAGCAAGTCGTATGATTCACTTGAAGTCCGCATCTATTTTCGGGCGCCTGAAGGGCTGGAAAACGACATCGGGGCGCGTCTTGACATATGTGTGCTCTATCAGGAGAACGGGTTTCAGGATCAGATAGCGGGAGCGCTGCGGACACAGATCTGGAATAATCTGGCAAAGCAGAAGCCGCAGAAAATTCCCGATACGTATGACCCTACCGACGGTACCTACGCGTACTATTTTGCATTACCGCTCTGGGGGGTGGAGATGCGGTCACAGTCACGCATCAGGCTCGATATCTTTTTCGTGCGGTGGGAACAGGACCGCGGTGAGGACCAGCTCAATGAGCCTCCGCTGCATCAGATCACCGACAAAGACTGGAGTTTCGGTCCGCACAGCAAGGCGAACGGTGATCCGGTTGATTTTCCGGGGGTTCCGACCATGAACAAGGATGATGTCGACAATGATTACTGGAATATCCCGATCAACCAGTATGTAACCATTTATCGCAAGAATGAGTATATCTGGGGGTACTCTCCGTCACAGGAGGAACTCAAGACCAAGAAGACACAGTACCAGCTTTCGACGCAGATCACGGCACCGCTGAGCAATCCGTCGGCCGATTATGTTTTTATCGACAGCCCGGTGCGTAAAGTGAATGTCTCGGGGTGGGCGAAAATCGAGCCAGTTGACGGAATGATAAATGATATCTGGGTCAACGGTGTTCGTCTTGAAAACCCCGAGGCGTACGTGACCCCCACCGACGAGGAGAGCCGGTACAACTTTACGGTTCCGGTGCCTGTTCAGAACGGACGCAACAATGTCGACATCACCGTATTTGCCGGTCCGTCAATCGATTGTGACGAGTGTTACGGATGTGCGGTGTCCAACCACAGTTTCTTCGTGGAATTCCAGGGGGCGAAGCAGTATCCGTCCACGCTGGTGCTTCGCGATCCGCTTGATCAGCCGGTGAGCGATACCGTTCGTCCCGATACCACGGTGTTCAACATCATCGTCACCGACCGTAACGGCAATGTCAACGGCAAGGCGACCGACAATGTCATCGTGAAAATAAAAAACCTTGACAACGGCGACAGTACGCAGGTGTTTCTCGTTGAAACGGGTGATTCGACGGGTATCTTCAAGACGACGAGTCCGATTTCGGTGGTCGACCGTCTGCCGTCGGAGACCGGTGAGCGTCAGATCGCCATGAACGGCGGTGACAGGGTACGCATCTGGTATGTCGACCCGACCGATGAAACCGATTCGTCCGAAGCGATTATTTACAGTAAAGCGAATTTTCCCCTTGCCCGTCGCGGGTATCTCAAGGATCAGAATGGTGACGGGACGGTCGATCTGATGGTCGTGGAGTATTCGATTCCTCTCAAGGCCAATCCCGATTCGGTTCTGGTGAATTTTC
>Ga0316575_10000533_pt1 | contig 11141 bp, 6 predicted proteins | sample J5NA_FD_203072 | JGI IMG/M metagenome (GOLD analysis project Ga0316575, IMG submission 203072) | Rhizosphere microbial communities from salt marsh grasses in Alabama, United States - J5-7_050615r2r3 | ecosystem: Host-associated > Plants > Roots > Rhizosphere | place: USA: Alabama | collected...
TTTTCTTCGCTCGCCTCAAAGTGGCCAATCCTCGCGTCGAAGAAAGTATCAATCAGCGCATTATCCGTCTTTTGATCGAAGAGGGGATAATAGAAAAGGTGCTCGAAATCGGCATGCAGTTTCAGGTCGGCTCCAGGGGCGACCGCCTTTCGGGGGGACAGCGTCAGAAGTTGGCCATCGCCCGGGTGCTGCTTAAGAAGCCGCCGGTACTCATCCTGGACGAAGCCACCTCGGCTTTGGACAACAAATCACAGGCGCGGATACAGGGCCTGCTCGAAACGCACTGGAAAGGTCGTGCGACCGTGATAGCCGTTGCACACAGGTTGGATACCGTCAAGAATTTTGACCGGATCATACTCATGAAAGCCGGTCAGATTTGTGAATCGGGAACTTACGCCGAATTGATGGAGCGCCGCGGCCAGTTCTACGGTCTTGCCCTGGGGGCACGGTAAAAATAAGCGATCCTTTCGGTTTGCGCAAACGGGTCGGCTCCGTCGGATCACTGGCGGACGATCCGATAGCCGATATAAGCGGCATAGAGCAGCAGGGCGACAACACCTTCCCACCGATCGACCCGCCCTTTACGCCCGCTGAACATGAAACCGAACAGGAGCAGGCCGGTGAAAACGGTCATGCCGACATCGAGGTTGCTCTCGGTTTTGAAGGGCAGGGGCGTGATGGTAGCCGTGGCACCGAGGACAAAAAAGATGTTGAAAATATTGGAGCCAACGACATTGCCGACGGCCATCTCGACCTTGCCTTTATAAGCGGCTGCGGCCGAGGTGGCCAGCTCCGGCAGGGAAGTCCCCACGGCTACGACGCTCAGCCCCACGACCGATTGACTCAAGCCGAAGTGATCGGCCGCAGCGACCGCTCCCGCCACGATCCAGCGACCGCCGAGGCTCAAGCCCACAAGGCCGGCCAACAATCGGATCGATGCGCCCGACAATCCATACGTTTTTGCGGGGACCTGTTGCACCGGCCTCTGGATGCCGTTTGCGGCGGTGAACGCGTAGTAAAGAAAAATCATGAAAAAGCACAGCAGCACCAAACCGTCACTGCGAGAGATATCGGAAAAGTTGCGCTGATCGATAAGTCTGTCATTGGCCATCAACCCGAGCACAATTACCGCTAAGAGGCTGAATGGAATCTCGCGCCATACCGTTCCCCTGGAGACCGACAACGGCCTGATGGCGGCGGCTATCCCCAGGATCAAAAGGGTGTTGGCGATGTTGCTTCCCAGGACATTGCCGATGGCAATATCGGTGTTGCCCCGGATTCCAGCGATAAGGTTGACGAAGAGTTCCGGGGCACTGGTGCCGAACGCCACGACCGTCAGACCGATCGCGAGATCGGAGATGCGAAACCGCCGCGCAACCGAGGCCGCACCGTCGACGAAAATATCTGCGCCTTTGATCAAAAGCCCGAACCCGATGATCATAAGGACGTAAGACCAGATGGTCGTCATCGGCGGCCTCCGGCGTCGGCCGGGGCGCTGCACTCCAGCCAGACGAACCCGTAGCTTCCCAGTTGCAGCGCCGATTCGGTGTCAAGGACCGTGGCGGTGACCAGATTGGTGCTGCTGCGGCCGCAACCGCAGGCCCTTAAAGCTCGGGCACTCATTGTCTGAGGGCTTTCCGAGAAATTGTTGACGATAAGTAGATGCTGATCAGCGGTCTGCCGGATGTAACCGAAAAGATGTGGATTGTCGGTGTCGACAACCTCCATCCCGCCGTTGTAAAATGCCGGAAGCGATTTCCTGAGTTTGATCAGGCGGAACATTTCATCGAAAAACCGCCACTCCAGCGTCGACGGATCGTTTAACTTTTCGCGGGATTGCCACTTTTTCTTGGAACGCTGAATCCAGCGTGCGTCGCTGGCTTTCGCCGGATCTGACAGGAACGTGTAATCGTTGAGCTCGCCCCATTCTTCACCGAGGTAAATCAGCGGAATGCCGCCGATGCTCAATATAATGCTGCGCAGCATATTGATGCGCCGAACCGCTGTTTCGATTTGTTGAGGATCGTTTTCTTCGACGGCCTTCTCAAGACCGGCCAAAGACGCCAGGGTGCCGCACACCCGCTGGTCGCCGCTGTCGGGATCGAACTGGAAGGGGAACCCGCGGGCGAAGGAACCCGGAAAGCGGCCGGTGTAGAAATCGTTCAAAAACCGGCGGTGTCCGACCGGATCGATGCCGACCTGCGCGGCATCGAGATCGTCGAATGTCCAGCCGATGTCGTCGTGACAGCGAAGGTAGTTGGCCCAAGAACAACCGTCCGGCAGGCGGCTGCGGCTTTGCATGGCTCGAGCCAGCAACTTGACCTCGCGGGTTGCGACGGCCTCCCACAGGAGCGCCATGAGCAGCGGGTTGTATGAGAGTTGGCATTCATGACGATCGACGTATTTGATGACCTCATCCGGGTGAACGATGGCTTCCGATTTGAACAGCAATGCCGGAGCGGCGATGCGCGCAATCAGATTGAAGGCGCGGATAACCATATGCGCTTCCGGCCGGTTTTCACAGCTGGTTCCGAGCTGTTTCCAGATGAAGGCGACCGCATCCAGCCGCAGCACCTCGACACCGTGGTTGGCGAGAAACAGCATTTCCTCGGCCATGGCGCGAAAGACGTCGGGATTGCTGTAATTCAGGTCCCATTGGAAGCTGTTGAAGGTGGTCCACACCCATTTCCGGCAGCCCTCATGCCAGGTGAAGCAGCCGCGCCGAAGGCTCGGAAATATGTCGCGCAGGGTCCGCTCGTATCGATCCGGCATCTCTCGGTCTGGAAAAAGGAAGTAATATTCCTGGTAGTCCGGATCGCCGGCCTGAGCGCGACGTGCCCAAACATGCTCGTTTGACGTGTGGTTGAAGACGAAGTCAAGAACCAGGCTGATACCGGCGCGGCGCAGGACCTGCGCCAGTTCGGTTAGCTGGTCCATGGTTCCGATGTCGGGACTGACGGCACGATAATCGCTGACGGCGTAACCGCCGTCATTATCCCCGTGAGGCATGGCAAATAGAGGCATCAGGTGAAGGTAGGTCAAGCCGAGTTGCTCAAAATAGGGAATGTGATCCGACAACCGGGCCAGATTGTCGCTGAACAGATCGACATAGAGAACGCCGCCGACCACTTCCTGTGAAAGAAACCAGTCCGGATTTTCCTCGCGCCGAACATCCAATTCTTTCAAGACTTCCGGTCGTTCAAGCCAGGCTCGCGCGGTGGAGATCAGGATCTGCTCAAGATGGTAATAAAAGTCGTAGTGCCAGCCATAAAGATTGACCAGAAGCCTGAACAACGGTTTCCAGTGGCGGTGCAAACGCTCTTCGAACGCCTGGCGCCGGTGTGCTACACCAGTGTCGGGACGGCTGTCGAAAATATCGTCAAGTCGCGGTAAGAGACGGCTCAAAGATTTCTTGGAATGGTGATCGATCCAGTCTGCTTCCATAGTGGTTCGTGTCCGGTGGTTCAGTCATGCCGTAAAAAAACACGCACGGCCGGTGGGCCTGTGCGTTTCGGTTTGTCATTCAGACCGTGATAGCGGCACAGATTTTTTACCTCATTAATTCGAAGCGCCCATTTTGTCAACTACCATAGCCGGTTTTGCGATGCCGATCTGTTCCTCGATCAGAGGGCGGGATAAAATTTCAACTTGCATTTATGGTCCTTAGCAACTAATTTTGGGTACTCGAATAAGGCGCGATCGACCGAAGGGCCCAGCAAAAAATAAATCCGCATCTGGCTTGTCTTTTGGCTCGCCAACTGCGTTGCATCCACTGACACGTATTTCGATATGTGCCGCTGGATGTGCCGTTTGGACGAACCCAAATCTGGCGCCATCTTGTGGAATCATTTCTTACCGCGACCCGACGTCCATCGCTTCATAAAGTCGATGTCGACTTTATTTTCGAAGGCCTTGGTGCTGAGCAAACATTAGATCAATCCTATTTTTAAATACCTTATCCTACTTGCGATGCGAAGCACTAAGGAATGCAACAAGAAGGAGGAAGTCGAAGATGGAAATGATAAAAATTCGCTTCGGTGAAGAGACGGATGCCATCGAAACCGCGGTCGACAAGAACCTGACGGACTTATATCGTTCCACCCATCTTCTTTTCAGTTGCTCCGACTGCCTGTGGCTGCCATCGATGGACATGATCGAAATGCCAAAAGAAATCGTCATCATTTCCGAAATCGCCGGCTTGGAAAAAGAAGATCTTGAGGTAGAAATCACACGGCGGGCCGTCAAGGTCAGCGGTAGACGCCGCCCACCCTTCTCGGCCGGTTCGGCGACCTATCGCCTGGCGGAAATCAATTACGGCCATTTTGAGCGGGTCCTTTACCTGCCGGCGGAGGTCGACGCGAACAGCATCAGTGCTGGTTATTCCAATGGGCTTCTCACCATCCGGTTGGCCAAACAGCCAGCACAGGAGCACTATCGGGTCCCGATTGCCGAAGAATAATCGTTTGTGACAGTATCCAGGTGGATTCGCGATGTCGAAGCTTGCACAATTCAGCGACACGAAAGATGGAGGTTACTATGCCAGATCCGCAAACTTCCGGTGAAAAAGGAGCGGACACCATACCGGAAATGCTTCCCGTTCTGCCCTTGTCGGATGCCATTCTTTTTCCCAAAATGGTTCTTCCGTTGATTGTCTTGGAGGAAATCTCCATTCAGTTGATCGATGATGCCATGGCCGGCAATCGAATCATTGGATTGCTTGCCTCCAAACAGCAGGGCGAATCACAAGGCTATCCGCGCGCCGAGGACCTGGCGTCTGTTGGCGCCAGCGCCCTGATTCTCAAGATGGCCAAGACCCGCGACAACAAGGCCCAACTGTTGGTTCAGGGGCTGAAGCGCTTCAAGATCCAGTCCTTCGTGCAGGGGAAACCCTATCTCCAGGCAAAGGTCAAGCACATCGAGGAAGTCGAGGAAAAGGACCAGGAGATCGAAGCAATGATGAACAACCTGGTCGGTCTTTTCGTTCGAATTGTCGAACTCGCGCCGGGACTGCCCCAGGAGATGGCGCAGATGGCCCAATCGATCAAGGATGCCGGTACGCTGGCCGACATGATCATTTCAACGATCAATTCTTCGATAGAGGAAAAGCAGCGGATTCTGGAAACCACGAACGTTCGCGAACGCCTTAAGGATGCCTCCCGCATTACCAATCGCCAGTTGGAAATCATCGAACTGGGTAACAAGATCCAGCAGCAGGTCAAAGGTGATCTGGACAAACGCCAGAGGGAATTCTACCTGCGTGAGCAGCTCAAGGCGATCAAGGATGAGCTCGGGGAAAAGGATGAGGAGACGGTCGATATCGACGAGTTTCGAACACGGATCGATTCGGCCGGATTGCCGGAGGAAGCCCACAAGGAAGCCGAGCGGGAATTAAAACGCCTGTCGAAAATGCACCCTTCGTCGGCCGAATATACCGTGTCCACCACATACTTGGATTGGCTGACGACGCTGCCGTGGAATACCAGTACCACCGATAATCTGGATATCAAGAAGGCCAGGAAGATTCTGGACGATGAGCACTACGGTCTTGAAAAACCGAAAAAGCGGATTATTGAATATCTGGCGGTGCGCAAGCTAAAATCCGACTCCAAGGGCCCGATTCTTTGTTTTGCCGGACCTCCGGGAACCGGTAAGACCTCTCTGGGTCAGTCGATTGCCCATGCGTTGGGGCGCCAGTTTGTCCGTATCTCGTTGGGCGGTGTGCGCGACGAGGCTGAAATCAGGGGGCATCGGCGCACTTACATCGGCGCCCTTCCGGGCCGAATTATCCAGGGCATCCGGCGGGCGGAGTCGAACAACCCGGTTTTCATGTTGGATGAAATCGACAAGGTCGGCAGCGATTTCCGCGGCGATCCGTCAGCCGCCCTGCTGGAAGTTCTCGACCCCCAGCAGAACTTTTCATTTTCCGACCATTATCTGGATGTGGCTTTCGATCTGTCGAAAGTCATGTTCATTACCACCGCCAACATATTGGATACCGTGCCACCAGCCTTGAGAGACCGGATGGAGGTTCTGCAACTGCTTGGATATACCCAAGAAGAAAAGCTCAAAATCGCCAATCGGTTTTTAATACCGCGCCAGAGGGCCGAGCACGGCCTCAAGGCGAGCCAGATCACCTTCAACCAAGGGGCGGTTCGACACATCATCGAGGGCTATACGCGCGAAGCCGGTCTCCGAAACCTGGAACGCGAGATTGCCAATATCTGTCGCGGAGTGGCCGCAAGGATCGCAGGCGGGGATGTCAAAAAGACGGCCATCAAGACCGGAGATGTCGCCGGTTACCTGGGTCCCGTCCGGTTTACTCCGGAATCCAAGGCCCGCGTCCTTATTCCGGGGGTTGCGACCGGGCTGGCCTGGACCCCTGTCGGCGGAGAGCTGCTTTTTATCGAGGCCACCGCCATGCAGGGCCAGAACCGCCTGACATTGACCGGACAACTGGGAGACGTGATGAAGGAATCGGCCCAGGCGGCCCTCACGTTTATTCGCACCCACACCAAAGTGCTTGGTATTGATGATAACTTTTTTGAGAAGAAAGATATTCACATTCACATTCCTGCCGGGGCCATCCCCAAGGACGGCCCCTCGGCCGGCGTTACAATGCTGGCGGCCCTGGTTTCATTTGTGACCGGTCGCAAAGTCAAAAAAAACCTGGCGATGACCGGGGAGATCACTTTGAGGGGCCAAGTGCTGCCGGTGGGCGGCATAAAGGAGAAAATGCTGGCGGCATACAGGGCAGGCATCAAAACCGTGATCCTGCCCCAGGAGAACCAGAAGGATTTGGAAGAACTTCCTGCAAACGTTCGCAAGCGGATCAACTTTCACTTCGTGGAAAAAATGCTGGATGTGGTCAAGCTGGCCTTGGAGAAAAAGTAAGCAGTGGATTCAAGCTGCGCGCGTCGATGAACGTGCGGTTCAAGCGCAGGCGTCTGGATCAGATGAGCCCTCAGGGGTGTTGTCGGTTCCGATTGCGGGTCGAGGACGGCCACGACGGGAGCAGAGGTGCGCATGGCCCTAAATGTCACCGGTTATTCCGCCGCCAGCGCCGACATACGGCCACGATGCCGCCGAAGATGCGAGTTGATAGGGCAATAAAGACCTACAGTCCGGATGGTCCGAGGAAATTCATCATCGATGCGGCAACCGGAGGACCGATGCTGGCCCCGATACCGACTCCCTTCCTTTTATACCGTTTCATCTCACTTTTAATACGAACAATTTGTCCTTTTGAAAGCCTGTCAGTAGGGGACGACCAGCGGCCGCTGCAGCATTTTTTCGTAAAGGGCGATGTACTTTCCGGCCGTTACGGCGTGGTTGAAGCGACCGGCGCTCTGGGTCATGATCCGACGGATGTGGGACGCTCTGACATCGATGGGCAAATTGAAAAACCGCATTGCTTCGTCGATGGCCCAGGAGAGACTCTGGGCATCGAAGAATTCGAACAGAAAGCCGTTGCCGGTAGCGGGCTCGATGTCAAGGTGTTGCACAGTGTCATGAATTCCGCCGGTATCATGTGCGACCGGCAGCGATCCATACAGGCATCCGATCATCTGGGGTAGACCGCACGGTTCGAACTTCGAGGGCATCAGCACAAAGTCAGAAGCGCCATAGGCCAGCCGGGAGAGGCGCTCATCGAAGGGGCACGCCGCCACCCGCTTTTCAAATCCATGGATATCAATTATGTTGAGGAAATGGGACTGGTATTCGCCGTTGGCGACAAATACGATTTGCAGGTTTTGCTGCCAGTAGCGCGAGACGACCGTATAGAGGTTGTCGGCCAGCAACTGGCACCCTTTCTGGTAGTTATCGAGGCGATGGGGCCAGAAGAAAAGAGGCGCATCGGGGTTGCTGATTAGACCGAGGCGGTTCTGCAGGATCCGTTTGTTCTGTCTTTTGGCCGCGACGTGATTTCGGGGACCATATCTGACGGGTAGCGCTTTGTCTGTTGCCGGATTAAACGACGGGTCCGGAGAGTTGAGGATCCCTTCCGCGCATCCGGCATTCCACTTGTTGGTAAACTCCTGACGCAGGGGTGCCTCAACGAAGCTGTGGCGGCCCTGGATGATTTCCGCCAGGAAGGTCGGGCTGACCGTGTTCACGTAGTGGGCGGCAAAAAGGCCGCTGCCCAGGAAATCAACCCGGTTGTATTCGCGGGTTTCTTCGTAGCAGGTCGGTAAGCGTTCATAAAAGAGGTGATCCCAGAATTCGGCCGCATCGATGCCGCGGTCTTCGATGGTCGCCAGGTTGGTCTTGACGGTGTGAATGTTGTGGACCGTAAACAGGCTCGGGATGCCCATGTGCAGGGCCGCGCCGGGGATCAGGCCGGTCATCCAGTCGTTACAGTGAATCAGGTCCGGTGCGACCTCCGGGATGATTTTGTTGATGACCTCGCGTTGAAACGCGAGGGCGATCTTAAGGTTTTCCCACTCGAAATTCGAATACACTTGATCCTGGTAAAAAAAGACGCGGTCTTCGGCCAAATGGAAACGGTCCTCTGGCAGCACTTTTTTGATCATCCGCATTTCCTTGTTCAGCAGAATCGAAAATTGATCCTTGAACAGGGTGCGGTAGTCGGGCAGGGCGATGTGGACATCGGCGCCCTGCTGCAGAAGGGCACTAACGAGAGCGGCCGACACGTCGGCCAAACCGCCGGCCTTGGCTGAGAGGTAATTGGCAACGTTGCCCATACCCGGCTGCAGATAGGTGACTTCCGGCGTGACGATGAGGATCGTCGCGTTTTTTTTGGGGTGTGCTGTCATGTCATGCGGTCAGCCTTGCCGGGTTGCCTTCGGTTGCGACGGGTCATTGGGTCCGGTGTCTTCTGTCGACGCTTGAATCGAAACAAGTGGGCGAGAACGTCATTTTTTGTTGTCGACCGGAAAATGAACTGATTGGTACTTCTCCGAAAGAAACGAAGATGCGTTTTTAAAGTAAAATCCTTTGATTCATCTCGAACGGGGCAAAAAGTTCCAGGGGCCAGCGGCGCCTCTGCCTGCGAGGCCTGCGCTGATAGCGCCAACAACGGTTCTATTTTTGCGGAGTATCACGCGCGTAAACCGCAAGCCCATGGAGTATATCACAAAAAGCCCCGCGACGTGTCAAAAATATAAAAGGGGTACCATCAAAACCCGGCCGTTTACAACAAACGCAACCGTCGCGATTCAAAAAGAATCGTATGATCTCAGAAGTCCAACTTCCAGATCAGGTCAAGACCGCTCGACAGTTCATTGCCCACCTGGGCGGCGACGCTGAAGTTTTTATTGAGTTCGTATTCTATTTCGACTTCACCGAAATTCTGAGCTGAAAATGTATACCGATAGGTGACAAAAAGGTTTCGGGCAACATATTTTCCGACAGCTAGCGAACCCGAGCTCCAGTCGTTTTCTCCCGGGGCGATGCTGAAGGAATCCACTTTGAAGGCATCGCCCAAAATTGAGTTCAATTCCTTTGCTGCCATATTACCGGCCAAATTCAGGGCCGTCGATTGTGCGCTGGTCGCTTGTTGAGACCGGAGCTCATCGGTGGGTCGGCCGAAAACGAGGTAGGAAACGATGTCGGACTGGTTCATCGCCGGATCGCTCTCGAGGGACAACTCGATCTTTCGAACGCTGCCAGTAAGGTGTACAATGATCGTCACCTTATCGATGCGGGTTTCAGCCCGAATGTCCAGTTCGGGATCCGGGTCTGGCAGCCCCTGGAAATCCACCACCCCCTGGGTGATCTTGAAGCGCCGACTCTGAAATTCGTATTCGCCTCTCACGGTGTTGAGCGATCCCGTCAGAATGAAGGGTCCCTGTTTTTTTTTATCCAAACGGATCGATCCGGCAATCTCGGCATTGAGATTTTGGCCTTTCAGCCAGACATTGCGCGGGATCTCCACCGTCACATCGGCTGCAAGGGATGACAACGGGTCCTCCTTGCTTTCGGCAATGACGATCGGCTGCCCCTCGGCCGACTGATCCCCGATGACCTCGATGTCGGCCGGTCCGCCGCCCGTCAGGCGGTCCAGATTGATCCGGCCCTCCGGGATGCGGATCCGGCCGCTCAGGACCGGAGAAGAAAGCGGCCCGGCGAGGTAAATGTCCGGCTCGATCCGGGCAGTGAATTCTCGTTTCCAGGCGAAAGGGGCTTTTTTTCCGGTAAGATGCAAGTCGACTTCGGTGGGCGTCACTCCTTTTAATAGAACCTGGCCGGTCAAGCGCAATGACCCCTCCTGATCACCGCTGGCCAGCACTTGATCGATGGTCAGTTTCCCGGGCAGCAGGCGCAGATCGGCCTGTACGGTTTCGTAGGTCAGTCCGTGCCGGGGCAGGGCCAGAGAGCCGTCCCGGAGGGTTAGAGACCCGGTCAGCTGCGGTAGGCGAAGATCCCCTGAAGCCTTAATCCGCATGGTCACACGACCGTCGAACTTTGCCTCGCGCTGCGCCGGAAGTGGCAGGTCGGACAGCATCAGGTCATCGGCATCCAACTGGGCTTGCAGGCTTCCGGGCTGGGGGGTGAACTCGAAAGGCATCAACCGGAACACCAAACCGCTGCGCCCATTCAAATCGAAAAGTTTGCGATCCTCCCGATAGCCGGCTGCCGTCAGGCGAATGGTTTCATCTCGAAAACCCAGGCTGAGGTCTATATTCGAGAGGGAAACATCGTAACCGCCGGCGTCTTCGACGGTCACACCCGCGTCGATGACAGGTGCGGCGAGCGTGCCGCTCAGCTTCGCCTCGGCCGCAAGTTGGCCCTTGAGCGTCGGTTCATCCTGCCAGAGGGTGTTGAGGCGTTCCAGGGCGAGGCCTTCGAGTGAGAGCTGAAACTGCTGGGGGCCCTGCATTGCGATTCTTCCCGCGGCCTGCAGCGATATCGGCCCGGCGACCAACTTGAGAGATTCGATAGCGACCCCGTTCGGATCGGTTCGGAGCCGAATCGGTTCGGCGTTTTTGAATTCAGACACCACCTGGTTGAGCGGGGCGGCGACACCGGTTACCTGAAGCGTTTCGATTCGGACCCGCCGCTCATCCTCCTGCCACTGATTGACGGCGCCTTTCAAAACGAGCTTTTCGCCGGCGGTATGCGAGAGCGTCAGATCGACGGCCAGCTTCTCCGGGTTCAACTCTGTTGCCAGTTCCAGCCGG
>Ga0316575_10000534_pt1 | contig 11141 bp, 12 predicted proteins | sample J5NA_FD_203072 | JGI IMG/M metagenome (GOLD analysis project Ga0316575, IMG submission 203072) | Rhizosphere microbial communities from salt marsh grasses in Alabama, United States - J5-7_050615r2r3 | ecosystem: Host-associated > Plants > Roots > Rhizosphere | place: USA: Alabama | collected...
AGGCACAGCTTTTCCAGGGCCTCGCGGAATGCATCGTATTCCGACGATTCCAACGGATACAGACCGGCAAATACCTGCGGTTTGATTTCCTTGAAACCGGGCAAGGCCTGGGCCGCCGGTTTGCGCGCATGAGTAATGGTATCGCCGACCCGTGCGCCATGGACCTCCTTGATTCCGGCGATCACGTAGCCAACGTCGCCGGCGCGCAATGCGTCCACACGCGTACGCTTGGGGGTGAAGATCCCAACCTCGTCGGTCGCGTATTCGCTCAATACCGCCATCATGCGGATACGGTCCCCCGCCTGCAGGGCTCCATCCATGATGCGCACCAACACCACCGTTCCCAGATAATTGTCGAACCAGGAATCAATGATCAGGGCCTTGAGTGGCGCCTCGGCGTCACCGCGCGGCGGGGGGACACGACGGACAATGGCCTCGAGAATATCGCGTACACCTTCACCGGTCTTGGCGCTGGCGCGGATGGCGTCCTTGGCCTCGATGCCAATGATGTCCTCGATCTCGGCAGCGACCCGCTCCGGATCGGCGGCGGGGAGGTCGATCTTGTTCAGGACCGGAACGATTTCCAGGTCGAGCTCGGCCGCGGTATAGCAATTGGCGACCGTCTGCGCCTGTACCCCCTGGGAGGCATCCACGATCAACAGCGCCCCTTCACAGGCGGTCAGGGAACGGGATACTTCGTAGGAGAAATCGACGTGGCCCGGCGTGTCGATCATGTTCAGGCGATAGGTCTCACCATCGACGGCCGTATAATCCAATACCACCTGTTGCGCCTTGATGGTGATACCGCGCTCGCGCTCCAGCTCCATGGTATCCAGCACCTGCGCCTCCATCTCCCGGTCCGCCAGGCCGCCGCAAGTCTCGATGAAGCGGTCCGCCAGGGTGGATTTGCCATGGTCGATGTGGGCGATGATGGAAAAATTGCGGATTCGTTCCGGATTCCAGTCTTTCATTGGTAGTGGGCCAGCGTTGTGGGGCCCCGGTCCGGATTCTGTGTATCGTAGCGGGTCGGATTTGTGGCGCCGAAGCCGCGCGTATCATAGCCGATCCCGGCAGTCAGAGAAATACGGCAGTGGCGGTTTACTTGCCGTCCTTTGTCAGGGCGACCGAATTCGCAATCATGGCGACGGTGGCGGCCGGGACCTCGCCAATGGCGGTGACATGGTACTTCCCGACCTGCCGCCCGAAGGCGTGAACGGCGCCCATGCTGGTGGCGCCTACGATGGCCCCTTTCTTGTTCGGATCCTTGGGTTCAATGAACACGGACACCGCCGCCAGACCATCGGAATAGACCAGATGCTCGACCTCCTGCTTGTGCATCGGGCCCTGACGGGCAATCTGCTTGGTGAGCACGAACCCCGGGGGGAGCTTGCTGGCGCCCCAACGTGCTCCGGAGACAGACTTGGCCGGCGTATCGGTCTCGCGGTGCCAAACCATTCCCTTGCCGCTATAGCGAGGCTTCAGCTCCTTGTTCGAGATCGGCTTGTCAACGGCGATATTGGTAAACATGAACTGCTCGATGATGTGGCCCTCGGGATCCACGAGGTTGGATTTGAGCAGAAGTCCAGTCTTGGTGTCGGCCCATAGATGATAACCATAACGGTACTGATCTTCAGGCCGAACGATGACCATTTGCGCCATCCGATCGGCGATCCGGTTCGTACCCCCCAGAGCAAGCTTGTAGTTCGCGGTAACCCGGGCCAGTCGCTTCGGAAGCATCGCCGGGAAGTTCTGATCGATGTTCTTCCGCTGCTCGACCATGACCGAATTGCGGTCGGGCAGATAGCAGATCACATCATGATCATTGCGTACGATCTCGCGCGGTACCCCATTGAGGGCGATCAGGCGCTCCTGCTGCCTGCCACGGTCCACGCGGTGGACGATACGCATGGATTCGATCTGATCGCCATGACGATAGACAAAGGTCCCCTCGTAGTTGTGCTTTTGCACTGCCTCGGCCATGGACATCATCCAGTCGCGCGCCGAGAGCCCGGCGGCAAAGGCCGTGGAACTGCTCAACAGGAAGACGATGAACGTGGGAAGGCGGGCGTGGCGTAGTACCGGATTCATTGCTCGCTATCGTGACCGACAATTTGAACGTAAGACATCATCCCGTTCATGCGCGCCGCCGGGTTGAACTCGCTGTGCTCGACCAGATACTGGTTGAGATCATTGCGCACCTGTGCGGATGGCTTGCCCCACTTCTCGTCGCTGGTGCGCATCAGGGCCCCACTCGCAGGCCGCACGTTTTGCGCCAGCAATCCGGTCGGCACCGCCGCAGGAATCTCGTTCATCATGCGCATGCCGACGACCGAAACCGCCGCGACCGACGCGGCAATGGCGGCACCGCTGATCCAACGGGACCACTGATTTCGGTCCGGAAAGAATGGTTTGCGGCGCGGCGCCAGGACAGTCGGTTCGTTCTGCAGGCGCTCGGCCACCGCCGCCACCAGTCCGGCCGGCGCCAGCACATCCAGGTCCTGGTGCAGGCTGGCACGGATCAGGTGCCAACGCTCCCAGGAGCAACGCAGGTCCACGTCCGCTGGCAGCGAACGCAACAAATCGGCGGTCGCCTCTGCATCCAGCTCGCCGTCCATCAATGCCGAAATCTGCTCTTTCATTACTGTACTACCCCCGACCCATAGCAAAACAACTGCAACGTCACTCGCCTCCGAGCAATGGTGCCAATTCCCTTTCGATCGCTTCGCGCGCCCGGAAAATCCGCGAACGCACGGTTCCGATCGGGCAATCCATGGCCTGCGCGATGTCTTCGTAACTCAGCCCATCGATCTCACGCATGATGATCGCCGTGCGCAGATCTTCGGGCAAGTCATTGATCGCGCTTTGGACGCGCTCCGCAATCTCATCCCGCAACAACATTCGCTCGGGCGTGGCGACCTCACGCAATTCGCCCGCGCCGTCCAGCACCTCCGCCGTATCGATATCCACATCTGAATTCGGCGGCCTGCGTCCCTGCGAGACCAGAAAATTCTTGGCCGTGTTAATCGCGATCCGATACAACCAAGTATAGAACGCGCTATCGCCCCGGAAGCCCGCCATGGCCCGATAAGCCTTGATAAAGGCCTCCTGAGTGACGTCCTGCACCTCGGCGCTGTCGCGAAGATAGCGCGAGACTAGCTTGGCCACCTTGTGCTGGTACTTGAGCACCAGCAAATCAAAGGCCGCCTTGTCACCCTGTTGCACCCGGGCAACGATTTCCGCGTCGACGCTACGTTCGTCCAAAGTTTGTGAAGCCCCTGCTGTCTCTGGTCAAACGCTGGCCCTGCGTCATAGGTAAAGACCGCCCAGGCAGCGCAAAGTTCTAGAAATTGAGAAAAACTCAAACGATTTTTTCTGCCCGTGACTACGGGTGTGGAGACAGACACTACGCTCCCGTAATCGCGGGCCTGTGCTAGGATACCGCAAAAATATGGTCTCTGCGCGCCACCCACCCATGACTTCCGCCCACCAAACCGAGGTACTGGTCATCGGAGCCGGCATTGCCGGCCTCACCCTGGCCCTGCGACTGGCACCCCGGTCACGGGTGACGGTGATTGCCAAGGCGGGTCTGACCGAGGGGGCCAGCCTCTACGCCCAGGGTGGCGTCGCCGCGGTGCTGGACCGGCGAGAGGACTCTATCGCCTCGCACGTGGAGGACACCCTCAATGCCGGCGCCGGCCTGTGCCACCCGGATGCGGTACATTTTGTCGTTGAACACGGACCCGAGGCAATCCAATGGCTGATCGACGAGGGGGTACCCTTCACCAAGAACCACGAAAACGGGCTTGACGAAGGCTACCACCTGACGCGCGAAGGGGGCCACTCTCACCGGCGCGTGATCCATGCCGCCGACCAGACCGGCAAGGCGATCGAAAATACCCTGGAGGCCCAGGTCCGGCGCCACCCAAACATCCGCTTGCTTGAGCACCACATCGCCGTGGATCTGCTCACCGCGGCAAAAGAGGGGCTCGAGGGGCCGGATCGCGTCCTCGGCGCCTACGTTTACAACAAGTTAGAGGGTCACGTGGAGCTGTTTTCCGCCCCATTCGTGGTGCTTGCCACCGGCGGCGCCTCCAAGGTCTATCTGTACACGAGTAACCCGGATACCTCGACCGGCGACGGCATTGCCATCGCCTGGCGCGCCGGCTGTCGGGTGGCGAATATGGAATTTGTCCAATTCCACCCCACCTGCCTGCACCATCCGCATGCAAGGACCTTTCTGATCTCCGAAGCCGTGCGCGGCGAAGGCGGGCGGCTTCTGTTGCCCGACGGCACCCGCTTCATGGAACGTCACGATCCCCGTGGGGAGCTGGCTCCGCGCGATATCGTCGCCCGCGCAATCGATTTTGAAATGAAGCGTCACGGGGTCGACTACGTCTTGCTCGATATCTCCCACAAGCCTGCTGAATTCATCCTGGAGCACTTCCCGCACATCTACGAGGTGTGCAAACACCTCGGCTATGACATGACCAAGGGGCCGATTCCAGTCGTTCCCGCGGCGCACTATACCTGTGGCGGAGTGATGACCGATCTGCACGGACACACGGATCTGGATGGCCTGTACGCCATCGGCGAGTGCGCCCATACGGGCCTGCACGGGGCAAACCGTCTGGCCAGCAACTCACTTCTGGAATGCATCGTATTCGCACAGTCCGCCGCCGCGGATATCGATGCCCGCCGAAACCAGGTGATCATGCAAACGCCGCCCCTCCCCGCGTGGGACGAGAGCCGCGTCACCGATGCCGATGAGGAGGTGGTGGTATCCCACAACTGGGATGAACTCCGCCGCTTCATGTGGGACTACGTCGGTATCGTGCGTACCAACAAACGCCTGCAGCGGGCACTGCACCGGGTCCACCTGCTGGCCGAGGAGATCCGTGAATACTATGCCAATTTCCGCATCAGCAACGACCTGATCGAACTGCGCAACCTGGTCGTGGTGGCGGAATTGATCATCCGCAGCGCACAGGCCCGCAAAGAGAGTCGCGGGCTGCACTACACACGCGACTATCCCAAGCCCTTGCAGCAACCACCCGAGGACACAATTCTGATTCCGACCAAGACGGCTGTCCGTCGAAGCGCCTAGGATCCGCGCCATTGGCGCAAATAGACCCGCAATCGATGAAACTCATCGGAACGGGCGGCATCGCGCGCAATGACAATGGGGTGAACGACCCCGTCGTCGGTGCGGATCCGCAACAACACTAACCACGGATGAATGAACGGCGATCCCGCGATCATTGCGGCGCGTACTGCGGAACTTGCGAATTCGCATTCGACTGAACCTTCCCCGGTCAATCGCATGGACCGCACCGCACTCGGCTCGATGCGCGCAACGTGCCGGCGCCAGACATGGACCAGGCTTACGCCCACCGCTACTACGAGCAAGCCACGGATCACCCAGGGAATTCCCGCATCCAGGACCGCGGCGAACGCGAACAGGTGCGCCCCCAGAGAGAAGATTCCGAGCCGGGGCGATGCGTAAAGTCTAAGGGCGAGCGGGGTCTCGTACGTACGCGACCAGTTCGGAGAATTCCGTTTCATCCGGGTACTTCGTTCCGTTGAGATAGCTGAGCAAAGTGTTGTCTTCGACGGTCAACAGACGCTCGAACGCCGCACGTTGACGCCCGTTCAGGCGGTCATAACCCTTGTCCAGAAAACGCGCCAGCATCAGGTCCAGTTCCAACAAGCCCCGGCGACAACGCCAGCGCAGGCGCCGCCGAGCCTCCGCTTCGGTCTCGTTCACAAACGCCGCCGGATCAGCAGCTGTTTGATCTCACCGACGGCCCGGGTCGGATTCAGCCCCTTCGGACATACGTCGGTGCAATTCATGATGCTATGGCAGCGGAACAGGCGATATGGATCCTCCAGCTCATCCAGACGCTCGCCCGTGGCCTGGTCCCGGCTGTCGGCGAGGAATCGCCAGGCCTGCAGCAGCGCCGCCGGACCCAGAAAGCGGTCTGGATTCCACCAGAAGGACGGACATGAGGTGGAACAGCAGGCGCACAGGATGCATTCATAGAGCCCGTCCAGTCGCGCGCGGTCCTCCGGCGCCTGCAGGCGCTCGATCTCTGGCTCCGGCTCGCGATTGATCAGCCATGGCTTCACTGCCTTGTACTGGTTGTAGAACTGACTCAAATCCACAACCAGATCGCGGATGACCGGTAGACCGGGAAGCGGTCGCAGCGAAACATGGTCACCCAGTTCGGACAGGGGCGTGATGCAGGCGAGACCGTTGCGGCCGTTGATGTTCATGGCATCGGACCCGCATACCCCTTCGCCGCACGACCGGCGGAAGCTGAGGCTGTCGTCCTGGCGCTTCAGAAGCAACAGCGCATCGAGCAGCATGCTCGCCCCGTGACCCGGTTCGAGCTCGAACTCCTGCATATACGGTGCCGAATCGGTTTCCGGATTGTAGCGATAGACCGAGAATTTCATTGCCCTGTCCCCTCCTCGTCCGTCATTCCGTCATGGTTCCGGTCAGTAGACCCTTTCCTTGGGTTTCAGGGTTTCCACCGTCATTGGCTTCAGGCGTACCGGTTTGTAGTCCAGGGCCCGCCCCTCGCGAAAGTACAGGCTGTGCTTCAACCACTGGGCGTCATCCCGCTTGGGGTAATCGAGACGCGAATGGGCGCCACGACTTTCGGTGCGCGCCGCCGCCGACACCACCGTCGCCAGCGCACACTCCATCAGGTTCTCCAACTCCAGGGCCTCGATGCGTGCAGTATTGAATATGCGGCTGTGGTCCCTCAAGGTGGCGTCCTGCAGGCGGCGTTCCAGATCCAGTACCCGGCTCACGCCCTCATCGAGCACTTCCTGCGAGCGAAACACGCCACAGTAGCGCTCCATGGTGCGGGTCAACTCCTCACGCAGACCATCGACCGTCTCGCCGTCGCCGCGACGCTCCCAACGACGCAGCCGCTCCAGAGAACGCTCAAGGACCGAGTCCCCGACCCCACGATGGTGCCGGTTCTGCCCTAGGTATTCGAGTATGTGATTGCCCGCGGCACGGCCAAACACCACGATATCCAGCAAGGAGTTTCCGCCCAGGCGATTGGCCCCGTGGACCGATACGCACGCGCATTCCCCGACCGCGTACAGGCCCGGAACCGGCTCTTCCGGACCCGTATCCACCGGTACCACCACCTGCCCGCTGCGGTTGGTGGGAATTCCACCCATCGTGTAGTGCGCGGTTGGATACACCGGGATCGGTCGCTGGATCGGATCAACATTGGCAAAGCGCAGAGCCAACTCCCGGATTCCGGGAAGACGCTGGCGAATGACGTCGGCGTCAAGATGATCCACCTTGAGCAACACATGGTCCTGGTTTGGGCCGCAACCGCGGCCTTCGTGGACCTCGGTGGCGATGGCGCGACTCACCACATCGCGACTGGCGAGGTCCTTGGCATGGGGCGCATAACGCTCCATGAAACGCTCGCCATCGCGGTTGATGAGGTAACCGCCCTCCCCACGCACACCTTCGGAAATCAGTACGCCGGCGCCGGCGATCCCGGTTGGATGGAACTGGAAGAATTCCATGTCCTGTAGCGGAAATCCGGCACGCAGGGCCATGGCCATACCGTCGCCGGTATTGATCATGGCGTTGGTGGTGGTGCGGAACATGCGCCCTGCACCGCCGGTGGCGAGCAAGGTTGCCTTGGATTCGATGAGCAAGGGCTCGCCGGTCTCGATCTCCAGCACCACAGCACCGAGCACGTAACCGTCGTCATCCACCACCAGATCGACGACGAAATACTCATCGAAGAAATGCGTTTTTGCGCGCAGGTTCTGTTGATACAGGGAATGCAGGATGGCGTGTCCGGTGCGGTCGGCGGCGGCGCAGGTGCGCGCGGCCTGATCCCCGCCGAAGTTCTGGCTTTGCCCGCCGAAGGGTCTCTGATAGATGCGGCCATTATCGAGACGCGTGAACGGAACTCCGAAATGCTCCAACTCCACCACCAGGCGCGCCGCGGCACGACACATGTATTCGATCGCGTCCTGGTCGCCCAGGTAGTCACTTCCCTTGACCGTGTCATACATGTGCCAGTGCCAATTGTCGGGCATCATATTGCCCAGGGCCGCGTTCATCCCGCCCTGCGCCGCCACGGTGTGGGATCGGGTCGGAAACACCTTCGACACCACCGCCACGTGGGCATCGGCCTGGGCAAGCTGCAATGCCGACCGCAGGCCGCCGCCGCCGGCGCCAATCACCAGGCAATCAAACTTGCGCCGTGCGATCGCCATCTAGAATCCACTCCCGAACAGAACCAGTAGCAACCATACGCCGCAGGCGAGCAGAACCGTAGCCGTCACGACATTGGCCAGGAATCGCAGCCAGAACCGGTGCAGGTAGTCCATATACACGCTGCGAATTCCGATCCATGCATGGATAAACATGGCCAAGAACGCGAGCAGCCAAAGAATTCGCAACAGCGGATGGGAGAAGAGACGTTGCCAGTCGGTGAAGTCCCGTACCGGATGGACCAGCAGCTCCACCACCAGAACGATCCCGAATGCCCCGAGATAGACGGCGGTCAGGCGTTGCCACAGCCATTCCATGATACCGCTTCCGGTGCTGCCCATGGCGCGCCGGGTCACAGTAGTACCCCAATTCCGATCGCGAGGGCGACCAGAAACGTAGCAATAAAGGTAGCCCACGCGCTACGCCGGGACTGCTGTCGCGCCATCCCGATATGGAGGTCCAGCAACAGATGGCGGATGCCGGAAAAAAAGTGTTGCATGAAGACTAGTAAAAGGATGATGGTGAACACGCGGCCTGGCGGGGACGCAGCCATCGCCGCCAGCTGATGAAACTCGTCGGCGCCACTGAGCGAGCGCTGAAGTGTGTAGATCAGTACCGGAATACACAGGAGCAGAAATACTCCGGTGATCCGATGAACGATAGATACAATGCCGCTGATGGGCAGGCGCATCCGGAGCAACGACAAATCCACGGGCCGCGCGCGGGTTTTATCGATCGAATCACCACGATTAACCGGTTCTACCAAGGCTTTTTTCGTCCGTAGATTTGTTTATCATTTCCAGAGCGCCAGGTGGCACCATATTAATACATGAGGACAGTTCGCGTGAATGAGGAGTGGAATAAATTTCTCGCCGGCCACATGGCCGTAATCGAAGCCGGCCCATCTGTACGGTTCGGCGACGTGCGCGACGAGGTTCGCATCGCCGCCACGGAAATCGTCATGTCGCCACTCCTGCAACGCACGCTCATTCAGGTTACCGGGGAGGATGCGGAAAGCTTTCTGCTTGGACAGTTCACCAATGATTTGCGAATCCTGGACGAGACACACACCCAGTTGAGCGCCTATTGCACCGCCCAGGGGCGCATGCTGGCCATTTTCCGCGTCCTTCGCCCGGCGGATGGCTTCACACTCATGCTACCTGCCGAATTGCGCGATCCTATTGTCCAGCGACTGCGCATGTACGTGCTGCGATCACGCGTGACCCTCACGCCCGTTGACGACATGGTTGTCATCGGCCTGTCCGGCTCTGGAAGTGATGCCTTGGTTATGGACCTGTTTGGCGAGTCGCCGGCAACGGCGGACTCCTGTGTCAGCAAGGATGGCATGACCGCCATCCGCGTGGGAACAAAACGGACGCGCTTCGAGTTGGTGATCCCCGTGGCCCGCGCCGAGACGGTTTGGGACCACATTGGCCAAAAGGCCCAGGCAGTGGGGACTGCGGCCTGGAACTGGTTGGATATTCAGGATGGGATTCCCGCCGTATATGCGGCCACCAGCGAGGCCTTCGTTCCGCAAATGGCCAACCTCGACGCCCTGGATGGCATCAATTTCAAGAAAGGTTGCTATCCCGGACAGGAGATCGTGGCGCGAATGCACTATCTCGGGCGACTGAAACAGCGCATGTACAGTGCACATCTTTCCGTCGACCAGCCGCCAGAGGCGGGGGCCAAGCTCTATGCGCCTTCCTTCGGCGAGCAGGCCGCCGGAACCATTGTCGATGCGCAGATTGCCCCGACCGGTGGGGTGGACGCATTGGCCGTTATCCAGATCGGCGCTGCCGAAGCCGGCGAGGTTCATTTGCTGGCGACGGATGGACCCAATCTGAACCTCACGGAACTTCCATACAGCCTGCCTGCAGCGGAACGCGAATAGGGCGAGGAATGCGTGCGCGGGACAAGTTCGGGTGCAGGATTCCCGGAGCCCGCTCGCGACCGCGCGCGGGAGACGTGGAGTCGCTCAGCGAGACGTAGTGGGTGACGCGGGTGCCGGCTGTTTTTCCGTCGGCTCCACCACGCGTACGAAGGTCTCGTTCTTGCGCACCATGCCGAGTTCATCGCGCGCCCGCTCTTCAATGGCGTCCAGACCGCTCTTGAGATTGACCACTTCCGCCTGGAGCGCGAGGTTCCGTTCGCGCAAGTGGGAGTTCGCCACCGTCTGTGCCCGCACTTCCTGATGCAGGCGCCAGTAGGCCAAGACCCCACCACTGCCAAACCACAGCGGGTACTGCAACAGAACCAGCAAACCAATGAGGGCGTAGGCGACGATGCGCATGCCCTTATACTACCCCTTCCCTGGTCCTGCGATAAACATTCCTTGCGTCCACGCCGCCTAGGTGCGCAGCGGAAATGCCGCCAATCCGGGATAGCGGGCTTCGCCCTCCAATTCCTCTTCGATCCGCAGTAACTGATTGTACTTGGCCACGCGGTCGGACCGGGAAAGGGATCCGGTCTTGATCTGGCCCGTCGCGGCAGCGACGGTGATATCGGCGATGATGGTGTCCTCGGTTTCTCCCGAGCGATGTGAAATCACCGACGTGTAGCCGGCATTGCGCGCCATTTCGATCGCAGCCAGGGTTTCCGTCAGAGTCCCGATCTGGTTGACCTTGATCAGAATGGAATTGGCGACGCCACGGTCGATGCCCTGCTGCAGGATCTTCGTGTTGGTAACGAATACATCGTCACCAACGAGTTGTACCTGCTTACCCAGCTTCTGCGTCATCAGCGTCCAGCCATCCCAGTCATCCTCGCTCATCCCATCCTCGATGCTGAGAATCGGATACTTCTTCATCCAGTCCGCAAGGAAATCAATGAACTCCGCCGATGTAAGCTGACGGTCCTCGGACCCGAGGCGATACCCACC
>Ga0316575_10000535_pt1 | contig 11127 bp, 11 predicted proteins | sample J5NA_FD_203072 | JGI IMG/M metagenome (GOLD analysis project Ga0316575, IMG submission 203072) | Rhizosphere microbial communities from salt marsh grasses in Alabama, United States - J5-7_050615r2r3 | ecosystem: Host-associated > Plants > Roots > Rhizosphere | place: USA: Alabama | collected...
AATTCCGGGCTCATTCCTGCGGCCGGGAGCGCCCCAGAATAGCATCGGTCATGCGCGCAACTCGCAACATCGCCTCGACATCATGCACTCGCACGATGTCGGCACCGCGCACGATGCCGACTGCCACAGCCGCCGCAGTACCCTCCATGCGCTGGTCCGGCGGCAAATCCAGCGTATACCCGATAAAGGATTTGCGGGATGGCCCAAGCAGCACCGGGTAACCTAAAGCACGAATTTCATCCAGCCGGTTAAGCAAATCCAGGTTTTGGGACACCGTTTTTCCAAAACCAATCCCCGGATCGAGCAGGATGTGTTCATCAGGAATGCCGGCCGCATGTGCAATCGCGACACTCTCTAAAAGCTCTCGCTGAATATCGGCAATCAGGTTTTCGTACGGCACGCCGACATATCTACCTCCCAATCGAGTGCGAATCTCAGCATTTGCCCACGAACTACGATTGTGCATCAGAATAACGGGAGCACCCGCCTCAGCAGCCACTGCAGCCAGGTCCGGATCAACCCTTAAGCCCCAGACATCATTGATGATCTGGGCACCGTTTGCCAGTGCCTGCCGGGCAACCCCCGCTTTATAGGTATCAATTGAAAGGAGCACATCCAGCTCTGCTGTTACTGCCTGAATGACAGGCAGGACGCGCGCCAGTTCTTCCGCTGCGCTGATCTGCGCGGCACCGGGGCGGGTGCTTTCACCGCCAACATCGAGCAAATCCACACCGGCAGCCGTAAAACGCCGGGCTTGAGCCAGGGCAGACTCGATCGTGTTTTGCTCGGTCAGCAACCCATCGCCAGAAAAGCTGTCCGGAGTGATATTGAGGATGCCCATCACGTATGTACGGGCACCCCAAACCAGCTCACGGCCACCGACGCGCAGGCTGCGGCTGATCAACATGCAGCCAAAACCTTCAAATCAACAGATTGATTGGTCGATCAAGCCAGGCTTCGGCCTCATCCAGATCCTCAAAAATACGCAGCTCCACGCCGCTGCCGGGAGTGAGATCGGCCACATGCTGGATCTTGTCACGGACTGCCGGATGGCTGGCGACCACTGCCAGACGGATGTTGCGCGCCGAAGGATCGCTATTGACCTCCACAGCGATTTCGAGCGCCTCATCCGGCAGTTCATCGACTGCCTGCAGGTCATACAGATTGCGCGTCAATCGATCCGAATCATACAGATGATCCAGGGCAAATTTGCGCCATACATCCAGCGTTTCCGGGTCCAAGGAGCTGAACCGGAAATTCATCCCGCCGTCAGGCCGCCGTTCGACGGTAAATCCTACCGTATCGTCCGGGATCCATTTGAGTGGTTTCAGCCTTACATCAGACATATCTTTTCCTCCTGATTGATTTGCAGGAATGGTCTCTTCATCGGCAAACAGCCTGACCCCTTCAGTCCCGACTTTATCGGCCAGCTGGGCCACTGTGCGTAGTAAGACTGGATGCAGCCAGTCTGGAACGATTTCGCGCAACGGGACGAGTACAAATGCCCGTTCCGAGAGCCGGGGATGCGGGATGGTCAGCTCTTCCGTCTGCCAGATCAGATCATCATAAAACAACAGATCCAGGTCGATCAGGCGCGGGCCGTATCGAAAGCCGGGTTCCCGGCCCATTTCCACCTCGATCTGCTTGAGGGTCTTCAGCAATTCTGTCACCGATCGCGTTGTGCTTCCCAACAGGACCTGGTTGAGATAGTCGGGCTGATCCGAATATCCCCAGGGATCGGTTTCATAAATATGGGAAACCTTTTCTATCGACAAGATCTCTGCCAGATGTAATCGTGCAGCCGCCAGGTTTTCAGCCCGATCGCCGAGATTCGTACCTAAAGCAATCACGACAGAGTGGATCATCGTCAAAAAATCCGATCGATTATTGTGGCAGTTGCCATTCCGTGGCCAATACACATCGTTTGCAGACCATGTTTACCGCCGCGGCGGGTAAGCTCGTGCACCAGCTTGGTCATTAAGATTGCGCCGGTGGCACCCAGCGGGTGACCGTGGGCGATGGCGCCGCCATCAGGATTTACCCGCTGCAAGTCCGGCTTTAGCTCCGCCGCCCATGCCAGCACCACCGAAGCGAACGCTTCGTTGATTTCAATCACATCGATCTGATCCAACTCCAATCCGCAGCGCTGTAATACTTTTCGCGTCGCCGGAATGGGACCATCCAACATCAGCACCGGGTCAGAACCAACCACCACCCGGCTGCGCACGCTGGCGAGCGGCGTGAGATTATATAATCCAACGGCCCTGGCAGAGGCGAGCACCAGCGCGGCTGCTCCGTCGCTGATCTGGCTGGCATTCCCGGCAGTGATTACCCCATCCGACTTGAACACAGGCTTAAGTGCGGCCAGTTTTTCACGATCCGGCGGGATGCGCACACCCTGATCGGTGTTAAACACACTGCCATCTGGGAGCTTTATGGGCAATATCTGGTCATCGTAATAGCCTGCCTGGATGGCGGCAGCTGCCTTACGGTGAGAGTCAAAGCTAAAATCATCCAAAGCCTCTCGCCTCAGGTTCCATTTCTCCGCCATCAGCTCAGCGCTGATCCCCTGGTGAACCAGTGGATAAGGGAAATCATCCGGCCAGGTGTCCGGCCAATCGGCACCCAGCGGCTGGTGCGACATCATTTCTGTGCCACCCGCGATGACGATGTCCATGTCGCCCGCCAGAATCGCCTGGGCAGCAAAATGGACAGCCTGCTGGCCTGAGCCGCACATACGGTTAAGTGTTACCGCGGGAACCTCGACCGGGAAACCGGCTTGCAGCACTGCCAGGCGGGCCAGATTGGCACCCTGGTCGCCAAGCGGTGTCACGACGCCCCAGATGACATCTTCCACCTGGCTGGGATTTACACCCGCTCGCGCAACAGCTGCCTGCAGCACCTGTGCAGCCAGGTCCACGGGCGCGATGGGGAACAATGCTCCTTTTTCTGGTTTACCAATGCCTATGGCGGTGCGTACCGCCGAAAGAATAAACACCTCCGGCATGCTTAAAGCATACCACGAATGCCCCCGAAAACGATCCGTCTGCCCCAGGACAAGCCCGGCTGCTGATGCGCATACACCAAAACCCGATTCTCCGATAGAATGATAAGCAGCCTCGCTCGTGATTGCTTTCCACAAGGAGCTCGTATGCCTGCAGATGATCCGCTAGACCTGGCAGACGATCAGCAAGATTTTCGCGCCGGCTTTGTCGCTGTAATGGGGCGTCCCAATACCGGCAAATCAACGCTGATCAACGCGCTGCTGCAGCAGAATATCGCCGCAGTCTCCCCCAAACCGCAGACAACTCGGAAACGCCAGATGGGCATCCTGACCCTGGAAGATGCCCAGATTATTTTCGAAGATACGCCCGGCGTCCACAAGCCGCTGCACAAATTGGGCGAATGCATGAACCAGGAGGCCGTCGACGCGCTGGAAGACGCTGACCTGGTGATTTTTACAGTCGATGCCAGCGTGCCTCCCAATGAAGAAGATGAGCTGCTGGCCGGCGTGGTCAACCGCGCCACTGCCCGCATCAATCAACCGGTTGTGCTGGTCATAAATAAGATCGACCTGGTAGATGATGAAACTCTGGACGTCCACCAACAGGCCTACCAGGCGCTGGCACCCAACGCCGAACCAGTGCGCGTTTCGGCCACCCTACCCGCCAATCTGGAAGGTTTGCTGGAAGTGCTCCAGCGCCACCTGCCTGTTCACCCGCCTTTCTTCCCGGAGGACCAGCTTACCGACCTCTACGAACGCGATATTGCCGCCGATCTGATCCGTGCGGCCGCCCTGGACAACTTGCACGCCGAGGTGCCGTACAGCATTGCCGTGCGCATCGATGATTATCAGGAGCGTAATGAGCACGGCGCTTACATCGCCGCCACCTTGTTCGTGGAGCGCGATTCGCAGAAAGGGATTGTGATCGGTCAGGGGGGCAGCAAGCTCAAAGAAATCGGTACAGCTGCCCGCCAGGCCATTGAAGTGATGAGCGGTCGCCGGGTATTCCTCAAGCTGCGCGTCAAGGTGCGCAAAAACTGGCGTAATGATAAAAGCTCGCTGCGCCAGTTTGGCTACAATCTCGACAAAGTAAAGCCGATCCTGCCAGAATGAACCTGATCTTACTACCCATTGGACTTTTGATCGCGGCCCTGGACTGGGCGGCCGTCTCCCGCCGTAATAAGCCGCTCGAATATTTCGCCAAACCCGGCACAATGCTTATGTTGATTTTATGGTTATGGCTCACGACCCATTTCGCCGGCGGAATGATCTGGTTTGCCCTGGGTTTGGTGTTTTGCCTGGCAGGAGATATATTTCTGATGCTCCCCAGGGAGCAGTTTATCGCTGGCCTGGTGGCTTTCCTGATCGGGCATATCTTCTACATCCTGGGTTTCAACCAGACTCTCCCGCCGTTTTCGCTGGCAACCCTGCTGGTGCTGGTGGTCGTCGCCCTGCCGGCCGTGCAGATCTTCCGGCGTATCCGGGCAGGCCTGCAATCTTCCGGCCGCAGCCGGTTGGTAGGGCCCGTTTTGCTGTACAGCCTGGTTATCAGCGTGATGCTGGCCTCCGCGCTGCTCACTCTGGTGCGCCCGGATGAGATCTGGCGTCCCGGACCGGCACTGCTGGCGGCGTTTGGCGCTTTGCTCTTTTTCCTGTCAGACACGCTGCTGGCCTGGAACAAATTCGTTAAGGTTTTACCGGGCGGTCGGGCACTGGTGCATATGACCTACCACCTGGGCCAATATGCGCTGATTGTTGGCGCGGCGCTCAATTTCCTATCCACATAAATCAAATTCCGGCTGCCGGCGGCGTACCCACCCGCAAGGCCAACAAAATATTAAGCGGGGCTGCTCGGTCGAGCAGCCCCGCTTCAAATTCATATTCACGCGATCAATGCGATCAGTACCCAGAAAACTTTACTGGCTGATTTCTTCCGGCAGCTGCGCACCGCCAGAGGCACCCAGATCGGTGCCGAGGTAAGTCTGCGTCCCCACCCGGGTGATCAGCACTGCACCCACGCCAAACATTGCGAGCAGCCACGGCAGCAGCCAACCCACACACGGCACGGCGGAACTGAACAACCAGGCCACAAAACTTAACGTGAAGGTGCCGACACCCGCCGCAACTGCCGGCGCCCAGCCAACTTTAAACATCCCCATCATGCGCAGACCCAGGAAATAACCCATGCTGACCCAACCGTAAAACAGGATTGCCGCCAGCAGCACGGCTGCAATGAAAGCGATGGGGATCAATAGAATCGTCAGGCTCATCACCACCAGGATGATGGGCATCACGATCAGCGTCAACAGGCCAACCAAAAAGCTCAACATAGGCTGGCGGGCAATCGCCTGTGAAGTCCGTTCGGTCGGTTTTGGAAACAACAGCACCACCAGGATCGCCAATGCTGCGGTGATGAACACCCGGAACAGGAACCAGAAAATGCTCAGGACGATGTTGATGGGTGTATTCGCTCGATAATCCAGCCGTGGCAGTCCGGGCTGGATCTCCGGAATCGTAATCGAAGGGATGGCGACACGCAGCGGCAGCTGGCCTTCAGTGATCACCTGACCCAGGATTTGCGCTTCTGGATCGCGCTGAAAACCGCCGCCAAGACTGACCAGATCTCCGCTAATACTGGCAGTTGCGCTCAAATTGCTGTTAGAGCCCAGCCCAATCACAGAGCCATTAACTTCCCCGCTCAGGTCGAGGTTGCCGCCAAAAATGACGATGTCGCCATTCACGACTGCGCCATTGTCGATGCTGACATTGCCGCCAAATACGATCAGACTGCCGTCTTGCGTTTCGCCGCTGGCAAGTGAATAATTGCTTCCGGCGATAATCTGGTCATCCAGCAAGCCTTTGGCAAAAGCCGTGCTTGGATATGCCAGGAAAACCAGCAGGATAAATGTGATCAGCAAAACACGTGCATAGGTTTTCATGAGGATGTCCTCCCTGCAGTTGCAAGTTTCTGGAGCGAAAAGATCCAGAGGATACACAGCGCGACAACCGCCAATCCGCCGCTGATCCACCAGCTTACCGGCAGCGCCGTGCGTAAAATGACAAACGAATCTCGAAATGCATCCGCTAAGAAAAACAGGGTTGCCAACCGGCTGGTCAGGGTCAGGAACCATTCAAGCGGTGAGTTAAAGGTATACAGCACACCGATCGCCAGCAGAACCAGAAATATCGAGGCCAGGCCAATTCCCAATGCAAACATCACCAGAGATTGGCGCCGTTGGGATCGTTCTCGATCCATCTCCAGGGTCTGCTGCCAGCGTGAGACAAATCCTGGGCTGGGCTCGAGCATAACCGGCGCGGCGAACATCGGGGTTACCTGCCGCCAAGCAGATGCCAGGGCAGAGCAAGTTTCACAGCTCTGCAAATGTTCCTGTAAAGCCAACGCTTGCTCTTGCGTCAGTGCATCTTGAGTGAAAATCAAGTCTTCAAAAAGCTGGTGATTCATGATGTTTCCTCTTTACAGCAGTCTCGGCCCCAGCTTGTTTTTTTTGCCAGGCTTCGGCCAACGCCTTGCGCGCACGATGCAGCCGGCTTTTTACAGCGCTAATGGTCAATGACAGCGTCTCTGCGATTTCTTCATACGAATACTCATACCAGTAATACAAAATCACTGCCGAGCGATCGGTCGGATTGAGCGTCTTCAGCAGCTCCTGCACCTGCTGTTGATCTTCACCGATCCGCAGTGCGGTCTCGGGTGAAACGGCCGGATCCGGAATAGCCTCGCCGGGCAGGGAATCAATGGGGACGAGCTGCATCCGGCGGCGGCGTATTTTATCAATACAATGATGCGAAGCGATCGAGAGCAGCCAGGTGATAAACGAGCGCTGCGGATCATATCGATTAAGCGCCTTATACGCCCGTAAAAACGTCTCCTGGGCCGCGTCCTCCGCTTCATAAGGATCGTTGAGCATCCGGTAGCACAGGTTATACACAGGGCGCTGATACTGCTCTACCAATTGAGCAAACGCGTAATCGTCGCCTGCCAGCGCCTGCGCCAGCCAATCGGCCTCCACAGTACTCACGAATTTCTCCTCACTCAATCACGTTCACAGCCGCCTGCTGGCGGGATCTTCAATCAATTTAACCAGCGGGATGCTGCGGAGACTGCTCGTAAAGGCCGATCGGAACCAAACACCATGGGCCCAGACAACCAACTGATCTAAATTGATATACGCTGCGGTTGTGAAATGGTTGCAAAATAATACCCGAAGTTTTAGATTATTTTTTATCGTCAGCTGCGCAAAGGCTTAAACCCTTCGCCCAATGCTTCATGTGCATTCCCAATCACCATAAACGCCTGCGGATCGGCCTGGCTGACCAGCGCCTTGATGCGCGCCACCTCAGCCCGGCTGATGACACAGTACAACACAGTGCGTTCCGCACCAGTATATGCGCCGCGCGCCGGAACGATCGTCACGCCGCGCTCCATTTCATCCAGGATTTTCCTGGAGACTTCTTCTGTACGGCTGGTAATAATCAGGGCCGTGCGCGCTACATTTGAGCCCTGCATAACCGCTTCTGCGGACAGCCCGCTGACGTACAGATTTACCAGTGCATACAAGGCATTTTCCCAGCTAAAAGTGATGCCTGCCAGGAATACGATCAGCGCGTCGGTCACCAGGTAGCTCTGCGAGATCGTGATGCCACGCCAGTTGCCCAGGATACGCGCCAGGATATCGCTGCCGCCGCTGGTGCCCCGCCCAAGGTAAACCAGACCGAAGCCAATACCGCTGATTACCCCGCCGTACAGGGCATTCAACACCAGGTCGTGGGTGAGACCATTGGCCGGGACGAATGGTACCAGCGCATCCAAAAAGAAAGAGTATGCCGCCACGGCCAGAGCAGTTCTCAGAGCAAAGCGAGGGCCGCCCAGATAACGCCACCCCAGCAGAAACAGGGGAATGTTTCCGATCAGCACCATCAAGCCGATCGGCCAGTCGGTGTAATAGTTGACAATCTGCGCCAGGCCGCTGACCCCTCCGCTAGCCAATTGGGCTGGGATGAGAAATAACCGCAGTGCCAGCGCCTGAATCAAGGCGCCTGCCGTAATAAGAAAAATATCCCGGAAGCTTTCCCAGGTAAGTTTTGGTCGCTGGGTCAGTACTTCGTGCCAGAAGGAGCGCATACTTCACCTCAACAAGATTCAGGGGCGCTCTGCTCCGCCGCGCTGGCCGGAGGGACCGCCCCTGGAAAATAAAACTACAACTGCTTATTCCAGGTAAACCGCCGATCGTTTCTTGATGTTGTTAGGTGTGATTTACGGCGGTTACCTAAAAGAATTCGCCGTTATTGACCCAAACTTTTATCCAGATCATTTCGGCGAAATACCTGGTGTTCCATCACCTGTGATCGCAAAGATTAGGTTCTCTGCTGACGGAACACTTTAAGCTTTGTCCAGGCATTAGAGCATCAATTTCAAACTTAACAATGCATCTGGACAAAATATTAGACCGCCTCGACTGCCTCATACCGGCTGCGAATGTTCGGGACCAGATATTCCGCAAAGGCCCGTTCAACATCGTAATCCGGTTTCCAACCCCAATCGCGGCGGGCTGCACTGTCATCCAGGTCAGCTGGCCAGCTGTCTACGATGGCCTGGCGCTTGATATCTACCTCGAAGGAGATCTGAGCTTGCGGGAAAAAGCGCAGGACCCAATCGCGAAATTCACCAGCCGAAAGACTGAAGCTGGTCACATTGTACACTTTTTGATTTAGCGCTTCCAGGGGGGCCTTTGCCAGGTCCAACAGGGCTTTGACTGCATCGGGCATGGCCATAAAAGGGATGCGCACATCTTCCTGTACAAAACATTTGTAGGGCAGGTTTTGTGCGGCCGCATGCAGCATTTCGGGACCATAATCGCTGGTACCTCCACTGGGGAGGGTGAAGGCGCTGATCAGCCCAGGAAACCGCACCGAGCGGAAGTCCAGCATGGTGGGTTGTTCGGCCGCCAGCTGGCGGTAATACTGGCTGAAATATTCGCCCAACAGCTCGCAGTAGAGCTTGTTGCACCCGTACATGGTACGCGGATAATTCCATTCCCATTCGCGCACTCGTTCGTAACGGGCTTTGGTTTCCGGGTCCGGCATCCCGAATGCTGCAATCGAACTCGGGAAGATAAACCGCACCGGGTGGCCCAGCCATTCTGACTGCTGGGCTGCCATTTCCATCAGATTCATCGTCCCGGTCACGTTAACCCGGTGAGCTGCATCTGGAGTAAATTCCGCTCGAGTAGACAGCAAGGCCGCCAGATGATAAACCTCTTCGATCTCGTACTCGCTGATCAGGCGGTCCAACAGCGGCTGGTCCAGGATATCCCCCTGGATATGGGTAATAGAGTGGTCCAAATCTGCGGGTAATGGTTTCAAATCGATGCTGAGCACCCGACCCGGGCGAACTTTGGCCAGCGATGCCAGCAGAGCATGACCCACTTCGCCAGATGATCCGGTGACCAAAACGACCTTTTTGCGCATCTTGTTCTCCTGTCGAGTTCGTTGCTTTTGTACCGTCAGCCAGGCGGTTCTCGCCCTCATGGCAAGGGGCGAATTATGCTAGAATGAGGGCAAGCGTTCGATGTGGTTTGAGTCTATTTTACATCAGAACCCTGGGAGGCTATTATGCCCTTAGACATTCTGGTTGGGGCCCAATGGGGCGATGAAGGCAAAGGCCGGATGGTCGATTTACTGGCCGCGCAAGCCGATCTGGTGGCGCGTTACTGCGGCGGAGATAACGCTGGCCATACTGTTACGGTCGGTGAACAGACCTTTAAACTGCACCTGATCCCTTCAGGCGTGATCCATCCGCACACAGTTGGCATTCTCGGCAGCGGTATGGTCATCAATCCGGCGGTGTTATTTTCCGAGATCGAAGCCCTGGCACAGGTTGGGGTGGAGATCCATCCAGAGCGGCTGCAAATTTCGTATGCTGCCCACCTAATCACTCCTGCGCATCTGGCATTAGATCGCGCCCTCGAACAGCAGCGGGGCACGGACAAAATTGGTACAACGCTGCGGGGCATCGGTCCTGCATATACGGATAAAGTCGCCCGCCGCGGTCTGCGGGTGGGGACCATGCTGAATTCTCAGGCATTTCACCAGGAGCTCCGCCAGCATTTTGAAGAAGCCAACCAGCTCTTAACCACAATGTACAGCGCCCCGCCGTTGGACATTGCCCCAATCCTGGAAGAATACCTGGAATATGCCCGCCACATGGCACCGTACATTAAAGATGTTTCCGCCACCCTGACTAAAGCCATACATGATCACCAGGTGGTCCTGGCCGAAGGCGCGCAGGGCACCTTGCTCGATTTGGATCACGGCACGTATCCATTTGTCACCAGTTCATCCACAACGGCCTCCGGGGCGTTAAACGGCCTGGGCCTGGGGGTAGGCTGTGTCGGGCGGGTGATCGGTGTCACCAAGTCCTTTCAAACACGCGTGGGTTCAGGACCATTCCCCACGGAGCTGGATGGCCCAATCGCTGAACATTTACGCGGTACCGGTGAAAACCCCTGGGATGAATACGGTACAACTACCGGCCGGCCGCGGCGTGTGGGCTGGCTGGACCTGGTGCTGCTGCGGTATGCCGCGCGCGTCAACGGCCTCACCGAGCTGGTTCTGACCAAGATGGACGTACTTTCCGGTTTGGAGACACTCAGCCTCGGAATCGCCTACCGCCTGGAAGATCATGTCTACGAAGACCTGCCGCTCGGACCTGGCGCACTGGATGCGTTCCAGCCGGTGTATGAAGAAATACCCGGCTGGCAGGCTGACATCCGCGACGCCCGCAGTTGGGACGATTTGCCGGACGCAGCCTGCGACTACATCCTGCGTATTGAGGAATTGATGGGCATCCCGGTGCGTATGGTCTCGGTAGGCCCGGAGCGTGAGCAGTGGGTGGAGATCGCCTGATTCCGGCGAAAATTGCCTGGCCGCTCGCCTTTATTGTGGTTCTGATCACCAGCGGGTGCATACCGGCAGGTGCAGTCTCGTTGGAAACGCCCACCCTGACCGCGGTCGCGACAACCGCGCCAACTCCGACCGCGACCATCGTCTGGTTTCCACCCACCCCAACATACACCCCGCGCCCCACCCCGGCAGCCCCCACA
>Ga0316575_10000536_pt1 | contig 11122 bp, 11 predicted proteins | sample J5NA_FD_203072 | JGI IMG/M metagenome (GOLD analysis project Ga0316575, IMG submission 203072) | Rhizosphere microbial communities from salt marsh grasses in Alabama, United States - J5-7_050615r2r3 | ecosystem: Host-associated > Plants > Roots > Rhizosphere | place: USA: Alabama | collected...
TGATCCTCAATGGCGATATCGACGAGCTCATTGATGCTGCGGGTGATGAACCGCTCATGTTCGAGTGCCGCTTCATAGAGACTCAGTGCAGTTGTAAAGACCCCCGCCGGTTTTGCGATCTGGTCGAGCTGCACTTCGTTGCCCTGATCCTGCAGATACTCGAAAAACTTCATCGCATGTACCATCTCTTCATGATACTGTACCATGAACCAGTGCGCAATCCCTTTGAGCCCCTTTGCATCCGCGTATGCGGACATTCCCATGTAAAGATACGCGGAATACATCTCCTTGTTGAGCTGTCCGTTTATGGCAGCTTCCATTTTTTTACTCAGCATAAAGCCTCCCGGTTATTGATTTCAGACCAGTTACTGCAAAATAGAACAAACATCCGGACAATTCAAATACATTTCCCCTGTTGTAAAAACGAACCGGAAGAGATTTCAGGATTCAGAGCCGCACCCCGTGGTCATTCGACATTTACGGGGACCTCTTTCCGACCGGCATCGGGAGATATATACGGAACATACTCCCGCTCGACATCTTCATCCCACGTACCATTTTTGACATGTCGTAACCGTTCCGCAACTGCCAGCTCCATAATCCGGTATGCCGCATCCCGGGCTATCCCGAAAAGTACGCCACAGCTGTCATCCTCCCGGTCATTATCACCTTTGTCGGCACACTGGATCATCAGTCTGCTCAACTCCATAATTCTGACGATATTTTCAGTACACTCCTTTTTCATGGTACGTCCTTTCACCCCTCTGTTTTGCAAAATTCATACCAGAGCATACAGTACCTGAAATACCCGGTACAACTGTGTTTCAAGGCATAATTGTACTGTTTCGCTGCCGAAGCCTCTACATTTCAAGACACCGCAGATGATTCACCAGGTTACTGCAGGACGGTCCGGTTTTCTATTTTACCTAACCGGATACCACACTGCCGTTTAAAGGGGCCGGTGTATCTGTTAACAAGTCGAAAAAGGTGCTTCCCGCTCTCCCCCGGCGAAGAACCAATTTACAATACGGAACAACGGACACGAAAAAAAGACTGAAAGAAAAAGGGGCAAAAAAAAATTCGCCGGGCATTGCACCCGGCGTTTCGCTTCACCCAAAATTGCTGCAAGAGGGCCTTGCAGGTAGGAATAATTGCTGGTGATGTTAATATAACAAATTCAAGATGTTTGCACAACAAAAAATACTTTTTCCTGAAAAAAATATTTAGTATCTGTTCAGAATAACAGTGAGCGGAAGAACCTTCATTCCCGCAAAGGCGGGAATCTACCTTTATCACTTTAAAATGTGGATTCCCGCCTGCGCGGGAATGACAGTATCTTGTTCGTCGGGTATTCAGAACAGATGCTACTTAACCACTTCACCATTGACCCATAATATTTCGGTCACCACCGGTTTTTCCGCTGACGAATAATCATAAAAAATCTCTTTACCGTTTTTCTTGCCGTGAAGATAGGTTGCCTGATACACTTTGCGTCCTTCGGAGTCATACCCGGTTTCAAGCCCCTCCTTGCTGCCGTTGACAAAATTTTCAAGCTTGATCACCTTGCCGTTGTCGTTGTACGTTATTTCGGCACCATGTTGCAGTCCCCTGCGGTAATTACACTCTTTTTTCTTGACGGTCTCTTTTAACCAGAACGTCTCCTTGCCCGATTTTTCTCCCCGCTTATAATGTGTCTCGCGCAATTTCATCCCGCTCTCGCTCCAGAGGATTTCCACCCCGTTCTTTTTTCCGTTCCGGTAGGTAGTTTCACTCTTCTTCGCGCCGTTTGGATACCAGGCGGTGTACACTCCATGCTTCACCGGTTCCTTGCTAAACGGTGTACTTTTAAGGGTATACCTGACGTTTCCTTCGTCCCCAGTCTCTTCAACCAGCCGCATACTAACACACCCGGTAACCGCGACTGCTGCTGCAACAGCTGCAATAGTATACACCCGACGTCTCATATTCACCCTTGATTCTCCTGTACCAGATTCAATAGAGTGTTCTTTTCGGCAGAATACGTAAACTGCCCGGCATTTTATTATTGTACCGTCATTTACAGCGACCCTGCAAATGCAACAATACCTTTATTATTTCAGCATTGTTCATGTGCAACAAGGCCGATTTCCCGTTTCGCATCTATTATATTTTATTAATACCTTTTAAACAAGGGACCCATTGGAATCCGTACCGATTTTATAACCATATGAATACACTGTACCTGCATTATGAGGAAAAAATCGCCATGGTTCATGACCGCATCAGCCGGGCATGCGGGCGTTGCGGGCGACATCCCGATGAGGTAACCCTCATTGCAGTCACCAAAACACAGCCTGTTGAGGTACTTCAGGCACTCATAGACTGCGGCGTACAAAACCTGGGCGAAAACCGGGTATCCGAAGTTCTCGAAAAGGTTCCTGCGCTTACCGGTACGTTTATCATGCACCTGATCGGAGCCCTGCAGACCAACAAGGTTGCGAAGGTACTGCCTTATATACAAATGATTCAATCGGTAGACCGTTCCCGTCTCATCGACTATCTCGAACGGTACCTTCCCGACGGTTCGGTCCTTCCGGTTCTCATCGAAGTGAATACATCGGAAGAGAGTACGAAAAGCGGTTGCCGTTCTTCCGATGCACGAATGCTTGTTGAACGGTGTCTTGCCGGAAAAAAGCTGCGACCCGAAGGGTTCATGACTATCGGCCCGCTCGGCGGTGATGAATCCGCAGTCAGAAACAGTTTTTCACAGCTCCGCTCCATTGCAGACGCTCACCGTGACTGCATACCCTCCCCCTGTCTTTCCATGGGCATGAGCGGAGACTTCGAGTGGGCAATCGAGGAGGGATCAACCATGGTACGAATCGGAACGCTTCTTACGGGGGAACGATGACCCTCTATCAGCTCATTTCCTTCATATTCCGTCTTTACGAACTCATTGTCGGTCTCCGGGTTCTCTTCTCCTGGATTCCCGTCAACCATTATCATCCGGTCATTCAGTGGATTTACCGGCTGACCGAACCGCTTCTGGCACCCATCCGCTCGATGCTGCGGACCGAGCGGTACGGATTCGACTTTTCACCGATCATTCTGTTTCTGGCATTGTCGCTTGTGGAGCGGCTGCTGCTGAGACTCATATTTTCATTTTAGGCAGGAGTTACGCATGAGAATCACGCCTCTGGACATACGCAAACAACCGTTCCGCAAGACCATGCGGGGTTTCGATCCTGATGCCGTCAACAGCTTTCTCGAAATGGTCGCATCCGAATACGAATCGATCATCAGCGAAAACAACTCCTTTGCGACCCGCGTCAAGAATCTCGAACAACGCCTCGAAGGGTACGAGAAAATCGAACGGATGCTCAACGAAACGCTGCTCACCGCACAGCGGGCCACCGACGAAGCCCGTGTCAATGCGCAGAAAGAGGCCGAGCTGATCATAAAGGATGCGATGGTACGTGCACAGCGTTATGAAGACGAAGCACGTGCGCGGGTACATTCACTCGAAAGCGAACTGGTGAGCATGCGCAACCAGCGGGACAGTTTTCTCGCCCGGTTCAAGGCGATGCTCACCACGCAGCTCAATCTGCTCGGCGTCATCAGTGGTGAGCTCAAGGATCTTAAAGGTGAAGAACCGGTCATGGAACTGGCCGAATCGATGATGATGGACGAAGTACCGCCGCAGCCGACCATCAACCCGATGGACGTATAGTGCCGGGAGGAACGGTCGCCTTCCGGATAAAACCACGTGCCGGCCGTACCTTCGTAAAGGTTGACGACGATGATTCCGTAACCGTTTCGGTAACGGCGCCACCGGTTGACAACAAGGCGAACGAACAGTGCATCGCACTCTTCGCGAAACAGCTCGGCTGCCCGAAACGTTCTTTACATATAATCAAAGGCGGGCACGGCCGCGACAAGGTGATCGCCTGTGACGACCTGACATCGGAAGAAATTCTGAAGCGGTTGAAGGAGCAGTAGAAGTGTATCCGCCCGGATTCAACGGGATGATGTATGTTTCAGATTTCTCTTACGCTCCCGCAGGGGGCACCGGATAAACGTTTGACTGGAGCACAGGCTTTTACTTTAACGACACCGGTAATTCAAAATAACGTTACAATACACTTCAAGGAGCAGTAAAATGTCCGATACCTTTACCATGATGCAGGAAGCAGCATCATTCATACAGTCGAAAACCTCCATCGAACCGCAGATCGGCATCATTCTCGGAACCGGACTCGGCAGGCTTGCCGATGCCATCGAGGCGGATGCGGTCATTCCTTACGAGACTATCCCCCACTTTCCGGTGTCAACGGTTGAAATGCATGCCGGAAAGCTCATCATGGGAACACTCTCGGGCAGGAAGGTTTTCGCGATGCAGGGACGTTTCCACTTCTACGAAGGGTACAGCATGCAGCAGATCGCCTTTCCGGTACGGGTGATGAAGCTGCTCGGCATCAGGACACTCATTGTGTCGAATGCTGCAGGCGGCATCAATCCGCTCTACCCGCCGGGAAGCATCATGGCAATTACCGATCACATCAATCTGCTCGGCGGCAACCCGCTCATCGGGCCGAACGACAACCGCATCGGTATCCGTTTTCCCGACATGTCCGAGCCGTACTCCACAAAACTGCTCGACCTCGTAAGTTCCATCGCCCTCAAAAACGGCATCGCCCTTGAACGGGGTGTTTATGCTGCGATGACCGGCCCGTCGCTCGAAACCCGCGCCGAATACCGCATGCTCAAGACCCTCGGCGCCGATGTCATCGGCATGAGCACCGTTCCCGAAGTCATTGCAGCCGTCCATGCGGGTCTGTCGGTACTCGGCCTTTCGGTCGTCACCGATGCCTGCCTGCCCGATGCCCTCGAACCTGCGGACATCAAAAAGATCATCGCCATAGCCGACAGGGCCGAGCCGGTGCTTGTCAGGCTTATCAAGAAAGTACTCGAAGCATTATGAGCAACGAACATTTCTCTCCGATAACGTCCCGTGTCAACTTTCCCGGCATCGAGTCGGAAATGCTCGCTTTCTGGCACCACCACCATATTTTCGAGAAGGCGCTCGAAGCCACTGCGGAAAAGGACACCTACGTCTTCTACGACGGCCCCCCCTTTGCAACCGGGCTTCCGCACTACGGCCATCTGCTTGCCGGAACGATAAAGGACATTGTCCCGCGCTTCTGGACGATGCGCGGCAGGTACGTCGAGCGCCGTTTCGGCTGGGACTGTCACGGCCTGCCGGTCGAAAACGAAATGGAACGCGAGTTCAAGGTTTCGGGAAAACGCGACATCGAGAAACTCGGTCTCTCGCTTTTCAACGAGGCATGCCGCTCGATCGTGCTGCGCTATACCGCACAGTGGGAACGGGTGGTCAAACGAATGGGACGATGGGTTGACTTTGTCAACCAGTACCGCACCATGGACCCGGGCTTTATGGAGAGCATCTGGTGGGTATTTTCGGAAGTATACCGCAAAAACCTCATCTACCAGGGGTTCCGGGTGCAGCCCTACTGCCCGCGCTGCGCGACGCCGCTCTCGAATTTCGAAGTGAACGAAGGCTATAAGGATATTACCGGACCGTCAATCACCGTATCATTCCCCCTGGTGAATGACGAATCCACGAAGATTCTCGTGTGGACGACGACCCCGTGGACACTGCCGTCAAACGTCGCGCTCGCCGCCGGTCCCGACATTGACTATGTGAAAATCCGCGACGGAGAGAACACCTTCATTCTCGCAAAGGAACGTCTTGCCGCATACTACAAAAGCAGCGACGAGTACACCGTTCTTCAGGAACTCAAGGGACGCGACCTCGAAGGGCTCCGTTACGTTCCGATTTTCGACTACTTCAAAAACCGTGACAAACGATTCTTTCAGGTAACCTGTGCGGACTTCGTCTCCACCGAAGACGGTACCGGCATCGTCCATATCGCTCCGGCATTCGGCGAGGATGACTTTCAGGTGGGCGCAAAGCTCGGTCTGCCGATCGTCTGTCCGGTTGACGACGAAGGAAAGTTCACCGATGAAGTGCCGCAGTGGCAGGGACGCCTCGTCTACGAAGCCGACCATGACATCATCAACGTGCTCAAGGCTTCGGGCAGACTTGTCGCCCGCAGTTCGATCACGCACCGCTACCCGCACTGTTACCGCTGCGACACCGCACTCATCTACAAGGCCATCACCACCTGGTTCATGAAGATCGAACCGCTTAAACCCGCCATGCTCGCCGGCAACGACACCATCCACTGGGTGCCGTCGCATCTGCAGACCGGCCGCTTCGGCAAGGGAATCGAGAGCGCACCCGACTGGAACATCTCGCGAAACCGCTACTGGGGAACACCCATTCCGATATGGACGTGTGAAAGCTGCGGACATCAGCTCTGCGTCGGCAGCCTTGCCGAACTTCACGACCTCATCGGTAACGGCGACCGCACGGCAGGAGAGGCGCTGCACAAAGAAACCGTCGCCGAGGTCGAGGAGTACCTGCGCAGCGAGGCACGCAGAAGTATCGAAGGTGCGGGAATCGATTCCGTGTGGGCGGACCGCCTAGAAACCGTTACTATTGACGAGCGCGACATCCACCGTCACATCGTCGACGAGCTGAAGGTTCCCTGTCCCGGATGTCATGCACCGGCAATGCGGCGCACGCCCGAAGTGCTTGACTGCTGGTTCGAATCGGGATCGATGCCCTATGCCCAGATGCACTACCCGTTCAAGGACAAGGAGCGTTTCGAAGCCAACTTCCCGGCCGATTTCATCGCCGAAGGACTCGACCAGACCCGCGGATGGTTCTACACGCTTACCGTGCTCGGCGCCGCGCTCTTCGAAAAACCGGCGTTCAAGAATGTGATTGTAAACGGCATCATTCTTTCGGAAGAGGGTAAAAAGCTCTCGAAGCGTCTGCGCAACTATGCGCCGCCCGAAGAGGTGCTCAACGACCTCGGCGCCGACGCGCTGCGGCTCTTCCTCATCAATTCTCCTGCGGTCAAGGCCGAGGACCTGCGGTTTTCCGAAAAGGGCGTACTCGAAATGTCACGCGCCGTCCTTCTCCCCTTCTGGAACGCCTATTCGTTTTTCGTCACCTATGCCAATGTCGACGGCTGGAAACCGGTCAGCGCCGATCCGCCCGAAGACGGTACCGAACTCGACCGGTGGATCATCTCGCTGCTCAATCACACCATCGCATCGGTCATTGCCGAAATGGAACAGTACAACCTCTTCAGAGTGGTGCCGCTGCTGGTGTCGTTCATCGACAACCTCACCAACTGGTATATCCGCCGCAGCCGCCGCCGTTTCTGGAAGAGCGAAAACGACGGCGACAAGGAAACCGCCTATCGCACACTCTACTTCGTCCTCGTCGAGTTCACGCGCGTGATGTCGCCCTTCCTGCCGTTTCTTACCGAGTCAATTTACCGCAACCTCGTCGTCGGCAATCTCGACGACATGCCCGAAAGCGTTCACCTCACGCAGTTCCCGCAGCCGCACGAAGGCCGTACCGATGTCGCGCTCGAACGCAAGATGGAACTGGTGCGTCAGGCCGTCGCAATGGGTCGCGCGCTCCGCAGCCGCTTTACCATCAAGACACGCCAGCCGCTCAGCGAATTCACCGTCATCGTCCGTGATGCGGATACCCTCACCCTTCTGGCCGACATGGAGCAGCTCATCCGCGAAGAACTCAATGTCAAGAAAGTCACGTTCGACACCCGCGAAGAGGTGGTGGTGCACATCAGTGCCAAGGCGAACTTCAAGAAGCTCGGAAAGCTCTTCGGCCCGGCAATGAAGGGTGCTGCCGCCGAAATCGAAGCATTCACGACCGCGCAGATTCATCAGCTCGAACGGGGTGAAACGATGACCGTCGCCGAACGGCCGATCACCTTTGACGACATCGAAATCCGCCGCACCAAACGCGAAGGCGTCGAAGTGGAGACCGAAGGAGAACTGACCGTAGCCCTCGACACGACGATCACCCCGAAACTGCGCGACGAAGGCATCGCCCGTGAATTTGTCAACCGCGTACAGAACATGCGCAAGGAACGTGACTTTCAGGTGAGCGACCGGATCGTCATCTCTACGGTTGCCGTTCCGGAGGTCGCTCTGGCGATCGAGCAGTTCAGAGAGTATATCTGCGCGGAAACGCTTGCAGAAACGCTTACGCTCGCTGCAGAACCGGTTGACGGTATGGAAAGCGTTGACGTCGAAGGGTTCGAAACCCGTCTCACCATCAGTCTTTCATCACAGGGATAGGGCGACACCGGGCATGAACATTGTAAAGACACCATTCGTCCGCTCGTTGCGGTATGCGGCACTTCGCGCAAGCGCCCGTGGTGCCGTAGCGCTTGCCCGGTCATGTCCCCGCAAACCCGGACTCGCCCTGTTCGGGCTGCTCGGATCACTTGTCTACCTTGTCCCTCATGCGGACCGTACGCGCACCATCTCCCATCTCACCCTCATTTACGGTGACCGCTGGGATCGAAGAAAAATCAATCGTACCGCACGCGACGTCTACCGACAGCTCGGAAAGAACATTTTCGATGCATTTCTGCTTCCGCGCATTTCCCCGAAACGCTTCAATCGCATCGTCACGTATGACCCGATTGACGCGGTACGCATTGCCTATGACAAAAAACGCGGCTGCATTATGATCACCGCCCATACCGGCTGTTTCGAGATGCTGCTCCATTTTTTCGCGTTTCACGGTTTCAGATCGTTCGCCATAGGCAAGAAACTGCATGACGACCAGCTTGACGCCATCATGCGCGACACCCGCAGCGGTGACAACATCGTCTATATGGACCGCTCCGAATCGCCGCGTAAAATGATACGGTATCTCCAGGAAGGAATGATATTCGGCATCCTGATCGATCAGGACACTTCGGTGGAAGGTGTATTCGCCCGGTTTCTCGGACGACCGGCTTACACCCCGTCGGGGCCGGTCAAGATGGCAATGAAACTCGATGTTCCGGTATTCGTCGTCACCACCGCACGACAGCCCGACGACACGCACCATGTTTACATAACAGGACCGGTACCGCTGAAAACCGGCGGAGATTTCGAATCCGACCTCGTTGACAATGTCACGGCAGTCAATGACATCATCTGCGCCACCATCGATCGCCATCCGTCACAATGGGTCTGGATGCACCGGCGCTGGCACCGGCAGCCGGAACCTCCCCCGGTAATGCCGCAAAGGAGCATGCAATGACCCGTCGCGTATCCGGCAGACTGGTGATCCTTTTCTTCTGCATCCTGCTTTCGCAGGGATGTAAAAACAACAAGGAGGAGATTCCCGTCGGCAGCGACTCCATTGCCGATCCGATTCAGGAATTTTCCACAACAACCCTCAACTTCTACAACAAGGGAAGACTCCAGTGGCGTCTTGACGCCGATTACATGAGCAAACCGCTCAACGACACCGGAAGCATCACGGTCGTTCCGGTACGGCTGATACTCTTCGATTCACTGGGCGCCATGCGCAGCAGGGTGCTTGCCGACTCGGGAACGATCGCCAACACCATGAACAGCTACAATATCTGGGGCAATGTTTACATACGCACCCGCGACTCGATGGTGGTGCAGACCCAGCGGCTTAAATGGTTCAAGGAAAAACGCAAAGTCGAATCAGACACCTTCGTGCAGATCGAGACGAAAAAGGGCGACGTTCTCAGGGGAAAAGGGCTTGACGCGACGGAAGATTTCTCTCGATTCTCGTTCAAGTCCGAAGTAACCGGAACATTTCCCGATTTCAACAAACGGGTGGAGACCAATGACGACAAGCTGTTCTGACCGCATCTTCCCCCGGTCCCCGTGCGGCATGTACCTTTTTGCAGTGCTGTTCCTGCTGTTTGTCATGCAGTTCGTCGCGTCCGCCGCAAAAAAGAAGCAGCCTAAAAACATTCCGCTCATTCTCAAATCAGCCGACAGCAACGAAAACACCTACGTCAACGATGAGTTCATCAGCATCCTCCGCGGAAACGTCACGTTCCTCTACGACGACATCACCATCCGCTCCGACGAAGCGACCTGGTGGCGTACCGAAGGAAAGGTCCATTTCAACAACCATGTCAAAATCGTCCAGAAAGCCCAGACACTCACCTGCGACCGGATGATTTTTACCAAAGCGAGCAATCAGATCGATGCGTCCGGCCATTTTTTCTATCGCGATACCGTGGAACTCACCGAACTGTCGGGAGACAAGGCCACCTACCTCATCGAGCAGAAGATCTTCACCCTCACCGGTTCGCCGAAACTTGTCAGGTACGATACCGCGGCGGCCGAAACACTGGTCATCGTCGGTAAAAAGGTAAACTACGTCGATTCGATCAAGACCGCAACGGTTTTTGACAAGGTGGTCATCACCAAAGGCAAGCTTGTTTCGCACTGCGAACGCGCGGAGTATGAAACCGACAGCAGCATCGCCCGGCTCAGGATCAATCCGTCCGCCACCTTTGACCTCAATGAACTGATCGGCGACTCCATCGATCTTTACTTCGGCAAGGAATCGCTGCGCAGTGCATCGGTCTTCGGGGATGCGCACGGCGTCTACATCGATACCTCAGGAAAAAGTAATGACACGGCCTTCACCCATGTATGGGGAGACAGTCTCTTCATGTCGCTTTCCGACACGGGCAGTCTCGACTCCCTGCGGGTACACGGCAAGGCAATCAGCAAGTACTTCAATTCCGACGACAGGGAAGCGGTCAACGAAGCACGCGGAAAGATCATGCGCATCGCATTCGGTGCCGACGGCAATGTTGACAATGTTAAAATCTGGGGCAATGCACGAAGCATTTATCATATTGAAGAGACCGACAGCCGGGGAATCAACGAAGCGGACGGCGACAGCATCACCGTTTTCTTCAGAAAAGGCAAGGCTGCGATTCTCAATCTGGCGGGCAGCGCACGGGGAAAATTTTTTCCGAGCGATATGTAGGATTCCGGCAGCACCGGATCATTATTTGACAAATTCAAATCCAGAAAGTGGCAGACCGGACATGATGGAATCTGACATGACCAATACGACCGACACACCGGCCCCGGACGCCGATACCGCCGTTACACGAGCAGTCGAAGATCAGGTACCTCCCCTCCCGCCTGCGTCTCAGCCGCAGGTCACGGCACATAC
>Ga0316575_10000537_pt1 | contig 11122 bp, 8 predicted proteins | sample J5NA_FD_203072 | JGI IMG/M metagenome (GOLD analysis project Ga0316575, IMG submission 203072) | Rhizosphere microbial communities from salt marsh grasses in Alabama, United States - J5-7_050615r2r3 | ecosystem: Host-associated > Plants > Roots > Rhizosphere | place: USA: Alabama | collected...
AACTCGGCCATATGCTCGAAGGAGGTTTTGCATGTCAACCATAATAGAAGGCGTATTGAACGGAAGCGGAAAACGGTTCGGAATCGTTGCAAGCCGTTTCAACGACATGATCACTCGCAAACTTATCGAAGGGGCGATGGACTGTCTTCTGCGCCACGGTACCGATCAGAATGACATTACCATCGTATGGGTGCCCGGCTCATTCGAAATACCGGTGGCCGCACAAAAAATGGCTGCGGCAAACCGCTATGATGCCGTTATATGTCTCGGGGCCGTTATCCGCGGAGGAACGCCGCACTTCGACTATGTTGCGGCAGAAGTGACGAAAGGCATTGCGACCGTCGCACTCAAGCATAATACTCCGGTGATCATGGGCGTACTGACCACCGATACCATCGACCAGGCCATTGAACGTGCCGGCACCAAGGCGGGTAACAAAGGGTGGAACGCCGCTCTTAACGCCATCGAGATGAGCGATCTGTTGTCAAAGCTGTAATACAGCTGTCCGGTATTCAGAATATAGAACTCAGAATCTTGAAACCGGCAAAGAAATTTCAGGACATGGCAGCAAGGTAAAAATCTTTTCAGCAGATGATGAAAGTTATTACCCTGCCATAGTCAATTAATGGCAGAAGACATACTTCTCCGGAAACTCTGAATTCCGGATTCCTGAGCAGTAGAAACCAATCAATCAGATGCCGCACTGCGGCAGAGAGAAGGACATGGAAGAACAGCAGCAGAAACGACCCGACGGCATTCCGGGAAACCGTCACCGAAGCAGAATTCTCGCACTGCAAACGGTGTATGCATGCGAGATGGGAGGAACGGTCGACTGGCTGCCGATGCTTCAGGGAATCGCCGACGGAAGCAGTCTCAATCCACCGGTAACCAGATATGCAAAAGAACTACTGTCGAAATTCTACGGTTCAACCGGAATGATTGATGAGCTCATTCAGCAGAAAGCCGCCAACTGGGACATGAAACGCATGGCGGCGATTGATCGCAATATCCTCCGGCTTGCCGCAACGGAACTGAGTTTTTTCAAGGATGTCCCGGCCAAGGTAGTCATCGACGAGGCTGTCGAACTCGCGAAATCATTCGGTGCCGAAGACTCCGGTAAATTTGTCAACGGAATTATCGACTCAATTCATAAAAGTCTGACCTTCAATATAAAAACGTCAGGAAAGGAAGGTTCTCTGCATGGAACAGATACATGCCCGAAATAACCGAATTTTTGCCCTCTTAGTGTTCGGCATTGCCGCAGTGGCATTCTTCTTCACAATGGCGCCGACCGTTGCATTCTGGGATTGCGGCGAGTACATCGCGGCAGGAGCGTCATTAGGAGTCCCGCATCCGCCGGGGAATATTTTCTTTATGACGATGCTGCGCGTCTCCTCAATGCTGTTTTCCTTTTTTCATGACATCGGTTACCGGATGAACTTCCTGGTGCTTCTTTTCAGCGCAGCTACCGCATCGGTGGTCTACCTTATTGCAGTACGGGTATCGACTTCATTCATGGGTATTCCCGATACCAACTGGAAGCGCATTACCGTATATGTCGGGGGAATCGTTGCAGGCCTTTTCGCCGTTTTCGGCAGTACTTTCTGGTTCAGTGCCGTTGAAGCTTCCGAAGCAAACCCCGCCATGTTCTTTGTTGCCCTCAACACGCTCCTTGCCCTGATCTGGTCACAAAGCAAACGCCCGGACCGTGACCGGATTCTGCTCCTGCTGACCTATCTGAGTTTCCTCGGTATCGGCATTCACATGTACTCCATGATCGTCCTTCCGCCGATATTTCTTTTTGTCGTACTTTCCGACAAGGAAAAAATGCGGAACTGGCAGCTCTGGGTTACCGCCATTCTTCTCGGCCTTATCATCAAGGATCTGACCCTCTTCATTTATATCGCACCGGCCGTCATGATACTTACATTGACAATGGCTTCGACGGGTGGCCCTGACAAGGAAAAATGGCAGTTTTGTTTCTGGATGGCATTTTTCGCCCTGATCGGTTTTTCGGTGCATCTCATCATTCCGATCCGCTCCTCGCTCGATCCGATCATCAACGAAAACCATCCCGACCACTGGATCGCCTTCAAGGAGTACCTCGAACGTAAACAGTACGGGGCCGAAGACATGTTTTCCCGCATGTTCTGGCGTCGCGGCAGCTGGGGACATCAGTTCGGCATCGAAGGACATATGGGGTACGGCGGCTTCCACATTACCCAGTTCTTTCATTTCAGCTCTCTTGACACCCAGAAAAACTTCCTTCAGACGGATTTCCTTTCGGGCGTCGGAAAACTGATCGTGTACCTGATCCCGACCGCCTTCATGTTTTTCGGATGGGGATACCTTTACAAAAAGAATAAGAACGTCGCCATTTATCTGGGCGTTCTCTTCGTCATCACGTCGATCGTCATGACGCTCTACATGAACTTCGCCGACGGGACCCGTTGCGAATTGCGTGATTATCAGTACTGGGCCAGCCATGGCAAACAGGGACCTGAACCGCTGGTACACCGCGAAGTGCGCGTCCGCGACTACTTCTGGGCCGCGGCATTCATGTATCTGGGAATGTGGATGGGGATAGCGGCAAGCATGCTGATGCACTATCTCTTTACCCATAAAAATTCGATGCTGCGCACCACACTGGCACCGGTCGTGGCAGTGCTCTTCCTGGCGTCTCCGGCTCTGCCGATGACCCAGAACTGGAACGACGCGTCCCGCAAAGGCGACTGGATCCCCTACGATTACGCCTACAACCTGCTTATGTCATGCGACAAGGACGGCGTCATCTTCACCAACGGAGACAACGATACCTTCCCGCTCTGGGCGCTGCAGGAGGCGTACGGCATCCGCAGGGACGTCCGTATTGTCAACCTGAGCCTTCTCAACACCGACTGGTACATCAGACAGCTTAAAACGCTCGAACCGAAAGTACCCATTTCATATACCATCGAACAGATCAACGCGTTGCGGCATCAGCTCAATCCGATCGTCGAACCGACACGTTACACCATGCCCAACGCCGCCATCACCGTCATGCTTCCAGGCCGCAAGGATCTCAATGCGCTGCGCGTTCAGGACCAGATGGTGGTCAACATCGTCGACGCGAACAAATGGCGCAAGCCGATTTATTTTGCCGTCACGGTATCGGACGACAACCTCATGGGACTCGGCCCGTACCTCAAGATGCAGGGGCTCGTTTACCGCGTCATGCCGCACGCCATTGCAGAGAGTGACCGGCTCGATCTCGCACGTACGATCCATCTGCTTGACGATGTTTACCGGTACCGCGGTCTCGGAGACGGTACGGCGCGTCTTAACGATACGTCCGAAAAGCTTCTTGCCAACTATGCCGCATCATACATTCAGATCGCGCTCCAGATGCGCCGTCCGCTCTCGATGATGAAAGCGGATGTCGACCGGCTCAAGGTTCTCTCCGCAACCGACAGTATTTCGGCGGCAGAGCTCGTCCCGAAAGAAAAAGCCTATAAGGACACCCTTAACCTGGTGCTCGACAAACTCAATGAATGCGTCAGTTTCATGCCCGCCGACTGGCGGCCGCGCGTGCTCCGTCATGAACTGCTCATGTCGAACAACATGACCGAACTGGCCGAAGAGACGATGAAACAGGCATTGACAATCGATCCGAACAACGACGATTACAAAAAGTATCTCGTTCAGGCTCTCGAAGCCAACGGCAAGAAGGCCGAATCGGCGGAAATCCTCAAGCAGCTTCTTGACAAAGAAGGCGACCCGTGGTTCGCCCATGCGTCTCTTGCCAAAAACTACGAGGAAATGGGCCTTATTGACAGCGCCATCGAGGTGATGAAGCAGTTTACCACCACCCACCCGGGCGATCGTCGTGCAGCGTCCTACGTGCAGGAACTGATGCAGAAAAAAAATGCACCGGCAGAAGATACCGCGAAGAGAAATGACACGATGTCATCAGCACCCGCTCCGGCACCCGCGGTAAAAGATGCTGCAGCAACCTCGAAAAAAGGTTCTTCAGGAAAGCATGCAAAGGACACTGCCGCGAAAACGGTCAAGGCTGCGACAGTCAACAATTGACATCGTCAGACAGAAATACGATAAAAAAGGGCTGCCCTTCGGCAGCCCTTTTTTATCGGTTTATATTACCTTCTTTACGTTCTCTTTGCGCCCTCGAAGAATATGGCACCCTACTGTCCGCGTTTATAATGCAGCTGGAGGACCCCACCGTTAAACTGCTGACAGGCAACCAGTGTGAGCCACTGTTCGGAAATCGGCGATGCGAAAAGACGCAGTCCGTGTCCGAGCACTACCGGAAGAACGGTCAATATGTATTCATCGATCAGGCTTTTCTTTTCACAGGATCCGATAAGCGCGCTGCCGCCTATCAGCCACAACCGCTTGAAATGTGAAAATTCAGGAGCAACGAGTACCTGCTTCGGATCTCCGGTAACAAAATGAACATTTTCCAGTTCAGACTGAAGAGAACGACGGGTGAAAACAAATGCAGGCTTGTCTTCATAGGGCCAGGGGCCGAAGGAACTGATCAGTTCATACGTAGTGCTTCCCATAATTACACCGTCGACCGAATCGTAGAATGGTGCATAACCGTAGTCGGTATTGTTTTCATCGATGCGGGTAAGCCAGTCGATAGCACCGTCGGCACGTGCAATATATCCGTCAAGTGTTGTTGCTATATAAAGACTTACCGATGGTGCCACGTTCCTTTATCTCCCTGCAGCGTTTCAGTTGAAATATGCCGAGTACAAAGCCTTGATTTTATTACTGTCAAGTGCACGATTAAACATTCTCACTTCATCGATACTTCCTGGAAACCCGTTATTGGACTCATATTCAGCATTGTTACCGAGAATCAGTTTCGAATCGGCAGCAGAAATGTCTTCATCGTTCGTATAGGAAAGAATTTTCTTCGTATTCACCCAGAGCTCGACCATTGAATTTCTTCTGACCAGTACTATATGATACCAATCTTTTCTGGATGCATCAAATGTTGTGTCTCTCTGGTCATTTTTAGAGTGCCCGACAAGTGCGGTAAAACTTTTTGCAGCTATTGCAATCGTATACCCCTTCTCCTTTATGAGCCCTTTAGAAACGATATCAAATCGCATCGAATCGGCAATATCCTGATAGAACAGAGGCTGCACCAGAAGGGATATCGAAAAATCGCCGGTGCCAAACTGAAGTGCCTTCGCATCCGACTGAAAAAGTACGGCATAACTGTTCTTTCCGTCGAACCGGACGGCGCCGCCTATTTTCCCTTCATCAAACGAGGTACCCGAAAGAGAAAAATCAAGCCCGTTCACCGAATCGTGGAGAGTACTGCCTGATGAATCATCACAGCTCCAATAGGCAACAAGCCCACCCTCTGTCGTCGGAACAGTGGTGGAAGTATCGTCGGATGTGGTGGTCTCCTCGGGCGGCCAGTCGTATGGATTTAGCGGACCAAGACATGAAACAGCGAGCAAAAAAACCACTACTGCAAAAAAAAGGTGTCGTGTCATTGTGATACTGTCGTTCCGTCTCTAGTAAACCATTGAACAATATAATTACACTGATTTCGTAATGCCATTCAAAATCATTTCCTGAAGCTTATGATCAGCAGTTTTATGGTACTGCCGCCGCTTCCGGTACTGCAGAACACTGAACATTTCGAGCAATACCGGATTGCCGCAACGCCCTGTATTGAAAAATGTCCGATCAAATCCCAACCTTTGAGGCGACTGTAGCTCTCTGACTGAAAAAAGCTTCATTGAAATAATAGTGCCCTACGACCTATTTTTAACGTTTTCACTCCGGAGATCGAGTGTCGTCATTGAAAAAGCTGTTTTCAACCATAATTAAAATAACTGTCACCGCCGTGATCATTATCCTGCTGGTGCAGCGGCTGGGATGTGATAATATACTTTCCACCGTCTCTTCCGCGCACCTCGGCTGGCTCCTGGGCGCAGTTGTGATTTTTCTGCTCAGCACGCTGATTGGTGTTTTTCAATGGCAGATCCTCCTGAAAAACCGCGGAATTCCCCTGCTGTTCTGGAGATCATTTCGCCTGTATATCATCGGTATGTTCTTCAACAATTTTCTTCTTGGAGGAATCGTCGGCGATGCTCTCAAGGTCGCATCCATCCGCTCCCGGGACGGCAAGGGAAAAGCAGGGCTTGCAGCAACATTTCTCGACCGCTTTGCCGGTTTATGGGCAATGAGTGGCTTTGCCATTGCCGGAAGCATCATACTTCTGCACCACGGTGCAATCACCAGTGGTAAAATCTATACTGCAATCGTTGCCCTGTTCGCCACCTTTCTTCTGTTCGCCGGAATTCTTGCATTTCTGATATTCAAGCCGTTTCAGCGGCTGTTTTTCTATCTGCTCGACCGGTTGCCGCTTAAAAAAGCATCCAATCTGCGGGAGATTATAAGCGAAATGCTTATCGAAGCGCATGATTTCCACATATTGCTCAGTGTCGGACTGCTTTCTGTCTTCATACAGTTTCTCAGAATCGGCGTCCATATCATGGTGGCGCAATCGCTCGGCTTGCTCACTGCACAAAACTTTCACTATTTTTTCATTTTCGTTCCGATAATCGCAATGCTCATGACGCTGCCGCTGCCGTTCGGCGTTCGTGAAGCATTCGGAGGAACGCTGTTTGCGCTTGCCGGTTTTCAGCAGGATGCCTCTTACGTCATGGGGTTTCTTGCGTCACTTGTCGGTTTGGCGGCAAGTTGTACCGGCGGACTTTTTTATATTATCGACCGTACGGTTTCCACCAGGGAGAAACATGAGCAGACTGTCAATAGTCATACCGCTTCACAATGAAGCCGAGAGTCTTCCGATTCTCATGGAGTCAATTAACACCGTTCTTTCGGCGACGACCCATACCTACGAGGTCATCTTCATCGACGACGGAAGCACCGATACCTCATTCGCAACCCTGAAAAAAATGCACGAAACCTACGGCCCGGCCATGCGGGTGATCAGATTCTCCCGCAATTACGGTAAATCGGCAGGGCTGAGCATCGGCATCAAGGAAGCAACCGGCGACATCATTATTACGATGGATGCCGACCTGCAGGACGATCCGGCAGCCATTCCCGAAATGCTCGCAAAGCTTGACGAAGGATGGGATCTGGTCAGCGGCTGGAAGAAAAAACGTTACGACCCGATCACCTTCACCCTGCCGTCAAAACTCTGGAACATCATCAATTCAATCCTCTCTGGAGTCAAGCTTCACGATTTCAACTGCGGTTTCAAGGCATACCGTGCCGACGCGGCGAAATCGCTTGAAATTTACGGCGACCGGCACCGGTACCTGCCGACTCTCGCCCACTGGAACGGCTTTACCGTCACCGAAATTCCCGTACCGCATCATCCTCGCAAATACGGAAAATCAAAATACGGATTCGACAAATTCTTCAACGGCATCATGGACATGATAACGCTGCTCTTCCTCAAGCGGTATCTGCGCAGTCCCCTGCACTTTTTCGGCCTGGTCGGATTTCTTCTCATTCTGCTCGGGAGCGGTGTTCTCGGGTATTTCGGCATTGAATGGATCATCACCCGTGAAATGCATATCCGGCCGCTCACGCTGCTCTCCGTAACAAGCATCATCATCGGAATACAGTTTCTTTCATTCGGGTTCCTGGCCGAAATGATCACGCACCAGGCGCCCCGTGACAATTATTCCATCCGCGAAACAATAGGCTGATGAAGGTCCTCTGCATCTGTCCGATCGGTATCGGCAATTATCTGCTCTGCTACCCTGCATGGGCTGATCTTAAAAAGCGTCTTCCCGAGGCTGAGATCCATCTTCTTGCACTCCGTAAGCCGATTGTCGGTCTTGCGGCTGAAGATCCTCTCTGGAATGCCGTTCACTGCATCGAACCTGCCGGCAAGCCCTCACCGCGAGAACAGGTGTGTTTTATCCTGTCAATGCGTAAGTACCGATTTGATGTGTCAATTTCATTCTTTCCATCCAATACCTGGCAGTATCACCTTCTGCCGTTTCTTGCCGGATGCAGAAAACGGTTCGGATTCCGTTATCCGCTCAAAGGCATGGCGTCCCTGTCATGGCTTTCCACGCACCGGATTTCCGTCAACCCCGACCTTCATGATGTAGAACAGAATCGCGCAATCGCAGCAATGGCAACCGGGTCTCCGGCATCGCTGCAGACCGAAGCTGTTTTCCCGCGGCTTGCGAAAAAAACCGATCGCCGGAAAGCGGAAACGATACTTGACGGAAACGGACCGTTCTTCGCCATACATCCCGGATCGAGTATCGAGCACGGAATGGATGCCAAACGGTGGGCACCGGAGCGTTTCGGCGCAATCGCCGACCTCATCTGCAAAGCAACCGGCGCGACGGCGCTGGTCCTCGGCGGTCCAGACGAAAATTTCCTCAAGCACAAAACAGCGGAAGCAATGACCATGCCTGTCCGCATCGTCGAGCCGCTTCCGCTGCCCCTTACTGCCGCACTTCTTAAAAAATGCACTTTCTGCCTCTGCAATGATTCGGGCATCATGCACCTTGCCGCATGCAACGGTGTTCCGGTTGCCGCCTTTTTCGGGCCGACCGACGAAAAACGAAATGGTCCATACGGCTCCCACCATTGTATACTTCGAAAGCCGATGGACGGATTCCCACTCTGGACAGCACGTAATGTCGGCGTACGACACCTGCCCAGGGGAACTGATCCCAACCGAAGCCTCAAGGCACTGTCGGTGGAGGATGCCTGGTCCCAGCTTGCACCATTCCTTGCACGGCTTCGGCAGGACTGATGAAAGGTATGTTCAACCTGTTGATCTCATTGTATTTTCCACAGCAGAGCGATGTACACAATCACCTTGTGAGAAGGAGGAGTGAATGAAGCGGATTACCGTGGTCTTTCTGGCCGCTCTTGCAGTAACTGTTGCGGCAAAGGAATTTCCTGTCACCGTCCAGAAAGGCGGGGCAGAAATCATTAAAAATGGGACCGGCGAACAGACACTTGTATCAGGAAGCGGAGCGGTCGCCTCGGGTGACATGCTTACCCTCACCGACGGACAACAGGTTGCTGTTGCTGTCGAAAAAAGCTGTGTGGTGCTTCTGAAAGGACCTGCAAACGTCACCTTTACCGATAACGGCGACGCCCTCACCATCGCCCTCGATGACGGACAGCTTCTTCTCAATCGCAAACAACCGCACGAGTACACAGGTTTTTCGCTCGTATCACACGGGTTCATGTTCGTTCCCATGGGCACCTGTGCTGCGGTAAAGACAGCCCCGAATACTCAACCGACTGCTGCAGTCATCAATGGTAAGGTGCGCATGATGGCACCCTCGGGCGAAGCGGTTGTCGTTGACGAGGGAAACTACGGCAGCATGGGTTCCGACGGAAAGCTGGCCACCGGCGCACTTTCTCCACGTGCCGTTGAGTCACTCAATGAATGGCTTGCCGAAGCTCCGGCAATTGAAGGTTCAGAACCTGCAGCAGCAGCTCCGGCCCCATCTCCGGTCGTACCTCGCAGTGGACCGTCACCGCAGCAGACTGCTGCAGCACCTGCCCCTGCTCCCGCATCCTCTCCGGTTGCACCGCGAAATGCTCCTGCAACAGCAACAGCCGCAGCTCCGGCACCGACGGCAAACGCAGGCACCGAACAGACCGAATCCGACCAATCCGGGCAGAGTGCCGATGAATCAGCCAAAACACCGGCGGTCCAAAAGATCGACAAAACACCCCCGCCGCCAAGCTCATCAAAGTGGGAAGTAAGTGCAGGAACGGCAACAATCGATGACAAACAGTGGACCCGCATCGCACTTGGGCTTGATGTTCCGATCTGGAAATTCGGTATTTTCTTCGATGTCGAGCTCTTTGTTGACAACGAAGGGCGTTTCTCTGACAAAGGGTGGAATTTCGATGACGACTGGGTCGATGCCCTCTCACGAAAAATCCGTTACATCCGGTTCGGACAGGAAGGTGACCCGCTCTTCATCAAGTTCGGTGGTCTTTCAAGCGTAACAATGGGATACGGATTTCTGGTCGACCGGTTTACCAACATGCTGCACTATCCTGATGAAAAGCTGCTTGGTCTTCAGTTCGATCTCAACGACATTTCGCCGATCGGTCTCTCCCTGCAGACTCTCGTTGCGGATTTCAAGGACTTCAATAACGACGGCGGACTCGCAGCCGCACGTCTCGGTTTTAAGCCGCTTAAAGTTACCGGCATTCCAATTCTCAAAGGTTTGACCTTCAGCGGGTCATACGCACGTGATTTCAATCAGTATGCACCGGCCCGCAGCTGGGATTTTACGCTACCAGACAATAAATGGGATCGGGATCAGGACGGAATCACCGATAGCACCTACTATCAAAAATATCAGGAAGACCCCGACCTATATCGGATGGTAAGAATCTTCAACATCGAAAAAAACGACTTCGATACTATTATAGAAAACCGTGACCAGTGGGCTTCCCGAAAGGAAGAACCTTTCGGTCTTATCGGCGGAGACATCGGCCTGCCGCTCATCGCCACCAGCCTGGTAAGTCTCGATCTCTACGGACAGGCAGGCCTGCGCGATGACGGAAAACACGGCTGGGGAATCGGCGCTCCCGGTCTTGCACTTAAAGTATGGCGTTTTTGGGCGAATGTCGAATACCGTCGTATCGAAGGCCGTTTTCAGCCCGGTTACTTCGGCACCTACTATCTTGACGAACGGCTTCTACGCGACCCGGAGATCTCCACCAAATCTGACCGTCTCGTTTCCGATACGCTCAATGGTGTTTTCGGCCGTCTCGGGTTCAATATCTCCGATGTTCTGCTTATCGAGGGAAGCTATCAGTACATGATCGGCCAGACCGATGATAACAAGGATCAGCGGTTTGAAGCATGTGCCTCGCTCGGTGACATGCTCCTGCAGAAAATTCCGAAGCTCAACCGCGCCGAGATCTATTATTATAAATCACGGATCGGCAGCGAACTTGTAGGCGGGGAACTTATCAACGGTGAACTTATCGGTGCTAAACATGATCATTTCTTCCAGGAAACACCGTTCATGTACTACGGTATCCGTGCCGGTATTGCCATATCCGAAGGTGCTTCACTTATCTGGGATGCACGCTATGGATACAAACATGATGA
>Ga0316575_10000538_pt1 | contig 11100 bp, 6 predicted proteins | sample J5NA_FD_203072 | JGI IMG/M metagenome (GOLD analysis project Ga0316575, IMG submission 203072) | Rhizosphere microbial communities from salt marsh grasses in Alabama, United States - J5-7_050615r2r3 | ecosystem: Host-associated > Plants > Roots > Rhizosphere | place: USA: Alabama | collected...
GTCCTGACCGCCGCCCGACCCGGGTGGGTCTGGGCCGATACGCTCAACGCCGGGCGGGGGGAGACCCGCGCCCGGCGCTTGGAAGGGAGCCACCACCATGCGAACCACGATGAAGCGGATTGTGACCCTGACTCTCGGTGCCGGCGCGGCGCTCGCGCTCGGGATGCCCGCCTTGGGTGCGGACGCGACGGCGCTGACGATCTACTCGACGGCGACGCCCGGCGCGATCCCGCCGGAGATGTACCGACCCGTGCCGGGGAACTCGGGGTACAACCCGTACCAGTACCAGCAGGTGCCCGGGTACGCGGTGATCAAGCAGCAGCGTGACCTGGACATCGCCAAGGGCGTGGGGACGGTCGAGTTCACCGACGTCGCGGCGTTGCTCGACCCGACGACGGTGAAGTTCGAGTCGCTCACCGACCCCGCCGGGACGACGGTGCTCGAGCAGGACTACCGGTTCGACCTCTTGAGCATGGACAAGATGCTCGAGCGGTACATCGGCAAGGAGATCATCTTCGGCGGGCAGAAGATGAAGCTGCTCTCGATCGCGGGCGGGGGCATGCTGCTGCAGAGCCCCGAGGGCCCGATCACCTACCAGCAGGGGTACGCGGGCGTGCAGTTCCCGAGCCTGGCCGACGGGCTCGTGCTCGAGCCGACGCTGGTGTGGAAGCTCGCGGCGGACAAGGGCGGCACGCACGAGACGCGGATCACCTACCAGACCTCGGGCATCACCTGGTGGGCGGACTACAACCTCGTCTGGCACGAGGGCAAGGACGCGAACTCGGGGACCGTCGACGTCGGGGCGTGGGTGAGCATCCTCAACCAGTCCGGCGGGACGTACACCGACGCGAACCTCAAGCTCGTCGCGGGCGACGTGCACCGGGCCCAGCCGGCGCCACGCCCCGTGACGTACACGACGCGGGCGGGGGTGGCGATGGAAGCCGACATGATGCAGAAGGGGTTCGAGGAGAAGTCGTTCTTCGAGTACCACCTGTACACGCTCGGGCGCCCGACGACGATCCCGGACCGGTCGACGAAGCAGCTCGAGCTGTTTGAGCCGGCGCGGGGCGTGCCCGCGGACAAGGTGCTGCTGTACGACGGGGCGGCGTCCGTGCCGTGGTGGCAGTGGTCGAGCGCGATCACGGACCGCAACTTCGGTGTCTCGTCGGACGCGAAGGTGAACGTCTACCTGCGGTTCGACAACGCCGAGGACGACGGGCTGGGCATCCCGATGCCGTCGGGGCGCATCCGCGTGAGCAAGATGGACGACGCGGACGGGTCGCTCGAGTTCATCGGCGAGGACGTGATCGACCACACGCCGCGCGAGGAGGAGATCCTCATCAAGCTCGGCAACGCGTTCGACGTGGTCGGCGAGCGCAAGCAGACCGACTTCAAGACGGGCAAGAACTGGATCACCGAGACCATCGAGGTCACGCTGCGCAACCGCAAGGACGTGCCGGTGGACGTGATCGTGCAGGAGCACATGTACCGGTGGGCGAACTGGTCGATCGAGCAGAAGTCGGACGACTACGAGAAGCTGGACGCGCGGACGGTGCACTTCCCCGTCACGCTCAAGCCCGACGAGGAGCGGAAGGTGACGTACACGGTGCACTACACCTGGAACGGGTAAGCGGCGATCGGGAGGCGCTGACTCGCGGATGTCGTTGGGCACGGTCTTGCTGGTAGAGGACGACGGCGCGATCCGGCGCGGCGTGGGCGATGCGCTCCGGTTCAACGGGTACACCGTGCACGAGGCGCCCGACGGGCGGGCGGGGCTCGACCTGTGCCTCTCCGTCGACGCCGACCTCGTGCTGCTCGACATCATGATGCCGAAGATGAACGGGATGGAGGTGCTCACGGAGCTGCGCAAGGCGCGTCCCTCCATGCCCGTCATCTTCCTGACCGCCCGCGGCGAGGAGGCGGACCGGGTCCGCGGGCTGCGCCTCGGGGCGGACGACTACGTGGTCAAGCCGTTCGGGGTGGAGGAGCTGCTCGCGCGGGTCGAGGCGGTCTTGCGGCGCAGCGCCGAGCGCCCGAGCCTGACGCCGACGCTCGAGATCGCGGGGCGGACGATCGACTTCGAGCGCCGCGAGGCGAGGCTCGCCGACGGGTCGGTGCACACGCTGAGCGAACGCGAGGCGGAGGTCCTCCAGTTCCTCGCGGCCAACCGGGGGCGGGCGGTCTCGCGAGAGGAGCTGCTGCAGAAGGTCTGGGGGTTCGACCCGCGCGGCACGCACACGCGGACGGTGGACATGACGGTCGCGCGCCTGCGCGAGCATCTCGGTGATGACCCCTCCGAGCCCGGCGTGATCCGCACCGTGCGCGGCAAGGGGTACATGCTGGCCCAGGCGGGCGACCCGTGAACCCGCGCCGGCGCATCACCTGGATCGTGTACGCGCTGTGCGTGGCGCTGCTCGCGCAGGGGCTCGCATGGGTGACGTGGCAGGTGGTGCGCCTCGAGCGCCGCGAGGCGCAGGCCCGCGTGCTCAACGATCGCCGCGAGGGCGAGCGCCTGGCGCTGTGGCGGATGGACTCGCTGGTGGCGCCGCTGATCGCGCGCGAGTCGGCACGCCCGTACTTCCACTACCGCGCGTTCGTGCCCGCGGGGCGCGCGTACGAGACGATGTGGCAGCCGGCCCCGGACGGCGCCGCGCTCGTGCCCAGCCCGCTGCTGACCGACCCGGACCAGCGACCCGACGGGTCCGGGCGCTTCGTGCGCCTGCACTTCCTGATCGACCCGGACGGGCGGGTGACCTCGCCCGAGGCGCCGACGGACGAGGAGATTGCGCGCGCCGCGGGGGCCGCCGGGCTGCCGACGATCGACTACGCGGGCGTCGACCAGGCGGCGTCGCGCCTCGGCACGCTCGCGGGGCTGCTCGCCGACAGCGCGAGCTCGCTCGGCGCGGTGGCGGCGGAGGCGCAGCAGAAGGCGGCGCCCGAGCCGGCGTCGCGGGCGGCTGGGCTCGCGGACTCGCTCGCGGAGGGCGCTCAGCGCGAGGACCGCTCGTTCCAGGAGTACAACTTCCGCGCGCAGATCGCCGACTATGCGCGCAATAACGACGCACGCCCGAGAGCCGCACCGGCGCCCGCGGTGGCGGCGGAGGAGCCGCACCCCGAGACGGCGCTCGCGTACGACTCGGTGCGCGACGAGGCGGTGCCCGAGGACGCGACACCCGCGGCGTCCAAGCGGGCGCTGGCGGACGCGAACGGGCTTGCCATCCCCAAGCGCGTCGCGACGAGCCCGATCCGCGTGGGCAGCTTCGACCCCGTCTGGCTCGCCGGGCACGAGCTCGCGCTCGTGCGTGAGGTCTCGGTCGACGGCGTGAGCTACCGCCAGGGCGTGTGGCTCGATTGGGCGGCGTTGCGCGCCGAGCTGCTCGCGGCCCAGAAAGACCTCTTCCCGAAGTCCACGCTCAAGCCGATCACGGACGCGGAGGCGCCGGCCGACCCCGCCGACGCGGCGAGGCGCCTCGCGACGATCCCCGTGCGCTACGTGCCCGGCGACGCGTGGACGCTGCCCCGCGCGGGCATGACCCCCGCACGCTGGAGCCTGGTGGTGACGTGGGTCGCGGTGCTGGCGGCGGTGGTGGCGATCGGCGTGGTGCTGCACACGTCGATCCAGTTGTCGGAGCGGCGCGGGCGGTTCGTCAGCGCGGTGACGCACGAGCTGCGCACGCCGCTGACGACGTTCCGCCTGTACGCGCAGATGCTCGCGGACGGGATGGTGACCGACGAGGGTGCGCGCTCGGAGTACCTCGCGACGCTCAAGCGTGAGTCGGGTCGGCTCTCGGGGATCGTGGAGAACGTGCTCGAGTACGCGCGTCTGAGCCGGCGGGCGGCGGGGCGCCCCAAGGCGGTCGGGCCGATCTCGCCCGAGGACCTGCTGGTGCGCCTGCGTCCGACGCTGAGCCGCCGGGCCGAGCAGGGGGGGATGGACCTGATCGTCTCGCCCGAGCTCGAGGGGGCGGCGGGGCGGGTGGTGCACGTCGACCCGCAGTCGGTCGAGCGGATCCTGACGAACCTGATCGACAACGCGTGCAAGTACGCGGCGCCGGAGGGGGCGGACGACGCGGACACACGCATCCACCTGGACGTGCGCACGACGGCGACCGAGCTGGAGGTGCTCGTCGCGGACTACGGGCCCGGGGTGCCGCCCGCGGACCGGGCGCGGATCTTCGGGGAGTTCCGGCGCGGGGCGGGCGGCGAGCGGTCCGACCGGTCCGGGCTGGGGCTGGGGCTCGCGCTGTCGCGGGGGTTGGCCCGCGAGGCGGGCGGCGACCTGCGGCTGGTGCGGCGCCGGGGGCACGGGGCGGAGTTCCTGCTGACGCTGCCGCTGGTCGAGCGGGGCGGGGGGTGAGGCTTGGGCTCGGGCGGGTCGGGGGCTATACTCTCCGCCCGCGGGCGAGCCCCGCGAGGAAGGGCCTGTAGCTCAGTTGGTTAGAGCGCACCCCTGATAAGGGTGAGGTCGAAGGTTCGAGTCCTTCTAGGCCCACTTTCACGTCTTGCGAGCGGTGACGAGGGCGTGCACCGCGCGGGGTTCGACCAGACCTCGCTCGCGAGGCGCCCGTGCATCGTTTCCGGGAGCGTGAGCACCCAATCGGGGGTCTGTCCGCCGGAGGTCTGTCCGTCGAGCGTCCCGTGGTCTGGGCCCGCGCGTGATCGCGAACGGGCGCGCACCCCGGGCGCACCCTGGGCGCAACGCAATGGGGCACCGACCGGGGTCCTGGCCGGTGCCCCTGTTCGCGGCGTTGAGGAGAGGTCAGAGCGAGAGCCGAGCTCTCTGCTCCATCGACGACCGGGTCAGGCCGAGTCGATGCTCCACGCCGCGGAGGAGCCGGCTCTCACCCACCCCCGAGTGACGGCTCCACGAACTCTCTGAGAAACGGGAGGCGCGTCCGGAGATAGGCGGCGGTGGTTTTGTTTTGTTTGGCAGGACGGTGCGGACACCCGCACGCCACAACCTTGCGTGGGCAAACCCCCTTAATCGGGTGGGTTTGGGTCGCACGCGGGCGCCTCCACGAACCGAACCTGCTCCGCGAGTTCCCGGAATCGTGCGGGCATGTTGTTGGTGAACACGACCGATGTCACAGGCTCGCCCTTTCGGTTCGTGGTCCAGAACGCTTGGGGCTCGCCGTCGATCTTGACGCCGGCGTGATTCGCGCCGAGCAGCACGCGGAACTCGCCCGGGCCTTCCCGCATCGTCCGCTCGACGCTGAGGGTGAAACTGTCTTCCGTGGACGGGTCGGGCACGTGCGTCCAGGGCTGCTCGAGCACCCAGCACGCGTCCGTGTTGCTGGTCGTTTCCTCGATCTTGTTGGTGAGCCACCGATCATCAAGCCGCCCCAGCTCGGGCCTGATGAACATGACGACCTGCGCGTTGTGCTGCGGGTCGAGTTCCGAACGGGCCAGACGGTACGGCGTGGGCATGCGGTTGTGCGCGCCCGCGAGCACCATGCACCGGTCCCGCGGCAGCCAGATGACCCGCTCATGCCCCGGCACCCAGACACGGAACACCTCTTCCAGGGTGCACGCCCCAGAGGCGCGGTACACCGAGACGAAGCTCGGGAAGTCCGGGGTCCCCAGGAACTGCGCGATGATCTCCTCCCCGGGGAGTTCGGGGAAGACGTCCGCGAGGATGAATCGCGAGAGCGCATACGAGTGTTGGCGCCGGGCGCTGGCGTCTCGATAGGAGGGCTCGCGCAACGCCGGGAACCCGGCCGGCACCGGCGCGCTCCACACACGCTCACGCGTGGACAGGTCGAACGCGGATAGCGTCGTGCCCGTGCCCCCCGGCGCGTGGTCCGCGCTGAGCACGAACGCTCCGCCCCCCATCGATCGCGGACGCTCGAGGATCCGGGGCTCGGGCAGGTTGCCCGCCGAGTCTTCCGCGAACGTCACCAGCGGCGGGCCGAGACGTCCGCCCGCCCGGCTCACCACGTACACCCGGCGTGCCGAGGGGCCGAGTTCCGCGCCGAACGGCTGCGCCAGGCTGTACCGCACCGCGACATCCATGACGACGACGGTGAAGATCAGCAGCCCCGTGCACCCGATCCCCGTCGTGAGCACCGGGTGACGCATCACCCAGCGCACCCCGCGCACCCACGCCCCGGGGGGTCGTGCCTCGACGGGCTCCCCCCGTAAGTACCGGCGCAGATCGGCGGCGAACCCCGCGGCCGACGCGTAGCGTTCCTCCGGCTCGAACGCCGTCGCCTTCGCCAGCACCGCGTCGAGCGAGGGCGGCACCGACGGGTCCTGCTCGCGCGGACGGCGCGCGGGTGTGCTCGCGATCCGCGAGATGACCCCCATCAGCGGCCCGCCCGTGTCGTGCGGCGTTGTGCCCGTCACCAGCAGACGCGCGATCGCGCCCAGCGCGTACACGTCGCTCCGTGTCGAGACACCAGGGTGTTCGCCCCGCGCCTGCTCCGGTGACATGTACGCGGGCGTGCCGACCGGCATGCCTTCCGCGCCGAGCGTGCCCCCGGACCCGGTCGCGATGGACGCCAGCCCGAGGTCGATGATGACGGGGCGTCCCTTGTTGTCGATGAGGATGTTGCCGGGCTTGAGGTCGCGGTGCAGCACGCCGTGCTCGTGCAGGTCCTGCACCGCTTCGCAGACGTTCGCGACGAGCTCGAGCGCCTGGCGTTGGCCCAGGCGTGCCCGGTGCGCGTAGGTGGTGATGGGGTGCCCGTCGATGAATTCGGTCGCGATGTAGAACCGCCCATCGACCTCGCCGTACCCATCGAGCCGGGGCACGCAGGGGGTCCGCACGCGGTCGAGCGCGTCGAACTCACGCCAGGCGCGCTGCGCCGTGTCCCGGTCGCCGATGGGGTGGCGCATGATCTTCAGCGCGACGCGGCGTCCGGTCTTGGTAGAAACGGCTTCAAAGACCTCGCCCGAGCCGCCCTCGCCGAGTAACCTCTCGATGAGGAACCCGGGGACGAGGGGAGCCTGCGGGACCTCGGGGACCTCATCCACACGCTGGAGCTCTCGAAAGATGCTTGCGGCTTCCCCGTAGTTCACCCGAGGTCTCCGCTCGTTTGAATCGGATCCACTCATGGTGTTACGCGGCACCCCGCGTGAGATAGGCGGGGCGCCCCGCGATGCCCGCGGAGTTAGGATGACGTGATGGGGCTGGAGAACGAAACATGACAACCAGCCAGAGCGCGGGCTTCTCCCCGACGCCCTGGTCCCTCCTGCGAGCCCTCCACGCCGACAGGGACGAGGAGCGTCGCGCGACCGACGAGCTCGTCCGCCGGTACTGGCCCGTCGTGCACTCTTACCTCAACCGGGCCGGGCTCCCGCCCGACCGGGCCGAGGAGCTGACGCAGTCGTTCTTTGCGGAGGTCGTCGTGGGGCGGCGTCTGTTCCACCGTGCCGAGCCGGAACGCGGGCGTCTGCGCACGCTGCTGCTCACCGCGCTCGGGCGGTACCGCGTCGATGCCTTCCGGCGGGTGAACGCCCGGGTGGACGCGCGGGCCGCCCGCCCGGACGGGTCCCTGGACCTCGCCGGCTCGGAGGGGCATCCCGCGCGCGAATTCGAGCGGGCCTGGGCGACGGCCCAGCTCAAGGAGGCCCTCCACCGCGTCGAGGTGCACTTCGTTGCCTTCGGCAAAGAAACCCATTGGCGTGCGTTCGAGCGGTACGTGCTCGGGCCGGCCACGAACGGGCTCATCCGCCCGTCGGCCCGCGAACTCGCCGAGGAACTGGCGTTCCGGTCCCCGGCGTCGGTGACCGCGGCGATCCAGGTCGTGCGAACCCGCGTCCTCGCGACCCTGCGGGGGGTCGTGGCCGAATCGGTGAGCGATATCGCCGATCTGGACGACGAGTACGCGCACGTCGTGAAGCTCCTCAAGGACGGGTGAGACGCCGCATCGCCCAGGCGTGATGAGAACCATCGGGTTCTTGTCACGGGTGTCTCGTGGGATGTAAGCGGCTGTGTGATCATTGGTTGCGTTGAAATTGAGGTTTCGTGCCGGACCCATTCGTGCGCTCGGGGTCTATGTGGGCGTGATCCGGGCGTATCTCTTCGTGGCTGTGATCCGTTCGCTCTCCGATGGCGTCCATCGGATGCCGATGATCGTGTGGATGCCGAGATCAAGATCTTACTCGATCTCACGAACGAGCGAACGTGTCGCCGCAGTGCCCAGGAGTGGGCACAGCCTTGAAACACATTCTTGAGTGTTTCGGATTTTTCAGACTCGATTTTGTGTATCAGTTTGGCGCTTCCCCTGAACGAGTGTGTTGATACCTAATTGATGAATATGAGGCGCGACGCTGTGCACGGAAGGTTCTGTCCGATATGATGGCGGCCCTCGCCCCTGCCGGGGGCCCGGGCGACCTTCGAGAGAACGAGAGAGGGAGAGCCATGCGAACTTGTCCGTGGGTTGTGGTGGGGGCGGTCGGCGCGCTGATTGGGTCGGCCTCCGGCGCGATCGACCTCGAGTTCCGCGCCGTTCAGCCGGTGTACAACGTGGGCGACACGGTCGAGATCGGGTTGTACGCCGTCTCCGATTCCGGCGCAGCGCAGTCTCTTTCCGCGACCGAAGTGATCTTCGGGTGGGACACGGCGTACCTGGGCCTGCTCGGGCTTGATGGGACGGGCGGCGCGGGGCTTTCGGTCGCCGACTTCATGACGGCGGGGTCGGGCGGGATCAACGAGTCCAACCCGCCGTCCGACGGCGACGGGCTGTTTTTCGGGTTCGCGACCCTGGGTGTGCCCGTCAACGCGACGCCGGGTGGGACGTTGCTGACGACTTTCCAGTTCCAGGCGCTCGCCGAGACGTCTTCGACGCCGATCGACGTGCTCGCGACCGGGGGGGCGCCGGTGCGATCGACGGTGGTGTACGACGGCGTGGTGCCGAACACCGTGGTGACGGGGCAACTCTTCGGCGACACGGTGACGATCGTCCCCGCGCCGGGAGCGGCATGCCTGGGAGTTCTGGCCGTGGTCGGCGCGTGGCGCCGGCGACGGGTGTAGCTGCCTTCAACCGGCGCCTGCCCCGCTCTGGGTTGCGGGGGGCCCGGAGGACTTGACCTACGCGTTCTTCTTGGACGCGGCAATGCGGGGCGGGGGCCCCAAGGAGAGAAGTTGTGAGAACATATCAAAACGCAGGGGTGTCGGTGCGCGCGCACCTCGCCGTCTGCCTCGCTGCGGGGCTCGCCTGCAGCGTTGCGCTGGCGGACGATGTCGAGCCCACCAAGGCGGGCGGCGACCTCATCGTCGGGTCCGGCATCGACGCGACGAACTTCGTCGCCGACTCGAACGGCACCATCTCGACCTACCTGAAGGTCCGCGGGCGCAACGGCACGGGGTTCGGCACGCAGGCCCCGCTCCGCGTCGGTGACACCTACCTCGTCCTCGACGGTGAGGAGTACCCCGGCGCCGGGCACGAGTGGTGGCAGTTCGACTGGCAGTTCACCCCGGCTGCGGGCGACACCGGGTCGACCACGGGCGGGTCACCCAACTACGGGCTCGGGTTGTTCGTCGACACCGACCCGACGGGCGCGTTCTCGTTCACGTCCGCGGCGTCGGTGCCGATCCCCATGTTCGACGCCGACACCGACGACGTTCATATCAACCCCAACAGCTGGGACGACTCGGACGGGTTCATTCTCAACCCCGCGCCGGGCGCGTGGACCGACGACTCGATCAACTGGGTCTACAGCCAGTCGTGGCGGTACCAGTTCGCGGGCATCCCGGGCGCGAGCCTGGGCGTGGGCGACTACGAGATCCGGTGGGCCGCGTACGCCGACCCGGGCGCGACGGCGTCGGACAACCCGATGGCGGTCAGCGCCGTGACGGCGCGCGTCGTCAGCGCGACGACGACCAACCTCACGCTCGACGCGCAGGACGCGTGCCTGGGCGCGAGCGAGAACCAGCTCGTCGTGCAGGTGGATCTGTCTAATGCTCAGGCGGTCATCAAGGGCGGGCAGTTCTTCCTGAGCTACGACAACACCAAGCTTGACTTCGTCTCCGCGGATCCCGCGGGCGCGTTCGGGCAGCAGATCCTCGAGAGCGTGGACGAGGTGGCGGGCACGATCACGTACGCCGTCGGCGTGGTCCCGGGCGACCCGGGCACGTCGGCCGCGGGCGCGATGGCGACGCTGACGTTCGACGTGCTGGGGGATTTCTGCTCGACCGACGACCTGGTGACGTTCACGACGGGCATCCTGCCGACGCGTGTGACCGACAACCAGGGCACGGACATCAGCGGGGCGGCTCTCACGCTGAGCGATCTCGGCGCGGTGACGAAGGATTCCGTCCCGCCGGTGCTTTCCCTGCCCTCCGACATCGCGCAGAACGCCGACGCGGGCGCCTGCGCGGCCGACCTCGACCCGGGGCTGGCCAGCGCGACCGACGACTGCTCCGACGTGGGGCTCGTCACCGTCAACTTTGCGCGCAGCGACGGTGCACCGACGCTGTCGGCGCCCTACTCGCCCGGCGTGACGACGATCACGTGGACGGCGGAGGACGCGTGCGGCAACACCGCGTCGGACACGCAGAGCGTCATCGTCAACGCGCAGAACACCATGCTCGCGGAGGTGGAGCTGCATGCGACGGTTGACTCCGGCCCGTTCGACCGGTGCATCACCTTCGAGCTCACGCCCACGGGCGGCGGCACGCCCGTCGAGGTCAAGGCGAACATGACCTTCACCAGCGGGTTCGCCATGAAGGCGATCGACATCCCTTGCGGCGACTACGAGTGCGTGACCGCCCGCGACACGCTGCACACCCTCCGCAAGACGGACACCGAGTTCGGCATCACCGGGTCCGAGTACGTCGCGGCGTTCACCACCGCCGACGGCAACGACGAGCTGCTGGGCGGGAACCTGAACGACGACGAGTACGTCGACATCCTCGACTTCGGGATCTTCATCGGGCAGTTCGGCGACACGGTCGGGCCCGACACGCCGTGCGCGACGTTCTTGGCGCAGACGGACGCGATGGCGTACACCGGCGACTTTGCGCGGTACGCGACGCTCGCCGACGCGCAGTCCGCGACGAGCCCGATCACCGGGCCGACGCCGATCCCGGACCGCGCGACGCCCGCTCCCTTTGACACGCCGAACCGCGACGGGGGCATCTACATCGAGAAGGAC
>Ga0316575_10000539_pt1 | contig 11099 bp, 12 predicted proteins | sample J5NA_FD_203072 | JGI IMG/M metagenome (GOLD analysis project Ga0316575, IMG submission 203072) | Rhizosphere microbial communities from salt marsh grasses in Alabama, United States - J5-7_050615r2r3 | ecosystem: Host-associated > Plants > Roots > Rhizosphere | place: USA: Alabama | collected...
TTGGAAATCCTGTTTGTGGAGATGTGATGCAAATTCAAATAAAAGTTAAAGATAATAAAATTAAAGATATAAAATTTAAAACATTTGGCTGTGCTGCTGCGATTGCGACTTCTTCAATGATAACTCAGATTGCAAAAGGAAAAACTTTAGAAGAAGCGAAAAAAATTACAAGACAAAATGTTGCAGATAAACTCGGAGGTTTGCCTCCTGTAAAAATGCACTGCTCAAATTTGGCAAGTGATGCTTTGAAAAAGGCTATTGAAGATTATGAAAAAAAGGAGGTGAAAAATGAATAAATCAAAAATTCAGTATCTTGTAGATATCGGATTAATTATTTCTTTTTTAGGAGTGTTTATTAGTGGTATCTTTAAATTTTATCCATTAAGAGATTATTTTGTAAAAGTTTTTGAAATAATTCCGAGTGAATTAATGAGGACAATTCATGACTGGTCTGGAATTGTGATGGGAGTTTTAGTTTTTGTTCATGTTGCATTGAATTGGAATTTTCTAATTCATGGAACCAAAAATATATTTAATTCTAAAAAGAAAATTAAAGAATGAAACTTGAAGAAAGATTTAAGCAAACTTTGAAGAAAATTAAATTATCTAAGAAGGAAAAAGTTTTAGTTGCGCTTTCAGGCGGGAAGGATTCTTGTGTTACTGCTTATTTATTAAAAAAGTTTGGATATAATATTGAGGGATTTCATATTGATTTGGGAATGGGAAAATATAGTGAAAAATGTTTAGAAGCTGTGAAGAAACTTTGTGAGAATTTGAAAATTAAATTGCATTTGTATGATATTAAGAAAGAGATGGGAAGTTCGATGTGTTATATTCGGGCGAAGGTTCAGCATGAGAAAAAGGCTTTAAAGAATTGTGCGATTTGTGGTGTGATTAAGAAATGGATTATGAATCGTGAGGCGCGGAAGTTGAAGTTCAAGAAAATTGCTACGGGACATAATCTTGATGATGAGTGCCAGACGTTTTTGATTAATATTTTTAAGGGAAGTCCTGAATTGAGTGCGAACTCTGGTCCAATAACTCAAAATGTTAAAGATAAGAAATTTATTACAAGAATAAAACCATTGTTTTATATTGATGAGAATGATGTGAGAAAATATTCTAAGCAAAAAAAACTTCCAGTTGTTTATGAAAAATGTCCGTGTGCTGTTGATTCTTATAGAATTCAGATGAGAAAATTTGTTGATAGTTTGGCAACAAAACAAAAAGAAAATATTATAAAAAATTTTGAAAAACTTTTGCCAAAGATTCAGAGATTAAAATCTAAAGATAAATTGAATTATTGTGAAATCTGTGGTGAGCCGTCGAGAAAAAAGATTTGCAGGATGTGTGAGTTAGTGGAAAATAAATAATTATCTTTTTCTTTTCTTAGAAACACTTTTCTTTTTTGAAGAAATCTTTTTAGAACTTTTTTTCATTTTGAATTCTAAACTTTTTGTTTTTGAAAACACAAATATGTAAAGTATCTCAAGAATTCCTATTGTATTTACTAAAGCCAGAATTACAAACCAGATTACTGAACCTTTTCTTGCTGCTTTCCAGAAAGCTATTAATTTCCAAACATAAGACCAGATTGCAATTACAAGAAGAAGTGCTATTGAAATTCCTAATTGTCCTGCAATTGTTGCTAAATAGTTCACCATCTTTATGAAAGGATTAAGGTGATTTTGTTTAAAAACTTTTTGCAATGAATTTGTGTTGTTCTTTTTTAGTGTGAATAAATGTTTAAATATTTTTTATATTATATAATACAAGTTGTTGTAATGTATCAAAAGGGAGATACAACATATTGTATAAGGGAACCAAGGTTCCTCTTATTAGCCCGTCCTTTAAGATAGGAGTCACGCCTGATATAAAATGAATTGTCCATATTGTTTAAATGCAACGTCAAAGGTAACAAATAAAAGAAAATGTCCTGAAGGAATTAGAAGAAGGCGTGAGTGTCTGAAATGTGGAAAAAGATTTACAACTTATGAAAAAGTAAGCCGAAATATATTTTACATTATAAAAAAGGATAAAAAGAGAGAAAAGTTTGATAGAGAGAAATTAGAAAAGGGGGTAGAGAAAGCATTTGAAAAGCGTCCTGTATCAAAAGAGAAAATTAATAAGATGATTTGCGATATTGAAGAACAATTGAGGAAGAAGGGGAGAAAAGAGATTAATAGTTCTGTTATAGGGGAACTTGTGATGAGGAAAATAAAAAAATTGGATAATGTTGCATACATAAGATTTGCGTCGGTTTATAGGGATTTTCAGGATGCTAAGGATTTTAATCGTGAATTAAAAAATTTAAAATGATAAAAAAAATTCGTAAAAGAGACGGCAGTGTTGTTTCTTTTAATCAGGATAAAATTACAGAGGCGATTTGGAAAGCAGTGAAATCAGTTGGCGGAAAGGACAAAGAAAAGGCGAAACATATTTCTGACTTGGTTGCAAACCAGCTTGAGAAAATTTATGGTGAGTTTGGAATACCAAAGGTTGAGGAAATTCAGGATATGGTTGAGAAGACTTTGATTGAAGAGGGACATGCAAAAGTTGGAAAGGCATATATTCTTTATAGAAAAAGTCATGAGGAATTAAGAGATGTGAAAAATCTTTTTGATACTATTGAAGTTATAGATGATTATATTGGATTAAATGACTGGGAAGTTAAGGAAAATTCTAATAAGAGTTTTTCTCTTCAGGGACTGAACAATTATGTTGCGAGCAAGATTATTTCAAAATATTGGATGAGGAGGATTTATCCAGAAGCAATAAGGAAACTGCATGAGGCAAGAGATATTCATATTCATGACTTGGATACTCTTGGAGCTTATTGTGTTGGATGGGATTTGAAGAATTTGCTTCTTGTGGGGTTTAAGGGAGTGTCGGGAAAACTTGCGTGCAAACCTCCAAAACATTTTAGAGGTGCTCTTGGACAAATTGTTAATTTTTTCTATACCTTGCAGGGAGAAACAGCAGGTGCTCAGGCATTTTCTAATTTTGATACTTTGTTGGCTCCTTTTGTCAGATATGATAATTTGAGTTATAATGAAATTAAAAAAGATATTCAGTCATTTTTGTTTAATATGGCTGTTCCGACGAGAGTTGGATTTCAGACGCCGTTTACAAATCTTACAATGGATTTGAAAGTGCCGAATTATATGAGAGATGAGCCGGTGATTATTGGAGGGAAGTTTCAGAAAGAGACATATAAGGAATTTGAAACTGAGATGAAGTTGATTAATAAGGCATTTGCAGAGTGCATGATTGAAGGTGATGCAGAGGGAAGGGTTTTTACTTTTCCGATTCCTACTTATAATATTACTAAGGATTTTGAATGGGATAATCCAGAATATGATAAGATTTGGGAAATGACTGCAAAGTATGGAATTCCTTATTTTTCTAATTTTATTAATTCTGATATGAAGCCAGAGGATGCGAGAAGCATGTGCTGTCGTTTGAGATTGGATCAAACTGAATTGAGAAAGAGAGGAGGCGGTTTATTTGGTTCAAATCCTTTGACTGGTTCTATTGGAGTTGTGACTATTAATATGGCGAGGATTGGATTTACTTCTTTAAATGAAGATGTTTTTTTTGAGAAGTTAGCTGGCTTGATGGAGATGGCAAAGGAAAGTTTGGAAATTAAGAGAAAAGAGATTGAAAGATTTACAGAACTTGGTCTTTATCCTTATTCAAAATTTTATTTGGAAAATGTTAAGAAAAAGTTAGGGGAATATTGGAAGAATCATTTTGGAACAATCGGGCTTTTGGGAATGAATGAGGCAATAATGAATTTTATGCCTGGTGAAAATATTGCGAGCAAGATTGGAAAGGAGTTTGTGCTGAAAGTTTTGAGTTTTATGAGGGATAAATTGAGCGAGTATCAGAATGAGACAGGGAATATTTATAATTTGGAGGCGACTCCTGGGGAAGGGACTTCTTGCCGGTTTGCGAGAGAGGATAAGAAAAGGTTTGGAAGAATTATTGTTGCGAATGAGCGTGCTGTCAGAAATGGGGATGCAAAACCATATTATACTAATTCAACTCAACTGCCTGTTAATTATACTGATGATTTGTTTGAAGCATTGGAATTGCAGGATGATTTGCAGACGCAGTATACTGGAGGGACTGTTTTTCATTGTTTTTTTGGAGAAAGGTTAGAGAAAAATAATGTGAAGAAAATGGTTAAGAAAATTGCAGAGCAGTTTAGGTTGCCTTATTTTACAATTACTCCGACTTTTTCAATTTGCAAGTCGCATGGTTATATTTCAGGAGAACATAGAAATTGTCCGGAGTGTAATTCTCAATGTGAAGTTTATTCAAGGGTTGTGGGATATATAAGACCTATAAACCAATGGAATGAAGGAAAGAGAGCTGAATGGGATGATAGAAAGGTTTTTCGTGTAGGATAAAATGAAAATCGCTGGATTTCAAAAATTAACTTTAATAGATTATCCTGAAAAAATTGCATGCACAATTTTTTTTCATGGATGTAATTTTAAATGTGGATTCTGTCATAATCCAGAATTAGTTTTATATGAACCAGAAAAAATTTATTTTGAAAAAGAAATTTTGGAATTTTTGGAAGATAGAAAAAAGTATCTTGAGGGTGTTTGCATTTGTGGCGGAGAACCTTTGATGAATATTGATTTAGAATTTCTCAGAAAAATAAAAAATTTAGGATATTTAATTAAGATTGATACTAATGGAAGTTTTCCTGAAAAGTTGAAAGAACTGGTAGAAAAAAAATTAGTTGATTTTATTGCAATGGATGTAAAATCCAGAAAGGAAAAATATAATGAAGTTGCAAATGCAAATGTTGATTTGAAAAAAATTGAAGAGAGTATTAAATTAATTTCTTTGTTAGAGGATTATGAATTTAGAATTACAATTGTAGAAGGATTGCATGATTTTGAGGATATTGAGAAAATTGCTATTTGGTTGAATGAAATTGTTGGAAGAAAACCAAAGAGATTTTGTTTACAGGGTTTTAAGAATCAAGGAAAATTTATTGATGAAAAATTTAAAAATAAAAAAGATACTTCAAAAGAATTTCTTGAGAAATTAAAAGAGGAAATTGAAGATTATTTTGAGGAAGTTGGGGTTAGGCATTAAAATATATATTCCAGTAAATATTTATTTATAAAAAAGAGAATTATCTTTAGAATATGTTTGGGAAAAATGAGGAGATGATTAGCCTAATTCGAGAACAAATTGGTTCTAATGGTGAAAAAGGTTGGCCTGTTGCTGTGCGTGATAGAGTTGCTTTTCCAAAGTCAAATGAGTTGAGAGTTTGTGACGCAAATGTTGCAGTGACTTTTCTTTGGACAATGAGAGATGCTGTTTTGCCGAATCTTGAAAAAGAAAATTTAGCTATTGCAACTAATTTTTATACTCCAGCTGGACTTCAGGGAATGGTTAGAAATATTTTAGGAAATCCATTTATTAGATATATTATTTTACTTGGAGAAGAATATTCTTCAAAGTCAGAAGGAGACAAAATTTCTGAATTAACAAGTGCAAATGCTATTCGTGCTTTTTTTGAGAGGGGCGTGAATGAAGACAGAAAGATTGAAGGTTTTGAAAGTGCTGTTTATTTTGATAAAAATATTCCTTTGGAACTTATAGAAAAGATTAGGCAGAATGTTAAGTTAATTGATTTGAATAAGACGATGCCTTTTGCAAGTTTGACTGAAAAAATTCAAGAGGCAAACAGGTTGATTAGAACTTTGGAAAAGCAAGAACCATTTTTGGATAAACCACAGACATTTGAATTTGAATCAATGGACGAATCTTTTCCTTATGAAGGTGGTCCGATAATTGTTCATGGAGAAAATATTCCAAATGCATGGATAAAAATGATTCATAATATTTATAGATATGGAAGAAAGAATTTGATGAATGCGAATACAGACAGATGGATTAAGGAAATTAATAATATGGCTGTTGTGATTCATAATCCGCAGGACATGGATTTGTCTGTTAATCCATTTTTGGTTCCTTTGACAATTGAAAAAATTGAGGCGTATAAAAATGAGATTTTGTCTCCTTTGCTTCCCGAAGGAAAAGCATATACTTATGGAAATGAGCTTAGGGCTTATTATTATCCGTCGGCAAGAGAAGTTCGGGATTTGGTTAATTCTATGGAGTATAAGGATTTTGAATTTGGACAGGGAAGCTGGATTGATGAGAATGTGAATTATGTTGGAGAGAAATGTGAGATTAATCAGATTAAGGATATTGTTGATGTTTTGAAGAGGGACCCTTATTCAAAGGCGTGTGTTGCAATAACATGGCATCCTTCTAAAGAGTTAATGAAGAAACACAAGAGCAGTCCTTGTTTGGTTTTTTTGCAGGCAATGGTTCAGGATGAGAAATTGAATCTGACTATTTTTTTCAGAAGTCATGACATGACTCAGGGCTGGCCTGAAAATGCTTATGGTTGTGCTGCGATACAGGATGAGATTGCAAAGGGAATTGGAGTTGAGTGTGGTATAATGACAATTATTTCCGGCAGTGCTCAAATTTATAATAATTATTATCAGCAGGTTGAACAGATGCTGGAAAATTATTCAGAGCATCTTAAGAATTGTCATGATAAGAGAGGAAATTATTTGATTAAAGTTGAGAATGGCGAGATTATTATTGATTTGATTCATCCTGAGACAGGAGTTCCTTTGGAGAAATTTTCTGGCAAGGATGCTGTTGAATTAAAAGATAAAATTGCTATGACAACTTCTCTTGATACTGGACATGCTATTTATCTTGGAAAGGAACTGGCTAAGGCAGAAATTGCATTAAAGCAAAATTTAGATTATGAACAGGAAAAGGAACTTGTTTTTAATTGTGAAAAAGTTTTTGAAAAAAATTCTGGAATAGAAATTCTTAATGAAAAAAATTTAGGAGAGAGGCCGTCGTGGGATGAGTATTTTATGAAGATGGCAATTTCTGCTTCGTCGCGTTCTTCGTGTCATAAGGTTCAGTCAGGAAGTGTAATTGTTTGTGATAATAAGATTTTGGGAACTGGTTATAATGGTGCTCCTCCAGGTGTTGTTTCATGCGTTGAGAGAGGATATTGTTTTAAGGAAAAAGTTACAGGTGAATCATATGAAAAAAGTATTGGAAAAGGAAATTGCATTGCTGCTCATTCTGAAATGAATGCTTTGGCGCATTTGAACAAATTGTTGCATAAAGATGCTACGCTTTATACGACGATTTTTCCATGTCTGCAGTGTGCGAAGATTATAATTGCTTATAAGATTAATCGGATAGTTTTTAAGAAAAAATATGACAGCGAGGAAATGGAAAGAGCATTGAGACTTTTTGCTGAAGCAGGAGTTGAAGTTTGTCAGTTGGATTTGAGCAAGGAAAGAGTAATTGACATTGATACTAATTCAAGAGCTTCAACTTTTGGGATTTGGTCTAATCATGCTGAGAGAAAACAAAAACTTTCAAAAGAAATAGAACTTGAAAGAACTTTTTTATTAAAAAAATTGCCAGAAGGATTAAAGAATTCTAAATTCAAGGAAATTATTGATATTTATTACCCAAAACACAATGAACATCCTGTAGTAAGACTTAGAAAAAATGGGAATGCATTTGAATTAACAAAAAAAGAACCAATTGAAAATGATGCATCTGAACAATTAGAGCAAACTCTTTTTTTAACTGCTGAAGAATTTAATGAGTTTTCTAAGATTGATGGAAAGAAAGTTCATAAGAAAAGATATTATTATAATTATGATGGAAGAATTGCAGAAATTGATGTTTTTCAAGGAGATTTGAAAGGATTAATTATTGTAGATTTTGAGTTTAAGTCTATTGAAGAAAAGAATAATTTTGAAATTCCAAATTTCTGTCTTGCTGATATAACTCAAGAAGAATTTATTGCAGGAGGGAAAATTTGCGGAAAAAATTATGACGATATAAAATCTAATTTAGAGAGATTTGAATATAGTCCAATTTATTTTGAATAACAAATCTTAAAAATACCTTTTTTAATATCTTAATATGAAGATAATTTATGTAAGTCATTCAAATAATTTTAATTTTAAAAAATTACTTTATGAACCTTTGAGAATGAGTTCGTTAAATAATAAAGTAAAATTTATTTTTCCTCATGAAAATTCAGAAGAATATTATGACACATTAGGATTGTTTGATTCTAATCAAGATATAATTGTTTTAGCAGAATTATCTTATATTTCATCTGGAAGAGATATAGAATTAGGAATGGCATACAAAGGAAGATTTCCAATAATTGGAATTTACAAGAAAGGGTCAGATATTAAAGGGGCTCAAAAATTTGTTTCCACAAAATTAATAGAATATGATTCTATTGAAAAAGCAATTTCTAAATTAGAAAATTATTTTAAACAAGAAAAACTTTTAGATTGAGAATACAGAAAATTTATAAATTCAAGTAATTCTTTAAAATAATGGAAAAAGACAAAGTTCCTGAATTGACAAATGGAGAGTTTGAGGATTTTATTAAAGAAGGTGTTGTGCTTGTTGATTTTTTTGCTGATTGGTGCATGCCTTGTTTGATGATGGCTCCGATTATTGAGGATTTGAGTGAAAAGTTTGAAGGAAAAATAAAATTCGGAAAAGTTAATGTTGCTGATAATGAAACTCTTGCAAGAAAATTTAATGTGAGTTCTATTCCTAATTTTACTTTATTTAAAGATGGAAAAGTTGTTGAGCAATTTGTTGGTTCTATGTCTGGTGAGGAATTTGAAGATAAGTTGAATAGTTTTCTGGAATAATTTATTCTACAAAAAAAGCTGCTGTTTGAATATAATGAATCCTTTCTAAATATTCTTTAACGGTATTAGGTTCATTTCTAAGTCTTGAAGGTAAGAGTTGCATAAAAATTGAATAATGTTCTGCAGACCTAAAACCAATCATAGGGTCTTTACTTTTTGTGACAAAATATGTTCCACCACATTCTCCACAAGTTAAGTCGTCTTCTGTAATATCCATCTCAGACAAATATTCTATAAAATCAGGGTCAGAAAAGTCGTATACTTCTCCACAAGCAGTGCAAATTTTCTTTTTACATTTTTTTGCTTCTTTTTCTACTTTAGCATATAAGTCCTTCAATAATATTTGTGATAATTCTTTTACATTTTTTTGTTTATTTACTTTCATTTGTTAAGAACTTATTTTGAATTTATAATCATTATTGTTTAAATAGAATAATTTTTAAACTAATTAAACTAATTTTTTCTAAGGCTCCGTAGCTCAACTCGCAAGTTCAATTGCGAAAGGTTACGTTGCACAATAAAAGCAATTGAACATTGCTCGGCCTGGTTAACCAGTCTTCGCATTTGTTCATCAAACGGCTCCGTAGCTCAGCCTGGTTAGAGCACTGGACTTTTATGCATTGGAAACATTGCGAAGTGATCCAGGTGTCGAGGGTTCAAATCCCTTCGGGGCCATTATATAAAATGAAATTAATATTTTTAGGTCCGCCTGGTGCAGGAAAAGGTTCTGTAGCAAGGGAAATCATAAAAAAGAAAGGAATCCCACAAATTTCTACTGGGGATTTAATAAGAGATTCTATTTCAAAAAATTCTGAGGAAGGGAAAAAAGCAAAGGAATTTTATGAGCAAGGAAAATTAGTCCCAGATGAAATTATTATTGAATTGCTTAAGAAAAGAATTTCCCAAGACGATTGTGAAAATGGTTTTATTCTTGATGGTTTTCCAAGGACAATCCCGCAGGCAGAGGCATTGGATAAAGAGATTGATATTGACAAGGTTATAAATTTTAAAGTAAGTGATGAAACAATTTTGTCAAGATTGTCTGGAAGAAGAATTTGTGAGAAATGTGGATCAATTTATCATTTGATAAATATCCCTCCAAAAGTAGAGGGAGTTTGTGATGAATGTGAAGGAAATTTGTTTCAGAGAAAAGATGATAATGAAGATGTGATTAAAAAAAGATTAGAAGAGTATCAGGAAAAGACAGCACCTTTGATTTATTATTATGATGAAAAAGGCAATTTGGTTGAAGTTGAATTAGAAGGGGATTTACTTAAGAATGTAAGAGATACTTTAGAAGTTCTTGAAAAATATTTTTAATTATATTCTATAAAATATATATTAAATTGTTATAGAAAGATTTTTAAATAAAATTTTGCTAATTTTTATTATTGAATAGTTGTTAAAGTTTTTATTGAGCATACGCTTTGAAAATTAAAATGCATATCCTTCAGCCCAAACATTCTAAATTAAATGAGAAAGAGTCAGAGAAACTCTTGAGTGAGTTAAATATTTCTAAAGCTCAATTACCAAAAATTCTTTCAACTGATACTGCTCTGCCTGAAGGATGCGTTGTTGGTGATATTATTAAAATAGAAAGAAAGACAGGTGATAAAGTAAATTTTTATTTTAGGATTGTTGTATGATAAAAAATAATAAACATTTAATTGTGAAAAAATATCTAAATGAACACTCTTTAGTTGAGTCAAATATTACTTCTTTTAATGAGTTTATTGAACACCGAATGCAGGAAATTGTCGACGAGATTTCTGAAAGCATTGAGAACGAGGATTTTGAAATTACTCTTGGAAAAATAAAAGTTGGTAAGCCGAAGATTATTGAAGCGGACGGAAGTTCTTCTTTTATTATGCCATTTGAAGCAAGATTGAGAAATCTGACTTATGCTGCACCTGTTACACTTGAGTTAACTGTAAAGAGAGGAGATCAAATTGATTCAGAAGTTGTAGAGATTGGAAAAATTCCAATTATGGTAAGAAGCAAGGCGTGCAATACTCATGGATTGTCAAAGGAAGAGTTGATTAAAAATTATAATGACCCTTCAGACCCTGGCGGATATTTTATTATTAAAGGTAATGAAAGAGTTATGACTATGGCTGAAGACCTCGCAGAAAACCAGCCGTTTATTGAAGACGACAGCAAGGGCAATTTGAGATTGAAATTATTTTCTTTGAAGGGAACTTACAGAATTCCTGTAACAATTACTGAAGATAAAGAAGGAGTTATTGAAGTTTCTTTTAGCAGGTTTAAGGATATTCCTGCAGTTGTTGTTTTGAAGGCATTGGGTTTGATAAAGGAATCTGATATTGCGAA
>Ga0316575_10000541_pt1 | contig 11091 bp, 8 predicted proteins | sample J5NA_FD_203072 | JGI IMG/M metagenome (GOLD analysis project Ga0316575, IMG submission 203072) | Rhizosphere microbial communities from salt marsh grasses in Alabama, United States - J5-7_050615r2r3 | ecosystem: Host-associated > Plants > Roots > Rhizosphere | place: USA: Alabama | collected...
CATGTTTGAAGAACTGGAAAAGTCCGGACTGATCCGGGAAAAAGGCCTGGCCGGCAAGATTGCAAAATCAGCCATGCCTCCCAAGATGGCCATGCCGGTCAAAATTGCAACGCCGCGCAAACCGGAGCCAGAAGCGGTTTCGGACGAACTGGACTTCTTGTCCGGCTATCAGGCGCCAGCGCGTGCAGACACGGCAGGTGGCAGCAAGGATGTGAATGACTCAGCAGAACAGCAGGCCAGGCAGCGTCTCGAGGCCGCGGCCAGGGAGCAGCAAGAAGCTGATGCTGCGCGCATCAAGGCCGAGCAGGAAGCCAGGCGTGTGCGCGAGGAACTGGAAGCCGCCAAGCTGAAAGCCGAGCAGGAAGCCAGGCGTGTGCGCGAGGAACTGGAAGCCGCCAAGCTGAAAGCCGAACAGGAAGCCAGGCTGCGGCTCGAGGCCGCGGAGCGCGAGCGCAAGGAAGCCGAAGCGGCGCGCATCAAGGCGGAGCAGGAAGCTTCGCGTATCAAGGCGGAACAGGAAGCGGCACGCATCAGGGCGGAGCAGGAGGCCCTGCAGCGGCAAGCCGATGAGGAACGCGCCAGGCGCAAAGCCGAGCTGGAAGGAGAGGCTGCCCTCAAGCAGGCAGAACATGAAGCCGAACTGGCGCGTAAAGCGGCCGAAGCGCAAAAAAAATCAGCTGGAACGGACCTGGGCGTGACCGGATCGTTTGCATTTGACGATTTCAAAATCGATGAAATTCAGCCTGCCGCACCGCAGAAAAAACCGGAGCCCGTGCAGAAACCCGGATCCGGAGAAACTGCATCCGCAGCCAAAAATCAGGATGCATTCTCGTTCGACTCGTTCAATGTGGAAGAACAGCGTCCTGTTGAGCCGCCCAAGGAACGGCAAGCCCCTGCCCAGCCTGCTGCTGAAGCAGCACCGGCCCGCGCGGTTACGCCCCCGGTGACGGACGAAGCGGCTGCAAGGGAAAAAGCCGCCAGGGAAAAAGCCGAAAAGGAAAAAGCGGAGAAGGAGCAGGCAAAGCGCGAAGCCCAGGCACGCGCCGCTGAAGAAGCGCGCATCAAGGAACTCGCTGAAGCCGAGGCCAAGGTATGGGCAGAGGCCGAGCAGCGCGCGATGGAATCCGCCCGGGTCAACGCCGAACGAGCGGCGCAACTTGCCAAAAGCCCCCCCAAAGCTGCACGCAAAGAAAAGGCCAAACGACCCGCACGCGCACCGCGCAAACCCTTTGCATGGGGCAAGCTGTTCGGAAGTATTGTCATGCTCGGGATATTCCTGGTGGTGCTGCTGATCGGCGGGCTGTTTGTCGCTCCTTACTTCTTGCCGACGCGCGATTACATGCCCAAGGTCCAGAAGATGCTTTCCGACGAATTGCATCAGCCGGTGCATCTGGGCTACCTGTCCGGCCGTTTCCTTCCGACGCCGCGCCTGGATCTGGGCGAGATATATATCGGCGATGCAAAGCAGTTCCAGGCCGCAACCGCACAAATCAATTTTGATATTTTCGGAGTGTTCGGCGACAGCAAGCCGATCGACAGTGTCGATTTCCAGAAGGTCACCGTCAGGGGCATCGCATTGCGCGACTCGGGTGCATGGCTGCAAATACTGGCCGGCAACAGCAAGTATCCGGTGAGCCGCATGACGATCAGCGAGGGCACGCTGGATGCCGATGTATTTCAGCTGACCGGCGTGGAAGGCGAACTGAATTTCAGTCCGGCAGGAAAATTCACCCATGCACGATTCAGTTCCGACTCCGGAAAATACAGCGTGGGCATCGATCCGCTCAGGGGCGGCAAATTCAAGACAAACATAACGGTGCATGCAAGCGCGCTGCCCCTGCTGCCGAGCTGGAATTTTGACGAACTGAACGCGAGCGGAGAAATATCCGGCGACGAACTGCTGATCAGCAAATTCGATGCGCGGATACTCGACGGCACGCTGAAGGGGAATGCGCACCTTGACTGGCATTCAGGCTGGCATGCGGACGGTTCGATCACGGCGAGCAAGATCGTGATGAAGGACTTCAGCAAATTGCTTGATGGCAACGTCGATGGCTCGGCGCACTTCAGGATGAGTTCGCATGATCTGGGCGGACTGACCGACTCCGCGGTGCTGGATGGCAAGTTCGTTTCCAGCGACGGGCTGATCGGCGGGCTGGATATCGTCGAAACGGCGCGTACGCGCAGCACGACCAACCTGCCGGGAGGCAGGACCCATTACGATCATCTCCAGGGCAACTTCAGCTACAGCAAGGATGCCTTGCATTTCACCCAGGTCAAAGTCGACGGCGGCGTGATGGATACGCTTGCCTCGTTTGACATCAGCAACCAGCAACTGAGCGGGAATATGAAGGTCAAACTGGACATGCATGGACTGGCCAGCACCGAACTGAAACTGGGCGGTGCGATCGACGACCCGACGCTGGTTTATTCGCCCTGAGCCAGGTCCGGATAAACGGCCGTATCTTTCGGGTTTAGCGAGTCAGGACAGCGCCTTCGCGATCCGCTCCAGCGCCTTCTTGAGATTATCCATCGACGTGGCGAACGACAGGCGCAGATAGCCTTCGCTGCCGAACGCCGAACCGGGCACCACTGCGACGCCGGCTTCCACCAGCAGATATTCCGACAGTGCAAGATCGGTGGCTTCCTTCAACACACCCTTCTTGTGCAGCGCGGCGATCGCGCCGCTGAAATCCGGGAACGCATAGAACGCGCCGCCTGCCATCAGGCACTTCACGCCGGGTATCCGGTTCAGCGCATCCACCACGAACGCATGCCGCTCGCGGAATGCTTCCACCATCGGTGTGATGCAGTTCTGATCGCCGTTCAGCGCGGCCTCCGCGGCCACCTGCGAAATCGAGGTCGGATTCGACGTGCTTTGCGACTGCACGTTTTCCATCGCGGTGATGATCGCTTCCGGACCCGCCGCATAGCCGATGCGCCAGCCGGTCATCGAATAGGCCTTCGATACGCCGTTCAGCACCATCGTGCGCGGATACAGGTCGGGGCACGCATTCAGGATGTTCACGAACTTCGCGTCGGTCAGCGCGATATGCTCGTACATGTCGTCGGTCGCGATCAGCACGTTCGGATGCTTGCGCAGCACCGCGCCGAGCGCCTGCAATTCGGCCAGCGTGTAAACCGCGCCGGACGGGTTGCTCGGGCTGTTGATCACCAGCATCCGGGTCTTCGGCGTGATCGCGGCTTCCAGCTGCGCCGCCGTCATCTTGAAACCCTGGTCTATGCCTGCCTGCACGATCACCGGCTTGCCTTCCGCGATCAGCACGATATCGGGATACGACACCCAGTAAGGCGCGGGTATGACCACCTCGTCGCCGGGATTGACCACCGCCAGCGCGAGATTGAAGAAACTCTGTTTGCCGCCGCACGAAACCAGGATCTGCTTCGCGGTGTAGTCCAGCCCGTTGTCGCGCTTGAACTTCGCGATCACTGCAGCCTTCAGCGACGGGGTGCCGCTGACCGGGGTGTACTTGGTGAAGCCACGGTTGATCGCGGCGATCGCCGCGTCCTTGATATGCTGCGGCGTATCGAAATCCGGCTCGCCCGCGCCCAGTCCGATGATGTCCTTGCCTTCTGCCTTCAGCTTCGCCGCGCGCGCGGTGACGGCAAGGGTGGGGGAAGGCTTGATGGCCTGTACGCGAGTGGAGAGTGTCACAATTGTTCCTTGGTTATTATGGGATGGCGAGAATTATACTCTTGCGCGGAAATAGTGTGGATTGGCGAAACGCAAGCCGCGGCTTGCGGGTTATCAGGACATTGTTGGCAATGCTGTTTACGCTTGCCGCCGCCGCGGTAGAATCCGGAACAAACAAGCAGGCAACCGGAATCCGGCCACCGAAATTCACCAACAGGAGTCCATGCATGATCGTACAGACATGATCGGCCAAGCATGATCGAACAGCAATGATCGGATTGATACAGCGCGTCAGCGAAGCAAGCGTAACCGTGCCAGGCGAAACCGGGGAGGGCAGCGTCGCCGGCCGGATCGGCCGCGGGCTGCTGGTGCTGCTCGGCGTCGAGAAGCACGACAACCACAGGAACGCGCAGCGCCTGCTCGAACGCCTGCTGGGTTACCGCGTGTTTCCCGACGACACCGGCAGGATGAACCTGTCGCTCGCGGACATCGGCGGCGGCCTGCTGCTGGTTCCGCAATTCACGCTTGCCGCCGACACGCGCAGGGGCATGCGCCCCAGCTTCTCGTCGGCCGCATCGCCGGAACTCGGCGCGGAACTGTTCGAATATTTCGTCCAGATCGCGCGCGAGAAACATGCGATCGTAGCGGCCGGCGTGTTCGGCGCCGACATGCAAGTAAGCCTTGTCAATGACGGACCGGTCACGTTCTGGCTGCAGGTGTGAATTAACTAAATAGGAATATTTCTATGTGGACACATCGAAAAACCGTCGCGAGCAGCTTGAGTGCAAGGCGCACGGAACGGAGTGACGAGACATATCGTCTGGATAGGCGAGGAAGCGAGTACCGCGCAACGCCGCAATCGTGCTGCGTAGCAGGTTTAGCGATGTGGCCATGAAATTCGGAATAGACCTGGGCGGCACCAAAATCGAAATCATCGCGCTGGCCGACGATGGCGCGGAATTGCTGCGCCGCCGCGTCGCGACGCCAAAGAACGATTACCTCGAGACGCTGCAGGCAATTAACGTACTGGTGCGCGACGCAGAAGCCGAACTCGGGCAGCGCGGATCGATAGGCATAGGCACGCCCGGCGCGCTGTCCCGCGCGACCGGCCGCCTGAAGAATTCCAACTCGCTGGCACTCAACGGACAGCCTATCCTGCAGGACCTCGAAGCGCTGCTGCAGCGCGAGATCAGGATCAGCAACGACGCGAACTGCTTTGCGCTGTCCGAAGCCACCGATGGCGCGGCATCGGGCGCAGCGGTGGTGTTCGGCGTGATCCTGGGCACCGGCGTCGGCGGCGGCATCGTGGTCAACGGGCACATCCTGACCGGGCCGAACGCGATCGCCGGCGAATGGGGCCACAACCCGCTGCCCTGGCCGGAAGCGCGCGAATTGCCCGGCCCCGAGTGCTATTGCGGCAAGCACGGCTGCATCGAAACCTATCTGTCCGGCCCCGGCATGATGCGGCAGCATCAGCTCGATACCGGCGCATCGCTTGGTTCAGCAGAGGTCGTGCAGCGCGCGCAGCAGGGCGATCCGGCTTGCGAGCGCAGCATGCAAGCCTACGAGCAGCGCCTTGCCCGTTCCCTCGCGCACGTGATCAACATCCTCGATCCGGACGTGATCGTGCTGGGCGGCGGCATGTCCAACATCGAAAGGCTGTACACCAGCGTGCCGGCGCTATGGGGAGACTGGGTGTTTTCGGACCGGGTCGATACCCGGCTGGTGAAGAATCTTCATGGCGACTCCAGCGGCGTGCGCGGCGCCGCATGGCTGTGATCGGCCGGGCGTGACGCTATTCCGCAGCCGGGGTCGCGCTGATGGTCTGGTTGCGCCCCGCCTGCTTTGAGCGGTACAGCGCGCTGTCTGCTTCCTTGATCAGCAACCCGTATTCATGGTCATTGTCCGGAACGACAGAAGCCACGCCCGCACTCACGGTCATCCGTTTTGTGCCGGAATACAAGATGCTCAGATCGTGAATTCCCATGCGCACGCTTTCGGCAATCGCATGCGCCTGCTCAAGGCCGGTATTCACGAGAAACAATCCGAATTCTTCCCCGCCATAGCGCAAGGCAAGATCGCCGGGCCGGCGGGAAAAGGTATTCAGAAACCGGGCCACCTTGACCAGGCATTGGTCGCCGGCGGGATGCCCGAGATCATCGTTGTAATCCTTGAAATGATCGAGATCGAACATGATGAAGCTGACCGGCATACGGCTGCGGGAATTGCGCCGCCATTCATTGCCCAATAACTGGTCCAGGTACCTGCGGTTGGCCAGCCCGGTGAGCGGATCGTGCAGCGACAGGTGCTCCGCGGTTTCTTCCGCCAGCTTGCGCTGCGTGATGTTGTGGTGCGAAATCACGAACAGGTTTTTCGCGGGATCCTGCAGCGCCGTCACGCGCATCATGAACCAGCGTTTTTCCGTGGGGCTGTGGCAGGGATATTCGAAGTAGTAGGTAGCGCGCCTGCCTTCCAGCACTTCCTTCAAGCCATCCATCGCAACATTTGCGAGCCTGTCCCCCCGATTGCTCGAGAAGTTGCACACATCCAGATAATTGGTTCCGGCGCCGAATGCTCCGGAAGCAAGCCCGTTTTCGGTCCCGAATGCACTCCACGCCCGGTTGACATACACGATGGTGCCGGAGCTGTCGATCACGGCGATCTGATCTTCAAGCGAGTCGAGCAGCAAGGCGTGCATATTCACCGAATGATCGGGTTCAACTTCATCAGCTGAAAAAAATGGCATGACGGGGCGGCGGAATGAATTTCTGGTACGGCATCGTGCCGCGAACTTTGTTTTTTGGCAAATCAATCTTTGCCCTTACAATACGCGGCTGACCATGGCCATCAAAACCTTCCCGAACAGTCCCTACCGCCTGCACCAGCCGTTCGAGCCTGCAGGCGATCAGCCCGCGGCGATCGCGCAGCTGGTCGAGGGCATACGCGACGGCCTGTCGTTCCAGACCCTGCTCGGCGTGACCGGCTCGGGCAAGACCTTCACGATGGCCAACGTGATCGCGCAGCTCGGCCGCCCGGCAATGGTGATGGCGCCGAACAAGACGCTGGCCGCGCAGCTGTATTCCGAGTTTCGCGAGTTCTTCCCCGAAAACGCGGTCGAGTATTTCGTCTCCTACTACGACTACTACCAGCCCGAGGCCTACGTGCCGTCGCGCGACGTGTTCATCGAGAAGGACTCCAGCATCAACGAGCAGATCGAGCAGATGCGCCTGTCCGCGACCAAGGCACTGCTGGAGCGCGAGGATGCGGTGATCGTCGCGACCGTGTCGGCAATCTACGGCATCGGCGACCCGGTCGATTACCACGGCATGATTCTCCATCTTCGCCAAAACGAGAAAATGCACCAGCGCGACGTGATCAAGCGCCTGGTCGAAATGCAGTACGAGCGCAACGAGATCGACTTCGCGCGCGGCACCTTCCGCGTGCGCGGCGACGTGATCGACATCTTCCCGGCCGAGAGCAGCGAGAATGCGCTGCGCCTGACGCTGTTCGACGACGAGGTCGAAACCCTGTCGCTGTTCGATCCGCTCACCGGCCACATCCTGCAGAAGGTGCCGCGCTACACCGTGTATCCGTCCAGCCATTACGTGACGCCGCGCAGCACCGTGGTGTCCGCGATCGAAACCATCAAGGTCGAGCTGGCCGAGCGCATCGCGTTCTTCCAGCGCGAGCACAAGCTGGTCGAGGCGCAGCGCATCGAGCAGCGCACCCGCCACGACCTGGAGATGCTCAACGAGATCGGCTTCACCAAGGGCATCGAGAACTATTCCCGCCACCTGTCCGGGCGCAAGCCTGGCGAGCCGCCGCCTACGCTGCTCGACTACCTGCCGCCGAACGCGCTGATGTTCCTCGACGAAAGCCATGTGATGGTTTCGCAGGTCGGCGGCATGTACAAGGGCGACCGCGCGCGCAAGGAAAACCTGGTCAACTACGGTTTCCGGCTGCCGTCCGCGCTGGACAACCGCCCGCTGCGCTTCGACGAATTCGAGAAAATCATGCGCCAGACCGTGTTCGTCTCCGCGACGCCCGCGAACTACGAGGCCGAGCATGCCGGCCAGGTGGTCGAGCAGCTGGTGCGCCCGACCGGTCTGATCGATCCGCAGATCGAAGTGCGCCCGGCGCAGCACCAGGTCGACGACCTGATGTCCGAGGTCACGCTGCGCACGGAGCAGGGCGAACGCGTGCTGGTCACCACGCTGACCAAGCGCATGTCCGAGCAGCTCACCGAATACTTTACCGAGCACGGCATCAAGGTGCGCTACCTGCATTCCGACATCGAAACCGTCGAGCGCGTCGAGATCATCCGCGACCTGCGTCTCGGCATGTTCGACGTGCTGGTCGGCATCAACCTGCTGCGCGAGGGGCTGGATATTCCCGAGGTGTCGCTGGTCGCGATACTCGATGCCGACAAGGAAGGCTTTCTGCGCTCCGAACGCTCGCTGATCCAGACCATCGGCCGCGCCGCGCGCCACCTGAACGGCAAGGCGATCCTGTATGCGGACCGCATCACCGACTCGATGAAGCGCGCGATCGACGAGACCGAGCGCCGCCGCACCAAGCAGGTCGCGTACAACTTCGCGCACAACATCACGCCGGTCGGCGTGCAGAAGCGCATCAAGGACATCATCGAGGGCGCCTACGAGCCGGATGCCGCCCACGCGCAACTCAGGGCCGCGCAGGAGCAGGTGAAATATCTCGCGATGAGCGAAAAGGAAATCGCGAAGGAAATCGCCCGGCTGGAAAAGGAGATGCTGAAGGCCGCGAAGAATCTCGAGTTCGAAAAAGCGACCGAATACCGCGACCAGCTCAAGAAGCTGCGCGAGAGCGTGCTGATCTCGCCTCTATGATCGACACCCATCCTGATATCCGGGAAGGAGCAGACTGAACATGAAATACGTTGAGATCGTCGCCGAAAAGGGGAGTGCCGACACGATAGCCGCGATCGCCGAGAAACACGAGGTGGCCGATATGCGCCACAGCGCGGTCGGAAGCGACGGCATGCAGGCTTCGCGGTTGCTGGTGGCCGACGACAAGCTGCAGTCCGTGCTGGACGCATTGCAAAAGATGCTGCACGCGCAGGCCAACGCCAGGATCGTGGTCCTGCCGGTCGAAATCGCGCTGCCCAAGCCGAGCGAAGCGGAACGAAAGGAAGAAGATGCCGCGGTCGAAGCCCGGGAAGCGCTCTATGAAGAAGTCGAGAAGAATGCGCGGCTCGACCGCAACTTTGCGGTACTGGTCGTGTTGTCGACCATCGTCGCCGCGATCGGGCTCATCGAAGACAACGTGGCGGTGGTGATCGGCGCGATGGTGATCGCGCCGTTGCTCGGCCCCAACCTGGCGTTTGGTCTCGGCACCGCCCTGGGCGATATTTCCCTGATGCGCAAATCGGCGCTGACCACCGTGGTCGGGATCGTGATCGCAATCGCTCTGTCGATTGCAATCGGCTTCATCTGGCCATTCGACATTGCGAGCCGGGAGCTTGCCGCGCGCTCACAGGTGGGTCTGGATTCGGTCGCGCTGGCGCTGGCATCGGGTGCGGCGGCAGCGCTCTCCATGACGACCGGTTTGTCTAGCGTGCTGGTGGGGGTGATGGTTGCGGTGGCCTTGCTGCCCCCGGCGGTGACGCTTGGCCTGATGCTCGGCCTGAAGCATGTCGACCTCGCGCTGGGGGCGGGTTTGCTGCTGGCCATCAACATCGTGTGTGTCAATCTGGCGATCAAGGTGGTGTTCTTCCTGAAGGGCATCCGACCGCGCACCTGGTGGGAAAAAAAGAAGGCCAAGCGCGCGATGGGGATCTACATCCTGGGTTGGATCGTTACGCTGATCATTCTGGTTTTTTTTATCTTTGGCCACCAGAAGTTAACCAGCTAGCACCAGTAGATTTTATCGCAGCGGTTTGCGAAATACGGTAATCCCGCCTCAGTCGCGGCCGGCCGTTTTCAGCATTGCCATGATCTTCCCGAGAATTTCAGGGCTGTCCGGTTCGACAGGCGTATCGAAACTGTAGATCGTCTTACCATCCGGAGCGATCAGGTACTTGTGAAAATTCCATCCCGGTTCGGATCCGGTGGCCTTGCTTAGTTCCTTGAAAAACGCATTGGCCTGCGGCCCTGTTACGTGGCTCGGTTCCATCATCGGAAATTTGACGTTGTAGGTCAGTATGCAAAATTGAGCGATTTCGTTGTTTCCGGAAAGCTCCTGGTGAAAATCGTCGGATGGAAACCCGAGCACCAGCAGACCCCGGTTTTTGTATTTGCCATACATCCCTTCAAGTTTTTCAAATTGCGATGTGTATCCGCACTTGCTGGCGGTGTTGACGACTAGGATGGGCTTGCCGGCAAATTGACACATATTGATCGTGCCGCCCTGCAGGGTGTGCAGCGTGCGGTCAAGCAGCTGCGGGCAATCCGCCGCGTATGCCGGGCATGAAAGCAGAAATATCGAGAACAGGACAATTTTGTACATTTGAGCTCCTTCGGGTTTGACTGGTTAAACATGGATGATCGGATTGGCCGTTATGAAACACGCTCGCGTAGCTGCAACCTGCGCCTGAGCAGGCGCATCAGCCAGCCCAGCCCGGGCAGCTTCTCGTACAACTCCTCGGCAGCATCCCAGTAATCGCGGTGGTAGGTAACCTTGTGTTCGGACGAGAAGCGCAGGTGCGATGAGCCGCGGATGCACTGGTCCTGGCCGGCCTTGTTGTTCATCCGGAAGTGGAACGCCCACACGACGAAAGCGTCGTCGCCCTCCAGAACGCGATGGCTAATCCTGAATCTCGGGTCGTCAACCTGCCGGTACATGTGTTTGTAGATGGCAATGATCGCGGCATTTCCATGCACTTCGTTGAATGGGTCCTTGAAATATGCATCCGGACTGTAAAGATCGGCGAGTGCACCGACCTGATCCCGTGACAGGTTCTCGAACGACCGGATCAGATGATCGAGTGCATGACGATGATTCATAGTCCGGTCGCCTTGTGGACCAGCCAGAAGTACCAGCGGTAGGGCAGCAGCCTGAGCAGGCGCAGCCAGTTGGTGAAGCGCTTCGGGAAGTGGATGTGGAACTCGCCGCGCTCGATTCCGCGCAGCAATTCGGCGGCGGCCGCTGTCGCGGGGATCAGCGCGGGCATCTTGAATTCGTTGCCTGCGGTGAGCGGCGTCTCGACGAAACCGGGATTGACCAGATACACGCCGATGCCGCGCGGGCGCAGATCGAGATACAGCGACTCGCACAGGTTGATCAGCGCCGCCTTGGTAGGACCGTAGATCAGCGCCTGCGGCAGGCCGCTCAGTCCGGCGATCGACGCGACGATCGCGATGCCGCCGCGGCCTTGCGACAGCAGGGTCGGCAGCACCGCATCCAGGCAGTTGAGCGGGCCGCGCAAATTGGTATCCAGCATGCTTTCGGCGACGGCCAGA
>Ga0316575_10000542_pt1 | contig 11086 bp, 8 predicted proteins | sample J5NA_FD_203072 | JGI IMG/M metagenome (GOLD analysis project Ga0316575, IMG submission 203072) | Rhizosphere microbial communities from salt marsh grasses in Alabama, United States - J5-7_050615r2r3 | ecosystem: Host-associated > Plants > Roots > Rhizosphere | place: USA: Alabama | collected...
CCGGGCCCCATTTCTGTTTTTATTGTAGCTGAATGGTTTTCTTCAACAACTCGCCATCTTTCACGTAACCCTCCTGGCCTGCACCGAGGGTAATTTCCAGGCGACCGTGATACACCTGCGATTTGCCATCGGCGTCGACGTAGGTGAGCTGCTCTGGCTTGAGTGTGAACTGCAGCTCAGCACTCTTGCCGGGTTCGAGTTTGCTGCGGGCGAAGCCTTTCAACTCGCGAATCGCCGCCGGTGCCGGCTCGTCGAGAAAACTCAGGTAGAGTTGGCTCACTTCTTCACCGGCGCGATCGCCGGCATTGGTCACCGTACCGCCAATCACCAGAGGCTGATCGGCGGGATGCGTGTCATCGACTTTCATGTCGGAATAGGCAAACGAGGTGTAGCTCAAGCCATAGCCGAAGGGATAGAGAGGAGTGCCCTTGTAGTACTTATAGGTGCGATTCTGCATGCTGTAGTCGGTAAAGGCCGGCAGATCCGAAACACCTCGGTAGAAGGTAACGGGCAGACGACCGGAGGGATTGACATCGCCCCACAGCACGTCGGCGAGAGCCTTACCGGCGAGTTCACCCGGATAAAACGCCTGGACAATTGCGTCGAGATTGTCGTTTTCCCAGTTCATCGCCATCGCGCTGCCACTGAAGTTGACCAGCACCACGGGCTTGCCGGTCGCCTTCAACTTTTTCAGCAGATCGGTCTGCACTTTCGGCAGGTCGATATGGGTGCGGTCGCCGTGCATGAAACCGTCGAGTTCGAGCGGCATTTCTTCGCCTTCGAGATGGGCGTCAATGCCGCCGGCAAAAATTATCACGTCGGCTTTTTTGGCGGCTGCGAGCGCATCGGCAACCATGTCGGTTTTGGTATCGACCCAGGTCAAACGAACGTTGCCTTGCATCGCGTTGCGCGACCAGTTGCGCTGGATGGCGTAACGCACTTCGATGTCGTAGAGCTGTCCTTGTTTGAGGTCTATGCCCTGATGCTCATCGACCCACTCTCCGTTGATCTTAACGACCGCGCGGTTGTTGGCGTCAAACTGATAGGTACTGGTTCTCGGTGCCTTGAGCACGCCGGTCCAGACGACCGAATAGTTCTCTTCGATGGCGCGATTGATCGGTGACAAGTCCCAGTAAAAATCGACATTGCTGTCGATGCGGGTCATTGCCGGCTCGGCGAAATCAGCGTCTGTATATTGTTTCAGAAGGTAGGGATTGGTCGGATTCAGATAGTAGCGACCGTTCAACCCTGGCTGGAGAGTTTTGTTGTCGTCGTAGTGGAACAGCACATCGCTGGGAACCACGGTGGCGTTGCCGAAGACCTCGCCAGTCTGCGCCGAGCCCGGCGCGTAGAACACGTTGCTCTCGCCCAGACGATCTTTAAGACCTTGCAAGGCCGTGGTCGGATGCGTGGGACTGCCGTAGTAGTTCCCGATCAGAACTTCCTGGTTGTCGGCATTGGGGCCGATCAACGCCACTTTGATGCCGGGTTTAAGCGGCAACAAGCCGTTGTTCTTCAACAGCACCAGTGATTTGTGCGCGGCCTCCAAAGACAGATCCAGGTGCTCTTTGGACGCGACCACCGACATCGGGATCGAACTGTAGGGAACCTTGTCCTGGGGATCGAACATGCCCAGCTTGATGCGCGCAACAAACAGGCGCGTCACCGCCTTGTCGATGTCTTTCTCGCTGACCAGGCCCTGATAGAGAGCGCGGTTCAGACTGACCATGGTGTCGCCGTGGTTGTCGCCGCACTCGACGTCAGTACCCGCCTTCAGCGCCCAGGCTGCCGCCTCTTCGGGCGACCCGACAACGTGGTGATTTTTTGAATCGTAGAAGTCTGCTACCGCTCCACAGTCGGAGGTGACGTAGCCGTCGAAACCCATTTGGTCGCGCAAAATATCCTGCAACAACTCCGTACTGCCACACGCGGGAGCACCGTCAACCCTGTTGTAAGCGCACATCAGCGAGGCGACGTGAGCCTCTTTTACCGTCGAGGCAAAGGCCGGCAGGTAGGTTTCGTAAAGATCCTTGCGCGAGGGCGTGTAATTGTCGATATGACGCGAAATTTCCGGCCCGCTGTGCACTGCATAGTGTTTCACCGTCGCTACGGTTTTCAGGTAGTGAGGATCATCGCCCTGCATACCGTTGACGAAATTCACCGCCATGCGCCCGGTCAGGTAGGGATCTTCGCCGTAGGTCTCCTGCCCTCGACCCCAGCGCGGGTCGCGGAAAATATTGATGTTCGGCGTCCAAAAGGTCAGGCCGCCGTAAATCGTGTGCACGTCGTGATTGATGAGATAGTGGTACTTCGCACGCCCCTCATCCGACACCGCTGTGGCAAAACGGAACATCAGGTCTTCGTCGAAGGTCGCCGCCAGACCGATGGCCTGTGGAAATACCGTCGCCTTGCCCGCCCGAGCGACGCCGTGCAGCGCCTCGTTCCACCAGTCGTAAGGCGGAATACCCAAACGCTCAATACCGGGAGAATCGTTAAACAGTTGCGATATCTTCTCGGGAGTGGTCAAGCGCGAGACCAGATCTTCCGCGCGCTGTTCAGCGCTCAATTCGGGGTTTTGGAAAGGGTAGCTGGTCGCGGCCGCTTGCTTTTCAGTGTCCTGCTTGTCGGCGCAGCCGGCCAGCAGCAACATGAAAAGGGGAAGGAATAGAAATTTCATCTGTGTAGCCATCGGATTTATTTTGGGAGGGGAGCGATGCTATCGCAGATTGGTACCGCTGGCAAAGACAGGCCGCTACCTGGATGCCCATTCGTGGCTGAAAATTCGGGTCCGTTGGAATCGCGACAGGGGCCGGCTGACGGACAAAGGGTAGAAGAACCGGGATTTTTGGGTTGCCCACAGCGCCATTTTGTTGCATCCTTCTCCGCGCTCACAGCGCCGGTTTTTGGGAAAATCTATTGTAATCAAAGGGTTAAAGGATGAAACATCGTTCTATATTCGTCAGCATACTTATTGCCTTTGTTCTCAGCTCATGCGGTGGCGGGGGTTCCGGGTCGAGCGGCAGTACCAGCAAGGGCTCCGGTGGCGGCCCAAGTGCAAGCTCCAACAAAGTCATGGGCATGTCGGTGCCCGACTCCTGGTCGGTCTATCTGAACAAAGACCCTCTTCTGCTCAGCGAACAACAACTCAAAGATGCCTACTGGGGATATGCGCTGACGCACTACAGCGGCAAGACCGATTTGGCGGCTCTTAGCGCCGACAATGTCCAAATAATTCTTCGTGCAAGTAAAAACGACGACGGGCCCCACATCTACCTTGAGTTTCCGCTGAGAGAGGCCGGCGTAGAGCCATACAACACAACACTATTAAGCAGCATACCGTCTACCGGGAAAACTGATTCTTTCGACAGTACCTGGGACTGCCTGCAGGGTTCAGTACATGTCAAGGGCGAGATGGTTGATGGAGCGGGCACGGTTGCCATCGACTACAACGGTTGCGACATTGGCAACGGTGCGAAGGTAACGGGATCTGGCGCTGCCTATGGCCAACCTGTTTACCAGTCCATCGGTGATTCCTACTCGTCATATTTTGAGGGGAGCTATTTTTACCAAGCTGTTGACTGCCCCATTTGCATTCCTAACCTTGGCGCAAACATATCGGGCTATTGGGATTCAAAATCCGAAAAAAATGGTGACACTGTCATTGCCATGCGCCACTACGACTATCTACTGTTAAACCAAACGGGCTCGGACAATCAAATACTGCTGCGCCTAGACAAGCTGCAACAATCGAAGCAAATGGACGGCGTCATCGCCGTGAGCAGCATCGGCTACACGACAGTGAGCTCACAAGGTTTCCTCCCAAAAAATGTTCGCCCGGGAGATCCCATGGTCTACCAGCTCTCGTTTCAGGGACTCAACGGAAGCAAAGCCTATCTCAATTATTTTTATTGGGGCTATGTGGAGCTGGAACTCGATCAAGACGGCGACGGCAATCCCGAATCCGGAGAATACTTCCTCAGTGAAAGCGATTTCATGTATTCCGATTTATCCCAACACCCCCTCGTAAGTGCGTCGGAGCTTGACCATCCTCCGGTCGTTCTAGACCCGGTGATAGATCAGTATCCTTTCAGAAATGTGGACGGCCACGTGCGCGTAGACCCCGACTCCAGCTACTTTGACCCCGACACGCCCTCGGACCAACTTACCGTTAACATGGTCTGGCTGATCAACGGCGTCGTGCAAGAGGATTTAACTACGGCAACTCTGCCCGTCAATCGTCTCCAGTCTGGGGACGCAATAGAGTTTTATTACACAGTATCCGACGCACACACTACGGTCGAAAGCAATCACATACAGCTCTGAAATTCGCCAAGGTAAAATTGCTCTATAGCGCCGCGCCAACAGACTGGACATCGACCTTCACGACTCTGTTGGCGCCAATTCCCCATCCAGTTCCGCCCACGCCAATAACACTGAACGAACCAGCGACGGGTTTAGAAAGGTGTTTATTTTCTGGAAGCGCTTTAAAATCAACTGCTATCAATCGAGTCGCCTCCTTTCCTCATTGAGTCCACGATGTCCAACATAGATCTGCTCGGCTTCGCCGCCGCTTTTTGCACGACCATTTCCTTTGTTCCCCAGGCGCTTAAGGTCCTGAAAACCCGCGACACCGCGGCGCTGTCACTGGCGATGTATGCAATTTTTACTTTCGGGGTCGCACTGTGGCTGTGTTACGGTTTGTTTCGGCGCGACCCGGCGATGATCGCCGCCAACTGCGTCACCATTGCCCTGGCCACCTGCATTCTGAGCATCAAGATCTACAACGAGTACTTCGCGAAAAGCCGCTAAGCCGCTAAGCCGCTAAGCCGCTGTGACAAGATCGGCGCCTTTGTGTGCCGAAGGCATACCTCGCCGACTCGCACTGCCCACCAGAGAAAAATTCGAAAAAATCAAGAGTGCCATTCGCCGGCGGGATGGCCGATAATTCGCGCCCCGATTTGCATACTCCGCCGTACCCATGGATCCGATATTTGCCCGCATTGCCCGTGAACTTTCCGTCAATCCCGCACAGATTCAGGCTGCCGCCGATTTGCTCGACGACGGTGCCACCGTCCCCTTCATCTCGCGCTACCGCAAAGAAGTCACCGGCGGCCTCGACGACACCCAAATGCGCAACATCGAAGAGCGTCTGGCCTACCTGCGCGACATGGAAAGCCGGCGCGAGGCCATTCTCAAATCCATTGCCGAACAGGAAAAACTGAGTCCCGAGCTCGAGCAGCAAATCCGCGCTGCCGATACCAAGACCCAGTTGGAAGACCTCTATCTTCCCTACAAACCCAAGCGCCGCACCAAGGCGCAAATCGCACGCGAAGCCGGATTGGAAGCGCTGGCGGAACAATTGCTGGCCGATCCAGGGCTCAGCCCCGAGGACTGTGCACAGAACTTCCTCAACCCGGAGCACAGCATCCATTCAGCCAAAGACGCACTGGACGGAGCAAAGCAGATTTTGATGGAACGCTTTGCCGAAGACGCGGTTCTGCTCGATCAATTGCGCAGCTTCCTCAAACGCGAAGCCTGGGTGCGCAGCGAGCTTGTCGGCGGCAAGGAAGACGAAGGCGCAAAATTTCGCGACTACTTTGATTTTCGCGAAGCCTGGGCCAAGATGCCTTCGCACCGCGCACTGGCTATTTTTCGCGGGCGCAACGAGGGAGTGTTGAGCGTGCAATTGAGTCTCAAGGAAGACCTGGCCCCGGGTCAGGCACACCCCTGCGAAGCCATGATCGCCGACCACTGGCAAATAAAAAATCTTCAGCGCGCCGCCGACAACTGGTTGGAAGAAGTGCTGCGCTGGACCTGGAAAGTGAAACTGTCCACACACCTGGAAACCGACCTGTTTTCCGAGCTGCGGGAAAAGGCGGAAGCCGAGGCAATTTTGGTTTTTTCCAAAAACCTCAAAGACCTGCTGCTCGCCGCACCGGCCGGACAAAAGACCGCCATCGGCCTCGACCCCGGCCTGCGCACGGGCGTTAAAGTCGCCGTGCTCGACGCGACTGGCCAGGTGCTCGACCACTGCGCAATTTATCCCAATCCACCGCAAAACCGCGTTCAGGAAGCCGAGGCGGTATTGCTGGCGCTGTGTCAGAAATATCGTGTCGAACTGATCGCAATAGGCAACGGCACCGCCGGTCGCGAGACCGATAAATTCGTTGGCGATCTGCTGAAAAAGCACAAGGATCTGACGATACAAAAAGTCATCGTCAACGAATCCGGCGCCTCGGTGTACTCCGCATCCGAATTTGCCGCGCGCGAATTTCCCAATCTTGACGTGACCATTCGCGGCGCAATTTCAATTGCGCGGCGTCTGCAGGATCCACTGGCAGAACTGGTAAAAATCGATCCTAAATCGATCGGCGTCGGTCAGTACCAACACGATGTCTCGCAAGTGCATTTGGCCAAATCCCTCGACGCGGTGGTCGAGGACTGCGTAAACGCCGTCGGCGTTGAACTCAATACGGCATCGGCACCGCTGCTCGCGCGCGTGTCGGGACTGAACCAGAATATCGCCAACAACATCGTCGAGTTTCGCAATCAGAACGGCGCGTTTCGCAATCGCGAACAATTGAAAAAAGTCCCGCGCCTCGGCCCAAAAGCGTTTGAGCAGGCGGCCGGATTCTTGCGCGTTGCCAACGGTGACAATCCCCTCGACGCCTCGGGAGTACACCCGGAATCCTATGGCGTTGCCGAATTGATCGCGTCCAGACATCAACGAGAAGTGAAACAGCTGATTGGCGACAGCGCCTTTCTTCGCAGCGTCAACGGCAAGGACTATGTCAGCGAAAAATTTGGACTGCCGACCATTAGCGACATCTTGCGGGAGCTGGAAAAGCCCGGCCGCGATCCGCGTCCGGAATTTAAAATGGCGCGCTTCGAAGAGGGCGTCGAGGAAATTAAAGACCTCAAAGCGGGAATGATATTGGAGGGTACCGTTACCAACGTCACCAACTTTGGCGCCTTCGTCGATATCGGCGTGCATCAGGACGGACTCGTGCACATCTCCGCGCTGTCGAACACCTTTGTTAAAGATCCGCGCGATGTGGTCAAGGCCGGCGCCATCGTCAAGGTCAAAGTCATTGAAGTGGACGTGGCGCGGCGCAGAATTGCGCTGTCGATGCGCATGGACGACGAGGCGAATAAAAGCAGCGACATTCGAAGAGACGCGCACAATGCGAAGCGTGCAAAGCCCAGGCAGGAAACTCCAGCACCGCAGGGAACCATGGCGGCACTGTTTAAACAGGCACTGGAATCGAAGGTAAAAAAATAACAGAGCGGGCCGAGCCCGCCCCTATCAATCGCACCGCTTGGTGCGCAACCGCATTATTGCGCGCTGGCTCCGTACAAATCGTCTATTCCCATTTTGTACGCGGCGACCCACTGGTCGATGGTGTCCTTATTGACCACCACTTTGCCCAGCCCGCCCAGCGTTTTTCGACCGACTGTGTCCTTGCGTCCGCTATAGACCTGCTTGCCTTTTGCGTCGAAGATGCCGACCACATTTTTGGTCAGCGCTTTGCTGGTGGGGACAAACTTGCCGGTGGCTACCGTCCACTCCGAATATACCAACACCACCAAGTCCGCTCCCGTTGCCGCGCACAGTTTGATCGCGACATCTTTGTCGACCTGCGCCTTAATCAGTTGCTTTCGGTTCTTTGAAAAAAGCGGCATGTCGCGATCGCCAATGCGTGGAAGACCAACTTCCCGCTGCTCGCCCGCGAGCTGGTAGAACTCCGGCTTGCCGACAAAATCTTTCGCCGCAACTACCGTCCAGTCCTTGGCCAGCAGTGTCTCCGTGTAGTCGAGCATCTGGTTTAAGCGCGATGTCATCAAGTCCGTCGTGTCCGACGAATTCCAGCCCTGCAGGGTGTTGCCCCAGTTATTCGCCGATATTGACGCCACGGCGATTTTCTTTCCGGCAAATTGCTGGCCGAGCGCCGCAATGGTTTTACCGGCGCAGGCGTGACCCGCAATCAGGACAACAGCAAGTGTGGCGAGTCTGATTATTTTCAACATTGTTAAATCTCCTTTATCAATAGACGGCCCTGTATGAGCACCAAAGCGGGACAAATCCTTCGTCGGACTATCGGCGGCGGCTTGCCGCAACACCCGAGAAAGAAAAACCATGCACCCGATTGATCCACTGTAGATCCCTTTTTGTGCATTTGCCCAACGATGCGTGTAATGCAATTAAATTCTTTTTGATTCTTCCGTGAAGCGCGTCGCCACTGCTAAGGCGAACTGAAATATTGGCACTTAAATCAACAAATTTTTTGATTGGAGATCTACAAGTCTGTTGTCGCTTAAGGTGCGGGACGCGATCCTCCGTGTAACACCAGGACAAAAAGCAGGAATTGGCGGCTGCGGAAATACTGTGGGGAAAGCGCTCGCGGCGGCAGCTACACTCTAGTCTGCACATATTCGGCAATTGATTGAAGTCAAAAAAGTGCGGCTTTGGGAGGGGGAGGACTACAAGTATAGGAGGGTTTTTCCGCTTATTCCTGTCGATTGCAACAAATTCATAAAATATTCTGAGCAGCGATTTTCGATACAAAAAATCAGTTTAAAAAAAAGTCAATTGCGCATTTTTTATTTTCTATATTACCGAGGAACATCAACCAAAACGCCATAGGAGGTAATATGGAAATCAAGGCCTGTTCTTACAGAAACATCAACTTTCGCTACTTGGAATCCGGACAGGGTGACACCCTGGTATTTGTCGGAGGCGCCTTTCAGGCGATCGACAAACTCGGACCACTGGCAGAGCACTGGAAAAATAACTATCACTTCATCGCAATAGAACTTCCCGGGTTTGGAGATTCCGACTACCTGGATTCGTTCTACGATTTCAACTTTACCGCGGAGTGCATCGCCGAGGTTTTCGAAAAGGAAAATCTTCGAGATGCCTTGATCGTCGGTACCAGCTACGGCGCTCCGTCGGTATTTCGCTTTTCATTGCGCCACGAGCATCGTTTGCGCGGCATGGTTCTGGGCGGTGCGTGTCGTTCACTCAGTCCGTTTATGGAGTATCAGATACGCATCATGTTGTGGGTACTGCATTCTCAAAACAAAGAGTGGATGTTCCCGAAAGCGTTCACGGAAGTGATGTGCAATACGCTCGCGCACGACATCCCCAACTCAAACCGCACCCAACAGATCATCATGCGATCCCTGATCCGCTTGAGCATTCCGGCGCGGCGGAAATTCATCGCCAACTCGCTGCGTCTACTGAAAGAGCGCTTCCCGAACGAAAAAACCAATCTGCCAACCCTGGCGTTTACCGGCGAGTACGACAAGTTCACTCCGGCTGTGCGACTAAAAGAGTTCGAGGAAATATGCACGAACTTGCGCTGCGTGGAAATCCCCAATGCGGATCACATGTACCATCTGGAGCAGACCGACGCCACCCTGGCGCTCATCGATCAATTCCATGAAGAACTGACGTCCAGCGAAGAACTGCAAATGGCGAGCTGATTCAGGGGTTTCCCAGAAATTACAAATGCAAATTCGATCGGCGCTATCTCAATGCACCAACTATCGGATCCCGGTCGCGACAGCGCTCGGAGATCACGAGCCTACTCACAGGAATTCCAGTAAGCTCGCGGAAACCATCCTCACTTTTTCCGCGAGACTTTTTGCCCGAATCGAAGAAATGTGTTTCCAAGCGGAGCCGGCTACAGTGCTGCCAAGGCAGCATCGTAGTCCGGTTCGTTTGCCGTTTCCGCGACCTGCTCGGTGTACAGGACCTTGCCGTCCGCGCCGACGACGACAACCGAGCGCGAGTACAAGCCTGTCAGCGGCCCATTGCTGAATACGAGACCGTAGTCTTTTCCAAAACTGGAACGGAAACCCGACGCTGTGACCACATTGGCTATGCCCTCCGCTCCGCAAAACCGCCCAAGTGCAAAGGGCAGATCCATCGATACACACAAAACCTGGGCATTCTCCATCGCCGCCGCCTTCTGATTAAAGGTGCGTACCGACATTGCACAGGTACCGGTATCGATCGAAGGGAATATATTCAGCACAAGCTTTTTTCCTGCAAATTGCTTTAGCTCCACCGGAGTGAGGTCGTGCTTGACCAGCGAAAAGTCAGGCGCTGCCTGACCGACTTTGGGTAATTCTCCTATTGTTTGAAAGGGGTTTCCTTTTAAGGTAACAGTCGCCATCGTTGTCTCCTGTTTGTGATGTCGTTTACGAAAAGTAATTATTGGCCACGGAAAATGCTTTCCACACGTCGACTCCGACCATACCGGCATTGGCGGCAGCTTCCAGTCCGAGCGGGGAATCTTCCATAACCAGGCATTCGACCGGAGAAACCGCCAGCAATTCCGCGCAACGGAGAAAGGTGTCAGGAGCAGGCTTGGGATGCCTAACCTGATCGGCTCCGACCACACAGTGCATTTTTTCGCGCAGATTGCACAGTTCCAATATTCGCTCCGCCTCTTCCGTTGTCGCACCTGTGCCCACTGCCAGTGGGCGGGGCCCCAACTTCGCCGAAATTTTTTCGAACAGTGGCGTTGGCTTTATGTATTGCGCAGCGTTTTTACTGACCAAGCGCTCCTTGAAAGCCGCCATTTCCCCAGCACTTGCAGCGGGTGCGAGCGCGAAATGTTTACACAGAAACACCAGTGTCTGCACGGTAGGCACGCCCATCAGCGATCGCATGAGCGCCCGATCCACCGGGATGCGGAAGTGTCGCAAGGTTTCGGACCATGCTAACTCGTGCAGCGGACCACTGTCCACCAGAGTGCCGTCCATATCGAAAATAACGGCGCTGTAGTTCTCGAACACGGAAATCTCTCTTATATGGCCTGAGGTTTTGGCGAAAGCTTAACGTTCTTTGTCAACTTTTCATTCACGCCTATCGCGCGCTGCAGGGACAATACGACTGACTTGTGCGATAGGCGGAGGATTATATGCTCGACTTGAGACCGATTTGCGAAAATTGCGCGCGTCCCTTGCCACCGAATAGCGAAGACGCCTGGATTTGCAGTTTTGAATGCACTTTTTGCCGAGCCTGCATCGAGCGACTCGACAATGTCTGCCCCAATTGCGGAGGCGACTTTTGCCG
>Ga0316575_10000543_pt1 | contig 11079 bp, 10 predicted proteins | sample J5NA_FD_203072 | JGI IMG/M metagenome (GOLD analysis project Ga0316575, IMG submission 203072) | Rhizosphere microbial communities from salt marsh grasses in Alabama, United States - J5-7_050615r2r3 | ecosystem: Host-associated > Plants > Roots > Rhizosphere | place: USA: Alabama | collected...
CAGACATCCGGGACATTCGGGAAGCAATATACTGGGCCGACAAACACAACCTACAATCGATACGGTTTCGGGTACCGATAACTCCTCTCACGGGAAAGATGAATTTCTGTCCTGCGGAATCTCAAATCGACGCAGAGGAATTGAAGGGTTTGCATACAGAACTGCAGGCCTTTACCCCCAAAAAAACCAAGGTAACGATTCACGTTCTTCCGGAAACGACAACGCAACCAGATAAGCCCTTTAATGCATGCCACTATTACCGGATAATGTCGATCCTTGGTGCAACGGGACATTTCTTTCCGTGTACATCAATGTCTCTAACGGCAGCCGTGCAGGAACTCGGATTCGGAAATATAAACGACACCGATTTTGACTATTCCACCATTCGGAAAGCATTTACCACCCACTGGCATCGGCATAACCCCAAAATTCCTTGCGACAAACAGCGGTGTGAATGTACACGCTTTGAATATTCAGTGAACGAATGGCTGGATGCGCTAACAGGAATGGACGACACGCAGCGTCAGCAGTCTTTAAAGTCGAAATCGTCATGAATATCCAATGCCGCCAGTAACCAGCTGTAAACCGTTACACGGTATACAGCTTGAACTATTCCTCTTTTCCAAGTATCTTTCCTCTATACGACTGGCGGCCTACTTCTGCATCGTTAACGTACACTACTGAAGAATACAAGGAGTATTGGATGGAATCCCAGAGAATTCCGATCGTGTTAATGAGTTTCAGCGATAGTTCCGAGGTAAAAGAGGCTTTCACCGGTATCAAAGAAGCGGTCGGAAACGTTACCGGCCTCCACGATAAAGACCTGGAATTCCTCCGGGTTGATAATTATATGCGAACAGGCAACAATCTGCCATGCGTTTCCGAAGCGCTGCTTGCCCGAATTCGAAATGCTCCGTACATCATTTGCGATACCACCGAAAACAGACCCAATGTCTACTTTGAGCTCGGGTATGCAATGGGACACAATAAAGCGATCTTCCTCGTCCACAGGGCAAAATCCGAACCTCCGCATTTTGATATACGAAATCACGCAATTATATATTACCAGGGCGGAATTGAATTGCGGGATTTGCTGACAGATAAAATTAAAAAGTATCTGGAGAACACCTGTCCTGATAACGATTTCCATCTCATAGACTTTTTTAGACGATGCAATATCCCCATTACTCCACTGGAAGGTGACGGTTCTTACCAGTATGAGTATAAACCCGGGAGTAATTCCTCAATTCGCATAATCAAGGTAAACAAAACAAAATTCGTCCCCCCCCCGCAATGGATTGACATATTCAGTTCAATCAGTAAAGAACAGAAGCGTTTTGCAGATAACAACAGCATTTCATTTTTCAATGGTAATTTATGGCGGGTTGTTGATTTCACCCCCGAAAGGAACGAGCAGCTACACACCCGTTCTTTGCTGATAAAAGTCCAGCCGACGGACTACTATACTTTTACTAGTTCGAATCACTGCTGGAACTGGCTGGATCCATCCAAAGCGAAGGAGTTGTATTCGCACGAGATTATTGCTACCCAGAACCTTCGTGATTCGTTTCTTGCCAATGCTCTGAGCGTGAACATTGCGATCATTTGTCATTTCAACCATACCGAATACATCCTTTTTCAGGAACGAAACATCGACAAGGTCTTTCATTGCAGACAGCGGTTCAGTTGTGCTGTGGGTGGAATGACAAGTTCTGACAGGGACGAGCGGGCCCTCGGACCGAATTTATACTCCACCGTGAAAAACGAGGTACTTGAGGAGATTGGGTTGAAAGCGGATGAAAACGAAGTCATATTCAGAGCGCTCGTCAGAGATACAAAGAACTTTGAAATTGCCATGCTGGGGGAAATCTACCGAGAAATAAATCCCAAAGGATTGCTCAACCCAAGCGCAGATTGCTTCGAATACAAAACAATCCGCGGTTGCAGATTGACACCTCACGACCTATACGAGTACATCAGGGCACATGGTGGTTTTGACAATTTTACCCCCATGTGTCTTGGAACATTCATATTTTCACTGCTGAGCCGCTATTCAGCTGAAGATATCGAGAACGTATTCAACACCAAACACTGATCGCATGCAATCACGGAAAGGCGACAGTCTGTTCCGGCGTCGAAACCCGAGGGTGTTCAGACAGCTCTGGTCAGTGATAGACAGATCCGCTGTCCGAACCCTGTCAAAGAAAGTCAAACGGGTGTGCCATCCAAAAAGTATTTTATTTGCACAAGACAGTCCCACCAGCTCCTATTTTGCATTTTTATACTGGGAAATGACTGTTTTCACCTGATTACTTGACCACGGCAGTGCCGATACCTACTTGAAACAATGTACTATTTACATAATTCATAGTGAATTGTTATGAATTTTCTGTCACTGTCACGAAACATGGTACCTTACCTGCTCCTTTTTAGCAGAGACGGCAAGTAATAATTTTTTCAGATACAACCGGTTACACACCGACCAACATAAAACACTAACCTTAGCGAGGGGATGTTTCATGGATACACCTTTTATGGGCACCTTTACCATCGGCCAGACTCTGGATCGAGGCTTCAGACTCTATCGGCAAACCATCGGAAGAATATTTATCATGATGGCGGCAAGCAGTCTCCTTGGTCTCGGAAACGTCAAATACATGCTCGCACCAGACCCGCTGCATCCTTTTGCAGTGTTCAATGCGCTCTATTTTCTTTCGATATTCGGAGGCGTATTTGTCTGGATCGTCTCCATCCGATACGTTTTCGAAAAGAGCATAGGTAATAACCCGAGTGTCGGGGAAATGCTTAAACTTGCACGACCATCGGATATTCTATTAATCTTTACGGCAATCATCTGGTACATCGCAATCATTATCGCAAGTATCCTGCTGCTTATTCCCGGCATTTATCTGGTAAATATCTGCATGATCGGCATGATTCTCATTGTTGTCGAAAAAAATTATTTCTTCGACGGAATCGGAAGAACTTTTAAACTTACACGCGGCCGGTGGTGGAAAACATTTGTCATCAATCTGGTCACCTTTCTTATCGTGATGACTCCGACATCCATCGGAATGATACTTTTCATGGGACCGTATTTTAAGAATTTTACAAATACCGTCAGTTCGTCGAGCGCCGTTGTTCCTCCGAACATTACACTTTTCACCATTATCGGATATGCCGTCTATGTCCTTATTCTTGCTCTCACCTATCCGATTCTGACCGCAGTCAATGTAGTCCACTACAACAGCCTGCGTTCCGAAAAGGAGCACAAGGATCTGGACAGCCAGCTAGATGCACTTGACAAGGCACCAGCCGCCGGTGCGTAAAACGTTTCTTGCACTGATCATCTGTACGGGCATCCGGTCGACAGGCTTCGCCGGAATGCCCGACTCGGTTATTGCAGAACCGCAGCTGCCGTCACTCAGAACGGCAAAAACCATAGAGCGCCAGCTGTTGAGACGTATTGACGAAGGATGTCAGTGTCCCGGGTGCATTCCCGGATACAATGCCGATACGGCATGCTTTGCCCCCATATTGAAATACTGTCACAACTTCCACAGGGAAGAACGTGAGGAAGGTGAATCAGCGGTCGATTCCGTCACGCTTCGCGATTATCTCATCGCCATGTCGACCTATCATCAGCTGGGCAGCGTAAAACAGACCATACTGCCGGAGTTCTCCCATCAGCGGTTTCTTGAAACGGTAAAGAATGAGGAGAAGATCATCGAAAAGCCCTGGTACCTGAAACTGCTCGACTACATCATCAACTGGATCTATGTCCACATATGGAAACCGCTTTATGAATCACTCGCCGCCCGTTTCGGTCATGAGCGCCTCATCCGGTTCATACTGATCACCCTGATAGCACTTACCGTTTTCGCGACCATCATCACCACCACGGTCTTTTTTGTCCGCCGGTTTTACCCCGTCAATGATACCGCCGACGGCACCGTTCATCATAAGAACCGAATATCACACGTCAAAAAGGAGATCTGGCTTGAAAGGGCGAAAGCAGCCGTATCGGAAAACAGGTACGATGAAGCGGTCACCTGTATCTACCGGCACTGTACCGAGTGGTATACCATCCGTAATAAAATCAAGCGATTCGAATGGTGGACAAACCGCCAGTTCCTGCAGCTCGTCAAGGCACGTTTTTCCACGGACCACACCGCGGTTGTCCGTATCATCACGTCATACGAGCAATGTATATTCGGTCATTTTTCAATCGACCACACACGGGTAACCGACCTCCTCTCCCTGGCATCATCGCTCTCGGGTAAACAGTCATGAACATACACGCCGTAATGAAAAACCTGTTTACTTTCGTCACTACGCATCGATGGTTTACCCTGTTTCTCATCGCGTCATTCGCACTCAATCTCTACCTTACCCTTCATCGCGATAACACCTCCGAAGAATTCATCACCTGTTCATCCTTCGACCGCGGTCCGCTCGGAACCTTCGGACTGTTCAAGTCTCTGGAAGATGCCGGCGTTTCCGTCAGGCGCATCGAGCTGCCCGTATTCAGGGTTCTTGACAACAAAACCGAAAAGCGCAAGACGCTGGTGATACTCTCCCCCCTCTATAAACCACAGCCCTGGGAGTGGACGATCCTCATGGACTGGGTTGCACAGGGTAACCGTCTGGTAACCGCAGGCCTTTACGGCATTTCACAAAACGGCTGGTTTGCAACTGCAGGCAGCGGAATCACCAGTTCTTATGTCAATGGAGGCCCGACAACCGTGCTGCTGCCCGTCGATTCCCTGGCCGGTTTTCCCGATACGCTTCCCGCCGTACCACAGCTTAACAAATTCATCTCCGGCGGAACGGTATACCGTACCGAAGGCCGGATGCCGATCATGCATTTTACCCGTTTTTCGCCTGATGCACTTCCCTTTCTGGCACAGGGTAACAAGGTTACCGCCATCAAGAAACTGATAGGTCGCGGTGAATGGGTGCTTTTTACCGATGTCAACCCTTTCTCGAACTTTACGCTCCGCGACAGCACATGGTTCACCTTTGCAACCCGGTTCTTCTGCGGTGACGGTCGCTACAGCGGCAACCCGATACTTTTCGATGAATTTCACAATGGATACAAGGCGACGAAAAGCCTCTGGCAGCTGCTCACCTACTTCCAGTTCGATACGGGTCTCATTTATCTGGGCATTCTTGTACTGCTCTACCTTTTCATCACCGGTATCCGCATTACTTCGCCCGGAGAACCGCGCACCGAACTCCACCGCGACCCGATACCCGGCCTGCGGGCACTTTCGGGACTTTTCATGAGGTACGGCGCATGGCGGGGAATGCTGCAGAAGGAAGCGGCGCATATCCGCAGTGAACTTTCGCGCCATCACCGACGCGATGCCGATATCGACTGGCTTGTCGATCGATACGCTTCGCGCAGAAAACTGCCCCCCGGCATCGATACAAAAGAAAATCTCGTCAGGCTCTTCGAACGTATCGAGCAACGGGCCGATACCCTGCATAAAGATGAAAGCATCGCACTGTTCAACATATTCATGTTCATGAGAAAGGAAATGAAATCATGAACCCCGTTCAGGAACTCTTCTCCCGGATATCAGCACAGATCGACACGGTCGTCATCGGAAAACAGGAGACCAAGTCGGTGATATTCGCCACATACCTTGTCCACGGAAACATACTGCTTGAAGGTGTTCCCGGTATCGCCAAAACGCTGCTCGCCAGAGCATTCGCCAGAGCACTCGGCCTGCGATTCTCCCGCATCCAGTTCACCCCCGATCTCATGCCGAGCGACATCACGGGAACCAGTATCTACAACCAGGGAAAAGGCGCGTTCGAGTTCATTCACGGTCCCATTTTTTCCGATTTCGTTCTGGCAGACGAAATCAACAGGGCACCGGCCAAAACACAGGCCGCACTCCTCGAAGCCATGGAAGAGCGACAGGTAACCGTTGACAATGTAAAATACGACATGAGCAACGACTTCTGCGTTTTCGCAACGCAGAACCCTCTTGAATTCGAGGGTACCTACGCACTTCCCGAAGCACAACTCGACCGGTTCATGACGAGAATCCTGCTTGATTACCCTTCTCCCGAAGAGGAACTGTCGGTCCTCGCCACTGCACTGCACACCACCGGCACCAACAACCTCCTCGAAACCATCGTTCCCGACGCTTCCGTTGCCGCAGGTATTTCCGACGCCCGTGCATTCGTAAAGAACACCGTCGTTGACGGCAAGATCATCCTGTACGTACGCGACCTCATCACCGCATCCCGGACGCTTGAAGAACTCACGCTCGGCAACTCGCCGCGTGCCGGCCAGATGCTGCTGCGGCTCGCCATGGCGTATGCCGCGGTAAACGGTGATCCGTACGTGACGCCCGATCATATCCGCGAGCTGGTACCGCATGTGCTTCCGCACCGCTGGATCCTCAAGCCCGAAGCCGAGATACAGCAGACACCGGTCGAAACCATACTCCGGACGCTTTTCGACACGGTAAAGGTCCCTTCATGAAATTTCTGATCAGCGGTCGCGGCTTCATCCTTCCGGCGGTTGCCGGCGTGGTGCTTCTCGGGCGCAACTGGTTTCCACATGCAACGATTGTCTGCATGATACTGAATTTTGCCGCACTGTTCCTGATAGCCGTCGATTATTTTCTCCTGCCCCACCCGCGATCATTCGTCATCAGCCGGATTCTGCCGCCCCATTTCTTTCTCGGTGTCGAAGAAACGGTAACCATACGTATCGAGTATTCGGTACCGCTGCCGCTCACCCTGCAGTTTGTCGACCATCCTCCTGGTGAATTCCGCTATGACGACCGCCGTTTTTTCCTTAAATTGACGAATCGAAACGGATACACCGATTTCTCCTATCAGCTCACGGCGCTTCGCCGCGGCCAGTTCACATTCGGTGCGGCGGGACTGCGCATTGCAACCCCTTTCGGTCTGGTGTATCGTCAGGCGCACATCCCCATTGATGATGTTGTAAAGGTATATCCGGTTCTTCCCACCGAAAAGGAAGGTCTTCAGTCAAAGTTTTACATGGCGCGTACCGAAAGCCGGCAGATGAAGACCTATGGTCCCGGCAGGGAATTCTCCCAGCTGCGCGATTACCGGCGCGGAGACGACATCAAGAACATCCACTGGAAAAAATCGGCCCGCTGCGGAAAATATGTCGTAAAGGAATACACTCCAGAGCTCGGCCAGAACATTTTCATCGTTATTGACGGAGGAAGGCTGATGATGGCCGAGACCGCCGGCCGCTCCAAGGTTGACTGGGCGGTAGGGTCGGCAATATCGCTTGCACGTGAAGCTCTTTCAATGAAAGATGCGGTCGGAGTGATGGCATTTTCGAACCAGGTGGAGACGTTTCTTATGCCGTCAAACAAACAGGTACAGTTGACAAGCCTCGTCAGATCGATTTATGCATTTCAGCCGCGGTTCATCGAACCTGATTACGGTACCGCATTCGCCTGGCTCCACCAGCATACGCGCGACCAGAGCATTATCGTCATCTATACCGATTTCATCGATCCGTTTCTCTCGAAGGAGCTGGCTGCAGGAGTTGCGCATCTTAAAAAACGGCACCGGGTCATCTGCTGCGCCCTCGGTTTCGAGGGGCTCGAAACACTGGGGTATACCGCATGCGATACGCTGAGCGAAAGCATCTTCGCATCGGTGGTACGCGACAGCATTTACAACCGAAAGCACGTTCTCGAGGAACTCGGCCGTGCCGGCGTCGACGTCATCGACGTTCATCCCGAGAAATTATGTGCATCGGTGTTGAATGGATATATTAACGCCCGGTGGAAGTAGGGGCGAATAATCATTCGCCCCTACTTCCACCGTATTATGCATGTACCACCGGAGGCCTGAAATCATGTTCCTCATGCGACCGACGTCTGACCGCCGCACGATACCGAAATACCGGCAATACCAGGTAAAGGGTAAGCATCACAATACTGCCGGAGATGATGAACAGCCGGGCAGTGCGGGTAATTCCAAGGGGCGTCACATACCCTTCAAGGGTGCCGGCAACGATAAATACCGGAATCATCACACAGCAGATTTCGAACGCTTCTTTCCCGAATGTATACAGCGCTGTTGACCGTTTCATCTCGCCCGGCCTGAACAGCGCCTGCCCGAGACGCAATCCGGCAGCCCCTGCAACCATGATGGCAAAAAGTTCGAGCGTTCCATGAATCATTACGGTCGTTGCAAAGTCGTAAAGAAGTCCCTTTCGGGCGAAAACAGCGGCAATGCTCCCGAGCATCAGACCGTTGGAAAGAAGAACCGACATGGTACCCAGCCCGTACAGCGCCCCGAATGCAAACGCCATGAATGAAACCTTGATATTATTTGCCATTATGAAGCTGCTCATGGCATATTTAAGGTGTGACTGGTATACGGCGAACGGCGTACCTTTTTCTATATTTTCGAGAGTCATGAAAATATACTGATCGCCGACAATCGCATTGGCGGCAAACTGGTTGAGCATGGTAAGTCCGTATCCGGCAATGGTACCAATGATGAAAATGGTACAGGAGATCATAAAAAGAGGTGCCAGTTTCATGACGAGCAGAGGAAGTCGCTCAACAAAGAACTGACGGATACGGGCCAGATCAGTCTTCTGACGCGAACTGATGAGTACCATTGCACGAATAACCAGATGCGTCAGCTCCCTGACAAGCTGACTTTTTGGAAAAAGTGTCTGGGCAAGGGAAAGATCGGCAATCGTTCGCCGGTAATTATTGATAAATGATGTAAGCGCGGTTTCGTTGCGGGCTTTATCAAGCCTCATACTGAGCATTCCGATCTCGTTTTCGAGACCTGTCCAGGTGCTGCTGCGTTTCCGGATGAAATCAACACTTTTCATATGAAGCAAATATACCAATGATCGATTCAACAGACCAGGGTTTTGTCACTATCCAGAGTTCTGAACTCTTCTTTCTTGAAAACGAACTCGCAGATGTCGGCAGCAGGGCATTCGCCTACTTCATCGACCTTATCGTCCGCATCGGATTCGTTATAGGATGCAGCATTCTCTTCAGTTTCAGAACCGTCTTCGTACGCCAGTCGAACCTCATCTTCATTCCGCTTTTTCTGTTGTGGTGGAACGGTTATTACATACTTTTCGAAATGATCATGTCCGGTAAAACTCCGGGAAAGAAGATCGCAGGAATCAGAACTATCCGTGCAGACGGTGCGGGACTCTCGTTCATCGATTCGTGTATACGTAACCTCCTGCGCGTTATCGACGGACTCCCGGTAGGGTATATTCTTGCATTCATCCTTATGCTGGTGGATCGTTTCAACCGGCGTATAGGAGACATCGTCTCAAACACCATCGTCATCTATGACCGTTCATCAAACAAGTCGATCAAGGCATTCATCGAAAGCAGTTCCATTGATTCGGCCCCGAGAAAAGATGTGCATATAGGAGGACTCAACCTTCTGAGCCAGGATGACACACTGCTCATCAAGCAGATGTACGCACGCCTGCAGACTATGAAACCGGGAATGGAAAAGGAACGGCTCATGGACAAGTTCTACGACATCATGACCAGAAAACTCACTGTTTCGGGAACAACGGATCCCGAGATTCTTTTATGTGAGATTTATAAACGGATTTGATGCGTCGTGCCGGAAACTGCAATGCTTTATAGAAAGCTCAGTACCCGATCCTTGAGCGAGAGCACGATCTTGAGGATACGGTTGTCGATGTTGAACCGCAGAGATCCCACCAGAACAATCATCGAAATTCCGGCAATGCAGATTGCCAGCCGGATGATGATCGCCCGAAGAGCAGCCGATTGTCTGAAAATTTCCAGAAGATGTCCGACGGTCTCCCTGACCCTTAGAAAAATCACCATTGCCGTAAAAATGATCGCGATTTCAACCAGAAATGTCCAGTGCTCAATGTAATTGGTAACCCACCATACGTGAACATCCGAAACGGTGAATACGTTGAATCCATGCATGTTGAACGGTGCCAGCCAGTAGACGACACCGGTCAGCGTATCACAGACAAGGTGCAGAATCGCACCAGCGCATGCAGTCACCGCTGCGATGGCAAATGTTTTTTTTCCCGTAACCCTGCCGATGACAATCGAAAGCACCATGGCTGAAAACCAGAAAAACGGAAAGTGCGTAAAATACGAATGGTGCGGTGTACGGGCAGAATCAATAAAAATATGGTATATAAAATCGAAATCGGGTGCGATACTGCCGATAACCCCTGCAGCCATCATGATCTGATAGAGTCGATCGGAGCGCTTCGGATCAACTGCATCCCGATAAATGGTACGGGAGAGAATTCGTGTCAACAGGTAACCGGCCGGGGCATGTGCCAGAAGCATGACCGTCTCTTTCGGGTAGTGTGGGCTATCAGGTTCCAGGGAGTATTATTTCGATTTCAGGTACGGTTTATTGCCAGACCCGACACTGGACCATCATGAGCGCACCTCCGGAATGATACCCGTGAAAGGTATCAATCCGGAGGCCGTCAGCGTCTTAAAGTTTACAACTCATATCCTGTCCGCAGCAGATCGGCGACTTGATCTTTCCGTGCCCGTTCGGACATTTGGAAATCTCGACAACTGTTCCGTCCTCAAGCGTAAGACTGTCGTCAACCAGCGGTGCATTGCATTTGGCACAAGTAGCGTTTACCGCCATTCCGCATTTTGAACATTCGTATGTGGCCATTGGTTACTCCTTTGAAAAAAGGGTTGGTCCGGCAGACCGGAAATGTATGTATGATACAAATATACTTTCATCAGATCACACGGAAAGATATTTGCTGAAACAATCTGCGATTACTGCCGAGCCGAACGGCGAATGCCGCCATACTGGTCATGCAATAAAATAATGGCCAGTATATCATTGCGGATGCGATACTTCGTTATATCGGTATGCCTTCTTATGCTGTACCCTAATAAAGTACAGTCACCCGGTACTGCAGTGAACAGTAATGGATACGTCACCTGCAAACATATCATCAATCATCGTCCCTCCAGCCGTTGGAGCCCGAAAATGAAATCACTCCACCACCTGATACCAGTCTGCATTTTTATCACCATTTATCACATTTTC
>Ga0316575_10000544_pt1 | contig 11064 bp, 13 predicted proteins | sample J5NA_FD_203072 | JGI IMG/M metagenome (GOLD analysis project Ga0316575, IMG submission 203072) | Rhizosphere microbial communities from salt marsh grasses in Alabama, United States - J5-7_050615r2r3 | ecosystem: Host-associated > Plants > Roots > Rhizosphere | place: USA: Alabama | collected...
CAGCTCGCGGCGGCGCAAACGGTGCACGTTGGCCCCATCCACCTCCACGCTGCCCGCTTGTGGCCTGATCTGGCCGCTGATGAGCTTCAGCAGCGTCGTCTTACCGGTGCCGGAGGGCCCCATGATCGCGGTGACTGCGCCGCGGTGGATGTCGATGTCCACGCCGTCGAAGATGCGCTTCTCCCCGCGTGTGAAGCGGAGCCCGCGGATGCGCACCAAGGGTGCCGTGGGTGCCGTCACGGCGACGGCTTCGGCATCACTGTCGACGCTGCGGGGCGGGGTGCGCTCGGGAACGGTGGTGGCTCCGGGGAAGCCTTTCCCCATGCGGTGGTCTCCCTGATGGCAGGCGATTTCAGCCCGCAATTGTCTGGTCGGGACCCGTGAGCGTCAAGCACGGGCGTCGTCTTGGTTCGCCGTCGTTCCTAGTCGCCCGCCGGCCCCAGGTCGGCGAAGCCGAGCAGCGCCGCCAGCCGGCGCCACTCGCCGAGTCGCGCGCTGCTTGGCCGAGGCAGCACCACCAGCGTCGCCGGAGCAGCCGCGGCGTGCTCGCGGAGCCAACGGGCACCGCCACGCAGGTCGTCACGTAGCGCCGGTGGGCAATGCAGGGCCTGTCCGACCGTCGGGGCGTTCGTGCCGGGCTCCGCCGGTGCGAGCAGTGTGCCGGGGTCTACTGGATTGGCTCCCCAGCGGACCCAGGCGACCAGGTTGTCGCCAAGCGCATCATGTGCTGCGCGCAGCCGTGCGCTCGCAGCGCCCGTCGGCGATGGGGTTTCCATGAAGAGCCCGAAGCGTCCGTGCACATCGTCGCGCCAGCCAGCCAGTGCCGTTGCCGGCATGTTGCCCCACACCGCAAAGGGCAGATAGACGCCGGCGTGCTCGTTGGCGAAATAACCGAGCCGCCAGTCTCTCGGGAGATCGTCCGGGTAGAAGCCAGAGGCGTCCGCAAGCGCCCACCAACCGGCGGGAACGATTGCGACGGCCGGTACGGTGGCGCTGGTGTGCTGAGTCTTTGGCATGCTGCTCTCTCGCCGGCGAGGGCGGGGCTTCGAGCGGTGGCTATGTTACGCTTTCTAGCATCCGTGACTCCAAGCCTTGCCCGATGCGGGTGATAGCGATGCAGGATGTTCTCGAGCGCGCAAAGCACATCCGTCTGGTGATCTTCGACGTGGATGGCGTGCTGACCGACGGCAGCCTCTATCTCGGCGACGATGGCCAAGAGTACAAGGCGTTCAACTCCCGCGACGGCCATGGCATGGCCATGTTGCGCGATAGCGGCGTGACGCTCGCCGTCATCACCGGGCGACGCTCGGAGGTGGTGCGCATCCGCATGCAGAGCCTTGGCATCGAGCATGTGCACCAGGGTTGCCGGGACAAGCTGCCAGTGTTCGTTGCGCTCGCGGCGGAACTCGGCCTCGAGCATCGCCAGGTGGCCTACATGGGTGACGACCTCATGGACATCCCGGTGATGCGTCGCGTGGGCCTCGCCGTGGCCGTGGCGGATGCCCATCCGGTCGTGCGGGAGCATGCCCACTGGAGCACGCCGAGTCCAGGCGGGCGCGGTGCGGCGCGCGATCTCTGCGAGCTGATCCTGCGCGCACAGGGCAGGCTTGCGGCCTTGTTGAAGGCCTATGTCGGCGAGGGTGACGCGGCGCCGTGACCCTCTCCATGCGGGAGCTCGCCATCGCGCTGATGCTGGCAGCGGCCGGTCTGGCCGCCTGGTGGTATCGCGGTACACATCGCCCGGAGTTGTCCCCCCAGAATCTGCGGCATGGACGCCCGGACTATGTGGTGGATCAGCTCGCGGCGGTGACCATGTCCGACGCCGGCCAGCCGTTGCGCCGCCTGCATGCGCCGGAGCTGCGGCACTATCCGGACGGCGCTGGCAGCGAGCTGGATGCTCCGGTGCTGCGGCTGATCGAGCCGGAGGGGCCGGATTGGGTGATCCGCGCCGAGCGTGCCTGGTTCGCTGACGAAGACTCGGAGGTGCTACTGGAAGGGCGCGTGCTCGCCGAGCGCGCAGCGGCGTCCGATGCCCCGCCCATGCGTATTCACACCAGCCAGCTTCTGGTACTCAACGACGTCGGCTACGCCGAGACGGACCGGTTCGTCGAGCTGGAGCGGGGCGAAGACTGGCTCACTGCGGTGGACGGAATGCAGCTGTGGTACGAGCGGCCGATGCGCAGCCGCTACTTCGGGCGCGTCCGCCAGCGCATGGCGACGACCCCGGTAGGGCCAAGTGCCGCAGATAGCGCCGCCGCACCATCGGGTGCACAACGTTGAAACCTTGGAGTAAGGCGATGGCAGACTGCCTGCATACACTGCGCACTGTGCAGCGCCGTGCACGCCTGACGGCTGGCCGGGCGGGGGCCTTGCGTGCGCGGCTCCGGCTTGCGTCGCTGGGGGCGATGCTTTGGCTGTTCGCGGCCCCCGCCATCGCGCTCGACTCCGACCGCGAGCAGCCGATGCTCATCGAGGCGGATGCCGCGGAATTCGACGAGAAGCAATCCATCAGTCTGTACCTCGGCAATGTCGAGGTGCAGCAAGGTAGTATGCACATCCTGGCCGACGAGGTCCTGGTGCACCACAAGTCGAACCGGCAGCCGCAAAAGATCATCGCCATTGGCAACCCGGTGCGCTATCGCCAGATGCTCGACAACGAGCCCGAGGAGGTCCGTGCCAGGGCGCTGCGCATGGAGTACGAGGCCGATCGCGAGGAGATCACCCTCATCGATGATGCGGAGCTGATCCAGGGCGAGGACCGTTTCGCGAGCGACCGCATCGTCTACAACCGCACGACCGACCGGCTCACGGCCGGCACCAGCGCGCGCGGGCGCCAGCGGGTCAAGATCCGCATGGAGCCGCAGGGCGACGGCGGTCAATGACGACCCTGCGGGCCGAGGGGCTAGCCAAGAGCTATCGCCGCCGCCGGGTGGTGGACGATGTTACCCTCGGCGTGGATGCCGGTGACGTCGTTGGCTTGCTCGGTCCGAACGGCGCCGGCAAGACCACCAGCTTCTACATGATCGTCGGTCTAGTGCCTGCCGATGACGGCCGCATTTTGCTGGACGGCGAAGACATCACCCTGCGCCCGATGCATGCGCGCGCCCGCCGCGGACTGAGCTACCTGGCGCAGGAGCCGTCGGTGTTCCGCAAGCTGACGGCACGCGAGAACCTGCTCGCGGTGCTGGAGACACGGGGCGACCTCGATCGCGGTCAGCGCCTGGCCCGCTGCGATCAGCTCCTGGACGAGCTGGGCATCGCCCATGTGTCCGACTCGCTGGCGATGAGTCTCTCCGGCGGTGAGCGCCGGCGTCTGGAGATCGCGCGGGCGCTCGCCGTAGAGCCCAAGGTCATGCTCCTCGACGAGCCCTTCGCCGGCGTCGATCCCATCGCCGTTGGCGACATCAAGGCCATCATCGGCCACCTGCGGCGGCGGCGCATCGGTGTGCTCATCACCGATCACAACGTCCGCGAGACCCTGGACATCTGTGATCGCGCGTACATCATCAGCGAGGGTCGCGTCATCGCCGATGGCAGCCCCGATGAGCTGCTGCGCAACACCCGCGTCCGCGCGGTCTACCTTGGTGAAGACTTCCGGCTGTGACACCTCGAACCGTCAGCCTTTTTGCAGCGTTTTTCGGAATATTGTCCGCCGATGGCCGCAACTTTGGCGCAGTGCGTGATGGCTGTCACGAGCCGGTCACATTGGTGCTGGACGCCGCCGCGGGGCTGCCCCAATATCGGGCCGTGCATTTGGGCTAGAATCAAAACAGCATTCAATTCCCGTACCATCCCCTCACTGGGTGCCCCTCACCGGGTGCGATGAAACAGACCATCCAACTCCGCCTCGGTCAGCAGCTGACGATGACACCGCAGCTGCAGCAGGCGATCAAGTTGCTTCAGCTCTCCACCCTCGATCTCCAACGCGAGGTCCAGGAGGCCCTCGAATCCAACCTGATGCTGGAGTCGGTGGACGAGGCGGAGGCCGCGGTCGCAACCGCCGACCTCGATGTCAGCCGACGCATCCACGACGCCGAGGTGGACAACGAGGTACGCCCGGAGCAGTCGTCGATGCCCGAGGAGCTTCCGGTCGACAGCTCTTGGAGTGACACCTACGATAGCTACATCGCCAGCCCGGGCGGAGGTGGCGCCGGCGAAGTCAGCTCCGATCTCGATCCCTTCGCGCAACATTCCCGCCCGCAGACCTTGCACGATCACCTTGAGTGGCAACTGAACCTGGCCCGGCTGGAGCCGCGCGATCGAATCATCGCCGATGCGCTGCTGGATGCGATCGATGCGAACGGCTACCTGCGTTGCGACATCGGCGAGCTCATCGAGGCGATGGCGGATCCGGCGGACCTGGATGTGCCGCGGGAGGACGCCCTCGAGCGCGAGGAAGTGGAGGCGGTCCTACACCGCATTCAGGCCCTGGATCCACCTGGCATTGGCGCACGCTCCCTGCAAGAGTGCCTGCTGTTGCAGCTCCGTGCACTGCCGGCCGATCAGCCGCACCGCGACGCCGCCATCACCGTCTGCGAGGATCACTTCGGCGCGCTGTCGCGCAACGACCTCGACGATCTGCGCCGGCACAGCAAGCTTGCGCCGGAAGTCCTCCGCGATGCGCTGGCGCTCATTCGCTCCATGCATCCGCGGCCCGGGTCGCTGGTGGCCGACATTCGCCCGGAATATGTCATTCCCGACGTCGTCGTAGCCAAGCGCAACGGTTCGTGGACGGTCGAGCTGAATCCGGAAACTACGCCTAGACTTAGGGTGAACCCAGGCTACCTAAAGCTGATCCGCCGGGCCGATAATGGTCCGGACAACGCCTGTCTCAAGACGCACCTGCAGGAAGCCCGCTGGTTCATCAAGAGCTTGGCGAGCCGGAACGACACGGTGTTGCGGGTGGCAGCGAAGATCGTCGAATTGCAGCAGAATTTTTTCGAGTATGGTGAAGAGGCCATGAAGCCACTGGTCCTGCGGGACGTAGCGGATTCGCTGGAGCTGCACGAGTCGACGGTCTCGCGGGTGACGACACAGAAATACATGCACACCCCACGCGGGACATTCGAGTTCAAATACTTCTTCTCCAGCCACGTGAACACCGCTTCCGGCGGCGAGTGCTCGTCGACGGCCATCCGCGCTTTCATCCGCAAGCTCGTCGCCGCCGAGACCCCGAGTAAGCCGCTCAGTGACAACAAGATTGCCGGTATCCTGACGGAACAGGGCATCAACGTCGCGCGGCGCACCGTGGCCAAGTACCGAGAGGCGATGGGGATACCCCCATCGAACGAGCGCAAGCGCCTGGCCTGAGCTGCTGGCCCCGCCGGCGTGCGACCACCCACCGGCGCCTGCACACACTGGAGTGACGCAATGCAAATCAACCTGACCGGCCATCATGTCGATATCACCGAGCCGCTGAAGGGCTATGTCGACAGCAAGTTCGATCGCCTAGCGCGCCATTTCGACGACGTGATCAATGTCCACGTCATCCTCAGCGTCGAGAAGCTGCGGCAGAAGGCGGAGGCGACCATACACGTCAACGGCGCCAACGTGTTCGCCGATGCGGTGCACGAGGACATGTATGCCGCTATCGACGGATTGATCGACAAGCTCGACCGACAGGTGATCAAGTACAAGGAGAAGCGTCAGAGCCACCGTGGCAACGGGGCCGCCAAAGCGACCATCGAGCCGCCACCCGACGAGGAGCAGCCGTCCTGACCAGTTCGTTACGGCACCTGGCAGGGTGGGCACCCACACCGGAGCCTGGCAGGGCCTGCTCCGGTTTCCACCTTGCCCCGGCTATTCGATCGGCAACATCGGGCCGTAAGCCTGAGCGGGCTGGCCCGGCCATCAGCAGCATACAGACAATGAGCACGCATGGGGTTCTAGGGCCATGGTTCGTCCTGACCTGATTACGGAATCAAGGGTGCTGAGCCGCTGTGAGGCGGCGAGCAAGAAGCGCCTGCTGGAGACCTTGGCCGAGCTGCTGGCCGACGGGGACAGCATGCTCTCCAGCACCGCCGTGTTCGACCGGCTGCTCGAGCGCGAGCGGCTCGGCAGCACCGGGCTGGGGCAGGGGATTGCGCTCCCTCACGCGCGGGTGCGTGGAATCCGCTCACCCATCGGCGCCTTCGTGCAGCTGCGGGGCCCGGTCGCTTTCGATGCCATCGACGACCGACCCGTGGACCTCGCGTTCGGACTTTTGGTGCCGGATGCCACCGACGAGCAGCACCTGCAATTGCTGGCCACTCTAGCCGCGGCCTTCGACGATGCCGCCGTGCGCGAGGCCCTGCGCGCAGCCGAGGGCAGCACCCAGTTGCTGACGGTGTTTCGCGACCGTATCCTCGTCCCTGCGTGACCTGGCGGTGTCGAGGAGAGCGGTGGCATGAATCCCGTGCATTCGCTGCAGGGTCTCGTGGAGCATATCGGCCCGCGCCTCAAGCTGCGCTGGCTGACGCCACCGCCGGTGCAATGCAGCCCCCTGCTCAAAGACGTTGGCGGCCAGAGGACGGCGCAGAGCCTGGTGGGGTCGCTCAACTGCATCCATCCGAACCGCCTGCAGGTGCTGGGCCAGGCGGAGATCGAGCACTTGGCCGACCTCAGCGCCCCGGCCTACAGTGAAACGATCGACCGGCTGTTCGCTGCGTGCCCCGCGGCCGTGATCTTCGCCTCCGACATCACCCCCGACCCGGTGTTTTTCGACTACGCCGAGCGTACCGGCACCCCGCTGTTGGGCTCCTCAGCGCGCGATGCGGAGATCGTCGACCGCCTGCAATACTTTCTGACCCATGCGCTGGCGGAGCGCACGACGGTGCATGGCGTCCTGCTGGAGGTACTGGGCCTGGGCGTGCTGCTCACCGGTGACCCCGGCGTCGGCAAGAGCGAGCTCGCGCTGGAGATGATCGCCCGCGGCCACCGGCTCATCGCAGACGACGCTCCGGAGCTCGCGCGCATCGCCCCGGAGGTTTTGGAGGGCAGTTGTCCAGCGCTGCTGCGGGATTTTCTGGAGGTGCGCGGGTTGGGCGTGCTCAACGTGCGCGCCATGTTCGGCGAGGGCGCCGTGCGCCAGCACGAGGCGCTAAACCTGATCGTTCACATGCGCTGCTTCGACAACGAGGGCCTGGCGAGTATCGATCGGTTGCGCGGCAGTCTGTCCACGCGCACCATCCTCGGCATCGCAGTGCCCGAGATCACCCTGCCGGTGGCCCCTGGACGCAACCTCGCCGTACTGTTGGAGACGGCGGTGCGCAACCAGATCCTGCGGATCCGTGGCTATGATGCGGGGGTGGATCTCGAAGACCGCCAGGCGCGGGCGATCGCCGGCGGCGGGCGCTGAGCTCGGCGCCCGGGCTACCGTGCCATCACTGCCAGTCGCCACCGATGAGCCAGCCGCATTCCACCGACAGGTCTATGCACATCCTCATCGTCAGTGGTCTGTCCGGCGCCGGCAAGAGCGTTGCACTGCGAACGCTCGAGGACATCGGTTATTACTGCATCGATAATCTGCCGCTGTTCCTGCTGCGCGAGCTCGCGCTCGGGCTCCAGCGCACGCCCCTGGGTCGGGCCGGGGAGACGCGCAACGGTGCGGCGGTCGGTATCGACGCCCGCAACCAGCCGGAGTTTCTCGCCAACCTGCCGAGACTCATAGAGGAGCTGCGCGATCAGGGCATCGAGTGCCGCGTCATCTTTCTGCACGCCGACACGCATACCCTGATCCGCCGCTTCAGCGAGACGCGCCGCAAGCACCCGCTCACCGGCGCTGGTCTCTCTCTCGCGGAGGCCATCGTAAGCGAGTACGAGCTGCTGGAGCCGCTGGGAAAGGTCGCCGAGATCCGCATCGACACAACGCACACGAATGTGCACGAGCTGCGCGACCTGATCCGCGAGCGTCTCGCCGGCACGGTGCAGGCATCCGTGCTGCTGCAGTCCTTCGGCTTCAAGAACGGTGTCCCCGAAGGCGTGGACTTTATCTTCGACGTGCGTTGCCTGCCGAATCCGCACTGGCGCGAGGAGCTGCGCCCGCTCACGGGCCGCGATGCGCCGGTCATCGAGTTCCTGGAGCGCTCGCCGGAGGTGGCACAGATGTGCGCGGACCTGAAGCAGTTCCTCGGGCGCTGGATTCCGCGCTTCGAGACCGATGGGCGCAGCTACTTGACCATTGCCGTCGGCTGCACTGGCGGGCGGCACCGCTCAGTGTACTTAGTGGAGGCCCTTGCCCGGCATCTGGGCGACAAGGGCCACCGCGTGCTGCTGCGCCATCGGGAGCTGCCGTGAGCGTCGGACTGCTGCTCATCACCCACGCCGGCATCGGCGCGGAGCTGCTGGAGGCCGCCACAGGTATGCTCGGGGCCTGCCCGCTGGAGGCTAAGGCGCTGTCGGTGGAAAACGGCGATGATCCAGAGCTGATGGAACAGCGTGCACGCGCCTGTGCGCAGGAGCTCGATGTCGGCGATGGCGTTTTGGTGCTGACCGACCTGTTCGGCTCGACGCCAGCGAATATCGCCTCCGGCTTGTGCGAGCTGCGTGATACGCGCATTCTCAGCGGGGTCAATCTACCGATGCTGGTGCGGGTCCTGAACTACCCGCAACTGCCGCTCGACGACATGGTGGACAAGGCATTGAGTGGCGCCCGAGAAGGCGTGCTGCTGTGTCCCGGCGTCGGCTGCGTGGCGGCACCTCGTGCCGGCCACGGCTCGCGCCGCTGATCCACTGGCCCCAAAGCTATCCACCACGACCCAGCCGGGCATGCTGACCAGAGAGCTCGACATCGTCAATCGACTCGGCTTGCATGCACGGGCCGCGGCGAAGTTCGTCACCTGTGCCAGCGGCTTCGCGAGCGACGTCTTTGTCGAGCGCAACGGCCGGCGGGTCAACGGCAAGAGCATCATGGGCATCATGACGCTCGCCGCCGCCCGCGGCACCAGTATCCACCTGGAAGTGCGCGGCGACGATGAGGAGGCCGCGATGGACGCGCTGGCGGAGCTCGTCGCCGATCGCTTCGGTGAAGCAGAATGACGCTTTCGCTGCATGGCGTCGGCATCGACGGCTCGCGGCCGGTGGCCATCGGCGAGGCCTACATGCTCAACCGCAAGCCGTCGATGGTGCCGGCGCAGATCCCCGCCCACGAGGTTTCGGTGGAGCTCGACCGGCTCGATGCCGCGCTGGCCTGCGCCCGGCACCACCTGGAGGAGGTGCGCCGACAGATTCCAGCAGGGACGCCCAAGCACATCGCGGAGTTCATCGACACGCACCTGCTGATGCTGACTGATTCCGCGTTGGTGGACGCCGTGCGGGACCTGATCCGGGAGCGATCCGTGAACGCCAGTTGGGCGCTGCAGTCGCAGCGGGACACGCTGGTGGAGATCTTCGACCGCATGGATGACGCCTATCTGCGCACCCGGCGCGACGATATCGACCATGTTGTGCGGCAAATCCAGTTGTTCCTCGATGCCGAAGCCAACACCGACGTGCTCGCCAACGCCGACGTGGCCGGACGCGTCATTGTTGCGGAGGACCTCACCCCTGCGGATACCATCCTGCTCCGCCACCGGGGCGTAGCCGCCTTCGTCGTCGAGCACGGCGGGCCGATGTCCCACAGCGCCATTCTTGCCCGCAGCCTCGACATCCCCGCCGTCATGGGCGTTCATCGCGCCGGGCAAACGCTGCACCAGGGCGAGCTCCTGGTTGTGGATGCCGAGACCGGTACGGTGCTCACCGAGCTGGAGCCGGCGATCCTGGAGCACTATCGGGCACGGCTGGCCAGCTTCGATGCCCACCGCCGTGAGCTGCGCCGGCTCGTGCGCGAGCCCTCGGCGAGCCGCGACGGGGTGCCCGTCGTCCTGCTCGCGAACTTGGAGCTTCCCGAAGACGTTGCTGCCGCCCGGGACAACGGTGCCGCCGGCGTCGGCCTATACCGCACCGAGTTCCTGTACATGAACCGCGGTGCGCTGCCCGATGAGGAGGAGCATCTCGAGACCTACCTTCGCATCATCCGCGGTCTCGACGGCATTCCGCTCACCATCCGCACGCTCGACCTCGGCGCGGACAAGCAGATCCCAGACACCAGCTTTCACCCGGCGCGCACCAATCCCGCGCTGGGTCTGCGCGCCATCCGGCTCTGCCTACAGGAGCCAGCGCTGTTCTTGCCGCAGTTGCGGGCAATCCTGCGCGCGTCGGCCCATGGGCCAGTGCAGCTCATGATCCCGATGATCTCCGGCATGGCGGAGGTGAGGGCGGTGCTCGAGCTCATCGCCGAGGCGCGTCGGGACATGCGCCGTGAGGGCGTGGCCTTCGACCCGCTGATGCCCGTTGGCGGCATGATCGAGGTGCCCGCTGCAGCGCTTATGGCCGGCGCGCTGGCGCGGCGGCTCGACTTCCTGTCCATCGGCACCAACGACCTGATCCAGTACACCCTCGCCATCGACCGTGTCGATGACACTGTGAGCTACCTCTACGATCCCCTGCATCCGGCGGTGCTCCGACTCATCAAGCACGTCATCGATGCCGCCGCTACCACGCGTACCCGCGTCAGCATGTGCGGCGAGATGGCCGGCGATCCGCGCTACACGCCGTTGCTCCTGGGGCTTGGCCTGCGCGAGCTGAGCATGCAGCCAGGCTCTCTGCTGGAAGTCAAGGACCGTGCGCGCCGCTGCGACATTGGCGCGCTGACTGGCGTCGTCTCCGACCTCGTCGACCACATCGACGAGATGCCCGCGCAGACACTGCTGGACAAGCTGGAAGCCTGCGTCGAGGGCTAATCTGGCAGATTCGAAGCCAAACGAAGTAGACGCGAGAATTGTGCTCGCTGTGATTGTCGTAACCGAGTAGGCGCGCGACTCCGATTACGACAACGAAAGGTCTTCCATGCGCTGTCGAAGACCTGCAGCGTAAGGGTCTGAGTCCAAGGCCGAACGATTCGGCATTGCCCCAACCTATACCCGAGCTTACCGGTTGAGCCGGTATTGCCGAATGGCTGTGGCCATCAGCCCTTGGCTGCTACACTGAGCGGTCGCCCGCGGCGGCTCCCTTGGCCTGCCCGCGCTCCTTCCGCCGCAGCCCTCGGAG
>Ga0316575_10000545_pt1 | contig 11057 bp, 11 predicted proteins | sample J5NA_FD_203072 | JGI IMG/M metagenome (GOLD analysis project Ga0316575, IMG submission 203072) | Rhizosphere microbial communities from salt marsh grasses in Alabama, United States - J5-7_050615r2r3 | ecosystem: Host-associated > Plants > Roots > Rhizosphere | place: USA: Alabama | collected...
CGCGAGTCCCGGCTCTTCTCCAACATGTTCGAGCACATGATCAAGTCAGCTCAGGCGATCATGCGCTCGTACGTGATGTACCGTCCCTGGACCGTGTTCGCGTGGCTCACCGGCGTGTTCGCCGTCGCCGGTCTCGCCCCTTTCGTTCGTTTCGCGATCCTCCGAATCATCGGGGATCACGGGAACCACCTCCAGTCGCTGATCTTTGGCGTCGCGATGCTCGTCGCGTCACTCCTGTCCTTCGCTCTCGGCGTGCTCTCCGACCTCCAGCGGACCAACCGCATCCTCCAAGAGGAGCAACTCGAACACCTGCGGACCATCGAATACGGTCCGGCCCGACCCTCCCAGAACAAGGACCACACGTGATCCGCACCCTCAAGCGACTAGCGAAACGCCTGCTCGCCATCCGTTGGATCCGCGCGGCATACAACGGGGCGAACCGCGTCGCGCTCGCGATCGGCGGGTCGACGCGGCTCGGCGCGACGCTGTACTCGCTCGTAGGCTTCCCGACGCATAACCGCGAGCAGTACGCGGTTCTGTCGGGTCGCCGCGCGTACTACCGGAACCTGAAGAAGCACCGGCCGAGCCACGTCGAACTCCGGCGCAACATTCACCGCCTCGAGAAGGGACTCGCGATGCGGCCGCGCCGCGACGTCTTCGCGCGCGACTTCATCGAGGAGACGGTCGACTTCTACGCCCACGCCCTCGCGCGTCCCGTCGGCGCCGTCGAGATCGACCCCGGGGAGATTCGGTGGGCGCACGACGTCCTCGGCGCGTACTTCGCCGCCGTCACGGACGGCGATCCCGGGATCGCTCGGGCTCGCAAGGCTTTCGAGGCCCTCGCCCATCTCGAATCCGACGGAAGCCTGCACCCCTACCCCGTCGCGAAGCTGCACGCGCCGGCGATCGAGTATGACCAGCTTCTCGACCTAGCGCTCAATCGCCGTTCGGTGCGCTGGTTCCTCGACAAGCCCGTACCCCGCGACCTGATCGACAAGGCGCTCCTCGTCGCCCGGCAGGCGCCGACGTCGTGCAACCGCCTTGCGTACGAATTCCTGGTCTTCGACGACGAGGACCAGGTGCGCACGATCTCGCGGATTCCGTTCGGCGCCGCGGGATACTCGCACCAGATCCCCGTCATCATCGTCGTCAAGGGCGACCTCAGCAGTTACTTCTCCCCGAGGGACCGCCACGGTCCCTACATCGACGCATCGCTCGCGGTCATGGGGTTCATGTACGCCCTCCAAACGCTCGGGTTGAGTTCCTCCGCGATCAACTGGCCCGACTTCGAACCCCTCGAGGCGAAGATGGCCAAGACGCTGCGTCTCAAGCCGCACGAGCGCGTCATCATGCTCCTCGCGGTCGGGTATGCCGACCCCGAAGGGATGGTCGCCTCGTCGGAGAAGAAGTCGCTCGATGTGCTGCGGCGGTACAACGCGCTTGACTAGACGCGCCGTACTCCGTGGGACCCTCGGGGTCGTCGTCGTCGCCGTCGTCTCGTACTTCTTCGCGCGTTCGCTGGCCCGCAACTGGGCATCGCTTCGCGACGACGCTCCCGAGTGGGGGTGGTGGATCGCGGCCGTCGTGGTCCTGTTCGCCGCCGCGGTGACGATTTCGGCACTGTGGTGGGGGCGGATCGTCAGCCGACTCGCCGAGACCCGCGTCGGCCCCGCCGAGGCGATTCGCGTCCACTTCGCCTCGTGGCTACTCAAGTACGTGCCCGGTCAGGCGGGGTTCGTCGTCAACAAGGTCGCGTGGGCCAAGGGTCGCGGGATCTCGCGCGTCGCCGTTCTCCTGTCGATCATTTACGAAAACGCGTTCCTCATGATCGCGTCGCTCGTGCCGATGACGGCCGTCCTTCTCGTGGCGCACCTGTTCGGCGCGGGCGAGTTCCATCCGTCTCAGGCGGTGTGGGTAACGCTGGTCGCGGCACTCGCCATCGCGGTCGTCATACACCCGCGGATCTTCCACGCAGGCGTCAACGTGTTGTCCCGCCGTACGGTTCATCGCGAGGTCTCCGCGCGGTACTTCCTCCCGACGCGCACATCGGCGACGTATACGGCCGCCTACCTCGTGCCTCGGCTCATCAACGGCGTCGGGATCGCCCTGATCGCCTCCGTCACGGCGGACGCTAGCGCGGGAACCTGGCTACCGCTGACGGCGGCGTACGCCATCGCAGGCGCGATGGGAATTCTCGCCGTATTCGTTCCGAGCGGGCTCGGCGTGCGGGAATCCGTCTTCGTGCTCCTCGCGGCGCCGTTCCTCAGCGTCGAGGACGCGATCGTCGTCGCGCTCACCGCGCGAGTCTTGAGCACCGTGGCGGACGCCGTGATCGCCGCCGGGTATGGGATGCTCGCTCTCGGTGCGCGACGGAAGGGGGAACGGTCATGAGAGTCGCGATTATCGGTTCGGCGCTTGCGGGCAACAAGGGCGCCGCGGCCATGCTCGAGAGCGCGGTGACCCACGTCACCGCGCGCCATCCCGACGCGGAGATCACCCTGCTGAGCATGTACCCGCGCTCGGACGCGGAGCGAAACACCCATGCGAACGTCCGCGTGCTCAACGCGTCGCCGCTCAGGCTCGGCATCGCGATCAACGGCGCCGCGCTCCTGTGGCGGATCCTGCCCCCGCTGCGTGGGGCAATCGGCCGTGCCGTTCCGGAGGTCGGCGCCCTCGCCGCCGCGGACGTACTGCTCGACCAGGGCGGCATCACCTTCGTCGACGGGCGCGGCAAGTACCTGATCTACAACATCGCGTCGATCCTGCCGGCCCTGTTCACCCGCACCCCCGTCGTGAAGTGCGCGCAGGCGCTCGGGCCGTTCCGCACCCGCCTCAACCGTTGGAGCGCGAAACGGCTCCTCCCGAAAATGGCGGCGATCGTCTCTCGTGGCGCCGTGACGCACGAGCACCTCGTCGGACTCGGTCTCGCGAACGTTGAGGAGGGCGCGGACCTCGCCTTCGCCCTGGACGTCACCGCGGACGACAAGAAGGGGGCGGCCGCGAAGGTCGACACGGCATTCTTCCGGGCCGGCGACGTCGTCGGCGTCTCGCCGTCTCAGGTGCTCCGCGGATCGACGGACGCCGCCGGCGGCGACTATGTCGCCGAGGTCGCAAGCCAGATCGACTTCATCACCGAGGAGATGGGCCGACCCGTCTTCCTCGTGCCTCACTCGGTGCGGATGAACGACGACAAGCTCCACAACAACGACCTGCCCGTCTGCCGCGCGATCTATGCGAGCGTGGCCTCCCCCGAGCGCGTGCTCTTCCCCGACGCGGAGTTTACGTCGCAGGAGCTCCGGCACCTCATCGGCGAATGCGACCTCTTCGTCGCCTCGCGCTTCCACGCGATGGTGTCGTCCCTCGCGATGGGGGTTCCGACCTTCGTCATCGGGTGGAGCCACAAGTACCGCGAGGTGCTCGACATGTTCGGCCTCGCCTCATGGGCACTCGCCTACGACGCCGTCACCCCGGAGGTCTTCCGCGAAAAGATGAGGGAACTCGACGCTTCGAAGGCGAAGGTGCGCGCGCAGCTCGCGGCGGGCGTTCCGAAGGTGCGAGCGGTCGCCATGCGCCAACTCGACACGATCGAGCGAGTGGCGAAGGAACGCGCCGCGGACCGCGCGGGCAAGAAGGCCGGCAGGAAGAAGGCCTAGCGGCCCAGCTTCGCGTACTTGGCCTCGGCCGCGGCCTTCTGCGCGCGCCACCACGGCTCGTTGGCGCGGTACCACGCGACCGTGTCGGCGAGTCCCGCGGCGAAGTCGACGAACCGCGGCTCCCACCCGAGCTCGTCGCGGAGCTTGGACGAGTCAATCGCGTAGCGCATGTCGTGGCCCGGGCGGTCGGCCACGTGATCGTACGCGTCGCGCGGCTGGCCCATCGCCTCGAGGATCGACTCCACGACCGTCTTGTTGTCGAGCTCGCCGTCCGCGCCGATCAGGTACGTCTCGCCGACGCGGCCCTTGTCAATGATCGTCCACACCGCGGCGTTGTGGTCGTCCACGTGGATCCAGTCGCGGACATTCAGTCCCGCGCCGTAGAGCTTGGGTCGAACGCCGTCGATGATGTTGGTGATCTGGCGGGGGATGAACTTCTCCACGTGCTGGCGCGGCCCGTAGTTGTTCGAGCAGTTGGAGATGGTCGCCTCGACGCCGAAGGACCGCACCCACGCGCGCACCAGGAGGTCGGATCCGGCCTTGGTCGACGAATAGGGGCTCGACGGGTTATACGGCGTCGTCGGCGTGAACTTCGCCGGGTCGTCGAGCTCGAGATCGCCGTAGACCTCGTCCGTCGAGATGTGATGAAAACGCGTCCCGTGGCGACGCACCGCCTCGAGCAGCGTGAACGTCCCAACCACGTTCGTCTGCACGAACGGGAACGGGTTGTCGAGCGAGTTGTCGTTGTGCGACTCGGCGGCGAAGTGGACGACCACGTCGGCCTTCGACACGAGGTCGTCGACGAGGTCGGCGTCGGCGATGTCTCCCGTGACGAGGGTGACGCGGGGATCGTCCGGCAACGACTCCGCGCTTCCCGCGTAGGTGAGGGCGTCGAGGACCGTCACCGCGGCGTCGGGCCTCTCGTCGAGGGTGAGGCGGACGAAGTTGGAGCCGATGAATCCGGCACCGCCGGTGACGAGCACGTTCACAGTCCGCTTCTCCATTCTCGTACGGCGTCGACCGACGGCAACAATCCGGCGTCGCGCGCCTCGGCGAGCGTCGGTCCGGCGGCGTCCTTCTCCGACAGGATGGGGACGAGGGGCGCGCCGTCGCGTCCCGTCGTCGGCCACTCGATCCCGATGGTGGAGTCGAGCGGATTGACTTCGTGTTCGCGACCGGGGCTGTATGGCGCCGAGCACAGGTATGTGACGACCGTGTCGTCCTCGAGCGCCATGAAGGCGTGTCCGAGGCCCTCACTCAGGTACAGGGCCCGTCGGTCGACGTCGTCGAGGATCGCGGCGTCCCACGCGCCGAACGTCTCCGAACCGACGCGAATATCCACGGCGACATCGACGATCGCGCCACGGACGCAGGTCACGTATTTCGCCTGCCCCGGAGGCACGTCCGCGAAGTGCACGCCCCGAACGACCCCGCGGGCCGATACCGAGATATTCGTTTGAGCGACGTTGAGGCGATGGCCGACCACATCGGCGAACGGGATTTCGTTGTACGACTCGAGGAAGACCCCGCGCGCGTCCGTGAACTGGCGCGGCACAACCTCCCACGCGCCCTCCACGGACAGTGGCCTGATCTCCATCTCTTCTCCGATCGATCCGGGTAACAGCCTACCGTTGCGACTACGCTGGCCCGCATGGAGATCTCCGAGGCACGATGGCACGTCGCCGGGGGGTACGGGATGCTCGCCGCGGACGTCATCGCGGCGCTCGAGGCGCGGGGCGTCACTCCCGAGGTGACGGACAAAGAGGATCTAGACATCACCGACGCGTCCGAGGTTGCGCGAGGCTTCGCCGACACGGACATCGTCGTCAATTGCGCCGCGTATACCGCGGTCGACGCCGCCGAGACCGACGAGGAACGGGCGTATGCGATCAACGCGACCGGTCCCGACGTCATCGCCCGCGCCTGCGCCGAGATGGGGATCCGCCTCGTCCACATTTCCACCGACTACGTGTTCGCCGGCGACGCCACCTCGCCATACCCCGAGGACGCCCCGCTCGAACCGCGTAGCGCCTACGGCCGAACGAAGGCCGCGGGCGAGCGGGCGGTTCTGGCGTCCGGAGCCGACGCACTGATCCTCAGGATCGCCTGGCTGTACGGTCGGGGCGGAGCATGCTTCCCGAAGACGATCGCGCGCGTCGGACGCGAGACGGGGAAGCTGCGCGTCGTCGACGATCAGGTCGGTCAGCCAACGTGGACCCGCGACGTCGCCGACCTCATACTGCGGCTCGTCGAGAGGGAGGTACCCGCCGGGATCTACCACGGAACGTCGTCCGGTCAAACGTCGTGGTACGAGTTCGCCCGGGAAATAGTCTCGTCGGACGGCCAAGGAGACATCGTGTCCCCGTCAAAATCCTCCGAGACGAAGCGTCCGGCCCCGCGGCCCGCATATTCCGTCCTCGGCCATGAAGCGCTGAGACGCGTCGGCGTCGCCCCTATCGGCGACTGGCGGGACCGTTGGCGCGTGGCCGCGCCCGAGATTCTCGCCGACGTCGGCTGAGAAGGCCTTCGGGTGCGGGCGTCCTCCGACGAGGTCTCGCCCGTTCTATTCGTCGAGGAGTCCGAGCAGGTACCCGCCGTAGCCGGACTTCGCAAGCGACTCCGCGCGTATACGGAGTTCGTCGTCGGTGAGGAAGCCCTGTCGCCAGGCGACCTCCTCGGGCGAGCCGATGCTCATGCCCTGACGATGTTCGACCGTCTGCACGAACTGCGACGCGTCGAGCAGCGAATCGAAGGTACCGGTGTCGAGCCACGCGGTGCCGCGCGGGAGCACCTCGACCTGGAGCGTCCCACGCTCGAGGTAGACGCGGTTGACGTCGGTGATTTCGTATTCTCCGCGCGCCGAGGGCTTCAGCCCGCGGGCGATCTCGACGACGTCGTTGTCGTAGAAGTACAGGCCGGGAATCGCGTAGTTGGACCTGGGTTCCGCCGGTTTCTCCTCTAGTGACAGCGCTCGTCCCGTCTCGTCGAACTCGACGACGCCGTAGGCCTGCGGGTCGGCGACGCGGTACGCGAAGACGGCGGCACCGTCGATGGTGGAGAAGCGCCGGAGCGTGTGGCCGAGACCGGGGCCGTAGAAGATGTTGTCGCCGAGCACGAGCGCCGCGCTGTCGGTGCCGACGTGGTCCGCGCCGATGGTGAACGCTTGCGCGAGCCCTTTGGGCTCCGGCTGCTGCGCGTACGAGATGGATATACCGAATTGCGAGCCGTCTCCGAGAAGGCGTTCGAACTGCTCCGCATCGTGCGGGGTCGTGATGACGAGGATGTCCCGTATTCCCGCGAGGATCAACGTGGAGAGCGGGTAATAGATCATCGGCTTGTCGTACACAGGCACGAGCTGCTTCGAGACGCCGATGGTGATGGGGTGAAGTCGCGTGCCGGAGCCCCCGGCGAGGATGATGCCGCGCATCCGCCTAGTCTGCCCTAGCGCGCGACGCGGCCGCGACCTCCGCCCGGCCGCGGGCGCGGAGTCCCGCGCGTAACGCGGCTCGGATCGGGGCGCGCCACCATCCGGGGAACGCGAGCCCGACGTACCGCGACGCGGAGGTGTGGTGCGCGCGGATCATCGGCGCCGGATCGCGCCTCCACGAGTGGCCGCCGGCGTGCGTCACGACGGCGCCGGGTACCCAGCGGCAGGCGAAGCCCGCCCGGCCGATTCTCCGCCCGAGCTCGACGTCCTCGAAGAACATGAAGAAGCCCTCGTCGAAGCCGCCGACCCGCTCGAAGACGCTACGCCGCACGACGAGGCAGGATCCGGAGAGCCATCCGACGTCGACGGACGGGCCCTCCGCGTCGAGCGTCGGGCGGTAACGGCGCGTCCACGGGTTGCCCGGCCACACGCGGCCGAAGACGCCGTGCCCGATTCCCAGCCAAAGGCTCGGGAGCGGACGCGCGCTCGGGTACGTCGTCCCGTCGGTCTCGAGGATGCGAGGACCGAGCGCGCCGACCGCGCCGTCCCGTTGTCCCTCCGCCGCGAGCGCCGCGAACGCGCCCTCGCCGACCACGACGTCGGCATTGCAGATCGCGACGTACGGCGCCGAACCGGTGGCCGCGCCCGCGTTGGCCGCCGCTCCGTAACCTCGGTTCTCGGGCATGGCGAGGAACCGCGCGCCGTGCGCCTTCGCGCGGGCCTCGACCGTCTTCTCGGGGGAGTCGGAGTCGACCACCGTGACGCTCGCCACGGATCCCGCGCCGCCCAACGACGCGAGGAACGTCTCGAGGGTCTCGCCCGGGTTGTACGTCACGACGACGACGTCGACGAGCGCGGCGGCGTCCGAGGGCGTGGTGGCCATGATGGTTCAGGGTAGCGCCCGGCGGGGTCGAGATCGCGCGAGACGAGGAGTGCGCGAGGGGGGAGTTGAACCCCCACGCCCTTTCGGGCACACGGACCTGAACCGTGCGCGTCTGCCTATTCCGCCACTCGCGCGCGCCGCACGACTCTAGCACGGCGGGCCTGACGGATACGATGCCTACATGGGTGTGCTCGATCGGTTCGAGCGTGGCGTGGAGAACGTGGTGAACGCCGCGTTCTCCCGGTCGTCGCGCTCCGGCGTGAAACCGATCGACCTCGCCTCCGCGCTGCGCAAGGAGGCCGACGCGAAAGCCGCCTCCGTCGACCGCGCCCGCACCGTCGTTCCCAACGAGTACGACATCCGCCTGAACCCTGCGGACTACGCCACGATCGTCGAGTGGGGCGACGACGCGCTCGCCCGCGAGTTCGAGGACACCCTCCACGACCACGCCGAGTTCCAGCGCTACGTGTTCGTCGGTTCGGTGAGCGTGCGCTTCTTCGAGGACGAGACGCAAAGCGCTGGCCGCTTCACGATCGTGTCCCGATCGACCCGCAGCCCCGCGGTCGAGGCGACGGGGGCGGTGTCGAACGCCCGGCGACCCCTCATCGACATCGACGGCAAGCGTTTTCATCTCACGGGAGAGACGACGACGCTCGGGCGAGGCACGGAGGCGGACATCGTCGTCGAGGACACGGGGGTGAGCAGGGTCCACGCGCGCCTCGAGGTCACGGAGTACGGCACGATCCTGACGGACCTCGACTCGACCAACGGCACGTTCGTCGAGGATCAGCGCATCAAGGAAGTGACGCTGCTCGATGGGAACACCGTGACGATCGGACGCACGACGATCATGTACTGGGACGCCCTCCCGGCGACGGGGGACGAGTGACGTGAGCCAACTGTCGTTGACGCTGCTCCGACTGGGATTCCTCGGCCTACTCTGGGCCCTCGTGCTCACTGCGATCGCCGTGCTCCGCGCGGACATCTACGGCACGCGGGTATTCTCGCGCGGCCGGGGCCGAACCAACGCGCGCCCCTCGCGTCCGAAATCCTCCGGGCCCCCGTCCCGCGCGACGACCGGGGTGCGGTCCCCGGAGCGCACGGGCGAGGCGACCGACGGCGGTACGGCGAAGATCGTCGTGGTTGCGGGACCGCTCAAAGGCACGAGCATCCCGCTCGGCGAGACCGCCGTGACGATCGGACGCTCCCCGCGCGCGACCCTGGTGATCGAGGACGACTACTGTTCCTCGCGCCACGCCCGGATCTTCCGCGAGGGAGACGCGTGGATGGTCGAGGATCTCGGATCGACGAACGGAACGTTCCTCGACGACGCCAAACTGACCGAACCCGAGGAATTCCTCCCCGGGTCACGCCTGACGATGGGCGCCACGTCGCTCGAGATGAGGATGTGACCCCGTGTTCCTCGGACTGCACTACGCCGCTCGATCGGACGTCGGCCTCGTCCGAGAAAGCAACCAGGACTCCGCGTACGCCGGGCCCCACCTGCTCGTCGTTGCCGACGGCATGGGCGGCGCCGCGGGCGGCGACATCGCCTCCTCCGTGGCCGTCGGCACCCTCGCGGAACTCGACGCGGAGGCGCTCGGCAAAGAGGAGGCGCTCGAGGCGCTGAAGAAGTCGATCGCCCGCGCCCACTCGGAGATCGTCGGGCGCGCCCGGAATGACCCGGAGCTCAGCGGACTCGGAACGACCGTGACGGCGTTGCTGCGCTCGGGGGACACGATCGCCATGGCGCACATCGGCGACTCGCGCGCCTACCTGCTGCGGGACGACGCCCTGGAACAGGTGACGACGGACCACTCGTTCGTCCAGCACCTCGTCGACACCGGCCGCCTGAGCGCCGCAGACGCCGAAAACCACCCCAAGCGCTCCATGCTGCTGCGCGTGCTCGGAGACGTGGACACGGACGTGCCCGTCGACGTCTCGGCTCGCGAGATCAAGCCCGGGGACCGGTGGCTACTCTGCACCGACGGCCTCAGCGCGGTCGTGCGCAAGGACACGCTCAAGAAGGCGCTCACGTCGGTCGCGGACGTCGCGGAGTGCGCCGACCAACTCGTGTCGCTCGCCCTCGCGGGCGGAGCACCCGACAACGTGACCTGCATCGTCGCGGATGTCGTGGACATCGACCGTCCGCCGAGCAAGAAGCGCCCGGCCGACGCCTCGCAGGTGGTCGGCGCCGCGGCGGTCAAGCCCGAGGGCGCCGACGCGGCGAGGCAGAAGGCCAGCGGATCGTCGGCCGCACGTGCCGCCGCGATCGCGCCGAGCGAGGATGGCGAGACGAGTCCCTCCCGCGAGCGCCTCGTGCGCCTGTGGGAGCGGATCCGCCCATGGGCCCTTCCCGCGGCCGCATTCGTCGTGCTCTTCTTCGCGGCGTTCGGGGCGTACCTCTGGACGCAGTCGCGCTATTACGTCGGGGAAAGCGGCGGTGACGTCGCGATCTACCGCGGCATCCCCCAAAGCATCGGGCCCCTCGACCTCTCGTCGCTCGTCACCGACACCGGCATCACCCTCGACTCCCTTCAGCCGTTCGAGCAGGATCGGATACGCGGCGCCATCCAGACGGGGTCGCTCAGCGAGGCGTGGGACGTCGTCGACGGACTGAAGGGCACCACGTAGTGGCGACGGTCGCCGACGTTCGCGTGCGGAGCAGTCGTCGGGCGGAGGGCTACCTCCTCGTGCTCGCCGTCGCCCTCGCGGTAGGCGCGTATGCCCTCGTCGGGCTCGGCGCCACGGATGGCCTTCCCGCGAACGTGTGGTTCTACGGACTCGGCACCGCATTCCTCGCGGTCGCGGGCCACGGGGCGCTTCGTCGGTGGGCGCGGGCGGCCGACCCCGTGCTATTCCCCGCGGCGTTCGCGCTTAACGGCATGGGGCTCGCGATGATCTACCGGCTCGACCTCGAGCGGGCGAACGCGGCGACCGGGACCCACTTCGCGACGCGGCAGCTGACGTGGAGCGTACTCGGCGTCGCTCTTGCCGTGGCCGTCGTTCTCTCGCTCCGCGACCATCGCATGCTCCGGCGCTTCACGTACACGGCGATGGTCACCGGTCTCGTCCTTCTCCTGCTGCCGCTGAT
>Ga0316575_10000546_pt1 | contig 11035 bp, 7 predicted proteins | sample J5NA_FD_203072 | JGI IMG/M metagenome (GOLD analysis project Ga0316575, IMG submission 203072) | Rhizosphere microbial communities from salt marsh grasses in Alabama, United States - J5-7_050615r2r3 | ecosystem: Host-associated > Plants > Roots > Rhizosphere | place: USA: Alabama | collected...
GTGGCCAAGCATTCTGGAAACGCGCTTTTGCATGCCGATAAACGAATACCAGCGCCATTGTTGCATTTTTTTCCATATGGTGGGAGCGGATCTGACAGCGATTTTACGATCGACGGTAACCGGGTGGTGAATGGTGGCAATGGTGGGCAGCCATTTCTTTACGGTCAGCAGACCGTAGGACAATCCCTGGTTGTCGTGGACAATGTCGTATTGCTGGCGCCTGTTTTGCAGGAAACGGCGGGCCCTTAATCCAAAGGTAAAGGGCTCGGGGAATCCCATGGTCGATACCCCTATCCATTCGATTAGGTTGATTGGCCGAGAAAGCTCTTTTAAAGACGGCATCCTGAATAGATTGTCCGGGTTATACAGGTCCAGAGATGGGAGCTGATAAAAGGGGATGTCATCATCAAGCTGCGGCTGCGGTGGACCGACAACGACCTCTACCTGATGCCCGAGATCTTTAAGGGCACGACTCAGATTTTTCAGATACACGCCCTGACCGCCGCAATGCGGGTTGCACCGGTAGCTTAAAAGGCAGATTCTGAGGGGTCTTGATGTTTCTGATATCATTTCGGCTACTTATTCACGAAATAGGTATGTTTTGTTTTAGAATTCGATATTCATGTTCTCGAACTCGTCCTCGCCTAGCCTCCTTTAAGACCGTCTTCTGTCATGAATCCAAAAATAAGGCAATATCTATCGACAAATTCGCTTCTACCGATGGCTAAAGTTTTTGCCCAAAATGTCGATATCACACTCAGTGGCTTTGGCAGTCAAGGGACTGCTATCTTTTGCAATTTTAACCGGCCTCAAATACACGCTTTAAATTTTTGCCAATGGATAGTGAAAAAAAACAAACCATCCTGTTTGTCGATGATGAAGAGAGTATTTTAGGCGTTTCCGCCGAGTACTTTCAGCGCAAGGGTTACCAGACCCTGACCGCCAGGACAGGCCCTGAGGCGCTTAAACTTCTGGCGCGCGAAACCATAGACTGCTGTTTTACCGATATTAATATGCCCGACATGAACGGGATAGAACTTGCCGAAAGAATTCGAACCCATGATAATACCATGCCGGTGATCGTTATGACCGGTTATCCTTCGCTGGAAAACGCCATCCAGACCATTAAAAACGGAGTCGTTGATTTTTTAATAAAGCCGGTTAATTTGAACCAGATGGAATTGTGCGTGCAGCGCGTGATGCAGCAGCGCAAAATGTTTGCGGAAAATGTTCTTTTAAAAAAGGAGGTTGAAGGCAAGCAGCGTCTTCAGAAGTTAAATCAGGAGTTGCTGGTCAAAATTAAAGAACTGAACATCCTCAACAATATAATGAAAAAATTTACCGCCATCAGTTCCAGCACCGACGTGTTCAAGCGGGCCGTTGATATTGCCCTCGAAATCTCTCACGCTGATTTTACCCACTTTTATGTAATTAATGAAGCGGTTCAGCAACCGGTTAACGTGTCATCCTCATCAGCTGAATCTGCCGGATTCGCTGCTTCCCCGAATTTGCATACCCCCTATGAGGCGTCGCAGACGCTGTCGACCGGCAACCTGAAGTCCATAAGCGACACCCTGATCATGGAAGTTGTCTCGGATCAGATACCGCTATTGATTTCTGAACACACCGGAACTAACGGTTTGCCGGCTGAAATCAACTCGGCCATGATTGTGCCTTTGAAAATTCGGGACAAGGTTTTCGGCGTGATCACCGCCATTGTGTATGAAGGGCAAAAGCGCTTTGCCGAAAAGGATCTTTATTATATTTCTTTTTTAGCCCAGAGCGCAGCCCAGGCCATTGAAAACCTGGCCCTCTATGAAAATATCTATGAGAATTTATTTGCCACCCTTTATGCATTTGTAAAAGCAGTGGAGGCCAGGGACTTATATACGCGGCAACATTCTAGTCGCGTTACCGGGCTGTCCATCGTACTGGGCAAGCAACTTGGATGCTCTAAAGAAGAGCTGGACATTCTCAATTTTGCCGGCCATCTGCATGACATCGGTAAAATCGGCATCAGAGATGACATTCTGTTGAAACCCGGCCGATTGACAGACGATGAATTCGAAAAAATCAAGGATCACCCGGTCATCGGGGCCAACATTCTCGAGCAGTTGGGTTTGTGGGAAAAAGAAAGGCAAATTATTCGCTCCCATCATGAACGTTTTGATGGCAGCGGTTATCCTGACGGGATCAAGCGGCAGGATATTCCATTTTTGGCCCGCGTTTTATCGGTGGCCGATGTCTACGATGCCATGGCCTCCGACCGCGCCTACCGAAAAAAAATGGAGGATAGCGTAATTATTAAGATTATTAATGAAGGCGATGGTACCCAGTTTGATCCGGATGTGGTAGCGGCTTTCAATCAGGCATACAAGGCCGGTAAGATCACCAATTATATGAAAACCGGCGAGGTTAAATGATATTGAGTCTTTATCTCTCAATTCGACGCGCTTAGGGCATCCGATAAACCATCGAATTTATATTCATCCCTGCGCCGACTGAGGCGAAGACAGCGATATCTCCTGAATGAAGTCGATGATTTTCCAATTTTCCTTTCTGCATCAGATCGAATAAGGTCGGCAGCGTAGCAACCGAGCTGTTACCGCACCAGGATATGGTCATGGGCATAATGTCATCCGGGATCTCTTCGCATTCGTAAAGCTTAAACAGCCTTTTTAAAATCGCCTCATCCATCTTCCCGTTTGCCTGGTGAATCAAAACCTTTTGCACGTCACGCAGTCCGATTCCAGCCTTTTCAAGATTTTTCTTTACCACATGCGGGACTTTTCTGACGGCATATTTATATATTTCATGACCATCCATTTTGATGAATAGATCATTGCCGTTTCGATTCGGATTGTAGGATTCGCCCAATGTTAAAAGATTCACCTCATCATATGCATCCGTCCGCGCGACGTGGGCCAGAATGCCGACATCCCGGTCCGTCGCTTCAACTAAAGTTGCGCCGGCGCCGTCAGCATATATCATGCAGTCAACATCATGGGGGTCCGACACGCGGGATAAGATTTCAGCACCAATGACCAGGATACGCTTTGCATCCCCCGATTTGATGTAATAATCGGCCACAATTATTCCCTGCAGCCAGCCGGGACAGCCAAAAGGAATATCAAAGGCGACGGTGTATGGATTTTTTATTCTCAGTTTATGCTTCACGCGGGACGCGATGCTGGGGACCATATCAGTTCTGATGTTGCCCGCTTTAACATCCCCTAAATTTTGACCCACAATGATGCCATCGAGGCTTTCCTTATCGATGCCTTCCAGCGCCTCTTTTGCCGCCATATAAGCAATATCGGAGGTGGTAAGATCGTCGGTTACATATCGCCGTTCCTTTATTTCTGTAATTTCCTGGAGTTTTTTGATGATGTCGGTGTTTGATCGCTCAAGCTTCTGACCGTCCTTTGCATAGAACTCGTTGTCAAGAAAATGCGTGTTCGGTATGACCGCAGGCGGAATGTAACTTCCGGTTGCTATAATAATTGAATTCGCCATCTCTAAAAGTATTGTATCTTTCTTATAAAATTAGACGTGCCTAAAAGTTTACATGAACCCATCTCAAAAATAGGATTTTGGTTCAAGCTTCCGTCTTGGCCTAAAGGCTTCCGTCTTCGTTAAAACTTCGACGGGACAGGTCGCCGGGACACGCGCGGCGGAGCCGAGTTTTTCCAGCTTAGCTGGATTCCGCATCGATTTTATTATTTTAAGGTGCGTCGCCCGCATTGCTGGATTCCCCGTCTGATCTTATTATCTTTGTGGGTCGCAAACCGGAGGTCCGCCTGAGGCGGATTGAAGGAATTTAAACTAGGCACCAACAAAGATATTGGGTCAGAAGACATTTTTGAGATGGGTTCATGTTATATATTACCATTATGCAACACGCAAGCTTTTCGTCAACTGCCCGGAATATTTGAGACGCATCGGAGTTTGTGATATAAATACAGGTAATAGGCGCGGTGAAATCTGCTTCAAGCCGGGTTATGATGCGAGGCGGATCCTAAATTGTTAAACGGGCTGGCGGCTCAAGGCGGCCAAATTATTAGGTTCAGAAATAGTGGCCGGTCACGGAACCAAATGATTCGATTGGTCGGGGCGAGAGGATTTGAACCTCCGACCCCTTGAACCCCATTCAAGTGCGCTACCAGACTGCGCTACGCCCCGACACAGGCGACAATAATTAGCACCCATAGTTTCATATGTCAATAAGAGACAGAGGACAGAGGGCAGAAGTCAGATGACAGAAAACAGAGAACCGCAGAATATCGAATTTCGAATGTTGAATATCGAAGGAAAAAACTTCATCATTGGAAATTCCTTGTTCGATATTCGATATTCAAAACCGTAGGGTCGGCCTCTGTGCCGACCTCTGGACGGCGGGCGCGGAGACCCGCCCTACTTCTGAACCCTTGAACCTCTGAACCCTGAACCTAAAGCTTCTATGGACCCTTTAAACAAAAAACTGATACGCCCACCTCGGCTAAAGCCCGGAGACACCATTGGCATTGTGGCGCCTGCCGGCCCTTTTGAGCCCAAAATTTTTTCGCAAGGATTAAGTACCCTGGAGTCGCTGGGATTTCGAACCCGGGCAAGCGAAGAGATTTTCGAAAAAACCGGGTATCTGGCGGGAAACGATGCGCAGCGTGCCCAGCTTGTCAATCGACTCTTCAAAGACCCCGCCATCAATGCGATCGTTTGCGCCAGGGGCGGATTTGGCTCTTTACGAATTTTGCCTTTGGTGGATTTTGATGCCATCCGCGAAAATCCAAAAGTTTTCATTGGCTTCAGCGATATTACCGCGCTGCTGACGTCGATTACGACCCGCAGCGGGTTGGTTTCATTTCACGGCCCGGTGGTCACCACGCTGGCCAAAGCACCCGAAATCACCCGCAATACCCTGTTGGGGGCTATTTCATCTGACATGCCGCTTGAGATTCAGCCCGCCAATGGCGTTGTGATTCAGGCGGGCAGGGCACAGGGGCCACTAATTGGCGGCAACCTGACCACCTTATGCCACCTGCTGGCAACCCCTTTTCAGGTTGGATTCAAAAACCACATTTTGCTGTTTGAGGATCGGGGAGAAGCGCCTTACCGAATTGACCGCATGGTGTCTCAATTGAAGCTGGCCGGCTGTTTTGAAGGAATTGCCGGGTTGGTACTCGGCAGTTTTGAAAACTGCGGGACCCAGGACGGAATCTACCAGATTTTTAAGGAACATTTTCAAGATACGCCCATCCCTATTCTGGCAGGCTTTGATATCGGGCATGGAAAGCAAAACGTGACGGTGCCCTTTGGTATCGAGGCCGTCCTGGATACGGATCAGCAGGTGCTTTCATTTGGTGAGCCGGCTACGGTTTAGGGTGGAGGACAGAAATCAGAATCGGAAAAAACAGAACCGCAGAACACCGAATCCGCCGGAGGCGGAAATTTCGAAGGGGAAAAAACTTCTTCATTTCCGCCTCCGGCGGATTCGATATTCGATATTCAACACAGAAACGATAGGAATATGGAATCAGCCGACAGATTGATGCGGCAAGCCGTTGCTGAGGAGGTATTTCCCGGCGGCGTTTTACTCGTTTCGAAGGAAGGAGAAACACTATTCCTAGAGGCTTACGGGGTAGCACATCTATCCTCTCAAACACCCGTGACCCCTGAAACAATTTTTGATTTAGCATCCCTGACCAAGCCCCTGGCGACGACCTTGGCGGTGATGCGGCTCGTGCAGCACAATCAAATCAAATTGGAGCAGCATCTCGGTCATTTATTGCCTGAATTTGAGCATACCGATAAGGCCGGGGTCAAGCTCGCGCATTTGCTTTATCATAATTCAGGTCTTCCCGACTACCGGCCTTACTATGAGGCTTTAAACGGCGTTGCAAAGGATTTGCGTAGAAAAGCGTTGCGCCAGCACCTGGTGCAGGAGCCGCGCATTAACCCCATTGGTGAAACGGTTCTGTACAGTGACCTGGGGTTCATGATTCTGGCCTGGGTTGTCGAACACGTTGCGCAGCGGCGGCTTGATCATTTTGTTTTCGATGAGATTTATCAACCCCTGGGGATTAACCATCTTTTTTTTATCACCCCTGACATTGCAGACAACAGGGGAATATTTGCAGCTACAGAGAATTGTCCCTGGCGCCGAAAAATAATGGAAGGCCAGGTGCATGATGAGAATGCTTATGCGGCCGGCGGTATTGAGGGGCATGCCGGTCTTTTCGGGACCGCTGGAGATATTAACCGACTCTTGATTGAGTTGCTTTTTACCTACCACGGCCGGACAAGCACCGGGTTGTTTCAGCAGGATTTGCTGCATCAATTTTTCAAACGGCTGCCCGGGACCGACAAAGCGCTGGGCTTTGATACGCCCAGCCCGACCGGCTCCAGCTGCGGACGGGGTTTTTCGCAAAACAGCATTGGGCATCTTGGCTTTACCGGCACCTCTTTCTGGATGGATCTTGAGCGATCGGTGATTGTCATTTTGCTGACGAATCGGGTACACCCCACGCGTGACAATGAACGGATCAAAAAATTCAGGCCTGAACTGCATGATGCGGTAATGAATGCAATTGCCTAGAAGTGGTTTCAAAACCCCATCTAAGGCCCAATGGCTGCGTTGCAGACCTCCGGTAAATGCTCACATACACATGTATGCTGCGCTTTCCCGATCGGCCTGCGCCTTACCCTTGAACCTGATCTGAGGCTTTGAAGCCACTTCTAAATAATTTTTCTAATGATTATTTTTGCTTGTCATGATACAATAAATCTGTTAGCCATCCCTTGAATTTTTATATACATTTTTTTCGACGAGGCTTTTTCGAATGAACTTATTTTTTGACCGAATTTTAGGTGTGTTTTCAAATGACCTGGCCATCGATCTGGGCACCGCCAATACCCTTGTTTATGTCAAAGGGCGTGGCATTGTACTCAGTGAGCCTTCGGTGGTGGCGGTCAGCACGGGTAATCGATCCAAAAACCGCGTTTTGGCTGTCGGAGCTGAGGCCAAAAACATGCTGGGGAAAACACCCGGCAATATTTTAGCCATCCGACCGATGCGCGATGGGGTCATCGCTGATTTTGAAGTGACCGAGGCCATGTTGCGCCACTTTATCCACAAAGTGCATAATCGCAGAACCTTTGTGCGGCCGCGGATCATTATCGCCGTGCCCTCCGGAATCACCCAGGTTGAAAAGCGCGCCGTCAGAGAATCTGCAGAATCGGCCGGTGCGCGGGAGGTATTTCTCATTGAAGAACCCATGGCGGCGGCCATCGGCGCCGGACTTCCCATCACCGAACCGACCTGTAACATGGTGGTGGATATCGGCGGCGGTACGACTGAGGTTGCCGTGATCTCGCTGAAAGGAATTGTCTATAGCCGATCGGTTCGTGTGGCCGGTGATAAGATGGATTCGGCCATCATTCAGTATATCAAGCGGAAATATAATCTGCTGATCGGTGAGCGTTCGGCCGAAACGATAAAAACTTCAATCGGCAATGCTTATCCGGATTCTCAGAACCTGGAGACCATTGAAGTTAAGGGCCGCGACCTTGCTTCCGGAATTCCAAAGATTTTATCGATCGACTCAGAGGAAATCCGAATTGCGATTTCTGAACAAATTGATGCCATCGTTGAGACGGTGAAAATTGCCTTAGAGCAGACACCGCCCGAATTATCCGCCGACATTGTTGATCGCGGTATTATTTTAACCGGCGGCGGAGCCCTGCTTAAGAACCTGGATAAACTCATCAGAGAGGAAACCAGTTTGCCGGTTACGGTTACCGAGGATCCATTATCAACCGTAGCGCTGGGGTCGGGGAAGGCCCTCGACAACCTTGAAATCCTCAAAGAAATTGTGGTCAACTGATGACACATCTCCGTTAACATCCCGGAAATTGAACGAAGCTTTATGTTCTCCAAAAAGATGGTTCTGATCGTTGGCGGTATCGTTCTGATTGCCGTCAACGTCATCCTCCTTTCAATCACCAGCAAGCATCAATCAACTTTTGGATTGGGCCGTGTGGGCATCTCTTTTGTGGCGCCTTTCCAGGAGATTGTCACCCGTTCGGTGCGTTTTACCCGGGGTATTTGGGAAAATTATTTTTTCCTGGTATCGGCTGCCCATGAAAACGAAAGCCTAAAAAAATCCTTAAATCAGTTCGTTGAGAAGGATAATGAATGGCATGAGATTGCGCTGGCCAATGACCGTCTGCGGAATCTGCTGAATTTTCAAAAAGCCCCGACCCATCCGGTTGTGGCGGCCGAAGTTATCGCAAAAGACCCTTCCGGGTGGTTCAAGACCGTGATCATCGATAAGGGCAGCTCGGATGGTCTGCAGAAGGGTCTGCCGGTCGTTTTGCCCACCGGTATCGCCGGTCAGGTAATTGAAGTTTCCGGCCGATATGCTAAAGTGATGCTGATCATCGATCGTAACAGCGCGGTGGATGCATTGGTGCAGCGTTCAAGGGCGCGGGGAATCATTAAGGGTGCATCGGCAGACCAGTGCCGCTTTGAATTTGTTCTGCGTAAGCACGACGTTCAGATCGGTGATACCGTCATCGCATCCGGGTTGGACGGCGTCTATCCGAAGGGACTGCGCATCGGTCGGGTATCGGATTTAAGTGAGCGCAGTTCTGATATTTTTTATGAAATTACGGTTACGCCTTTCGTTGATTATGAAAAACTTGAAGAGGTTTTGGTTATCCTGAATCCCAAAACACAAGCATTTGCGAGCCAGCAATGAGATATGGTTTTTATATCGGCACCTGCCTTTTTTTAATCATCATTCAAACCACCCTCTTCGCTTATTTTAATGTATTCGCCGGAATGTACGATCTTCTCATTCCCTTTGTCATCTTTATCAGTATTTGCCTGCCCCTGCGCGAAAGCCTGCCGTTTGTTTTAATTCTCGGGTTGATTATGGATAATCTTTCCGGAAGTCCATTTGGGCTTTACCTGACATTTTATTTCTGGCTGTTTGTCGGGGTTCGCTGGATTTTAAAATTTTTGCGCGTCAGCAATAAATTTTTCTTAGCATTGGTCGTTGTCGTTGCGGTTTTGATCCAGAATCTGTTGATAATCGGGACCTTTGGGTTTATCGGGCCTGGCTGGCAACTTCCGGCAACCGCTCTTAAAACTATTACCGTGCAGTTTTTCTGGGCTTTGACGACCGGCCCGTTATTTTTATTTTGCCTGTTAGCGATATCCAAACGTTTTAACATTCAATTAAATGGGGTTGCATCGTAGCCGTGTTGGGCCCCGCAAAATGTTGCCGAAGCCGTTTGGTATATTAAAGTGCCGTTGAGTTTTTTATGCGTCGCCTGCTTCAAAGGTTCAAAGGTTCAGGGTTCAAAGGTTCAGGGTTTCTGGCAGCCGCAGAGGGCTGCCCGCCGGTTTTCATCTGTCCTCTGACCTCTGATATCTGTCTTCTGTTAACTAACCTTTGAACGTTGAACCTTTGAACCCTGAACCCTAAAATAGCACTGCGTTTTGTAAATTGCTTGCGTCGAACGAGACTATTTACTGGCTTAAGGTCTATGGATAGATATTTAAAAACAGCAGATTCGGATTGGTACAAGCAGCGCATTGCCGGTGTGATTGCATGCGTGCTGGCGGCCTTTGTGGTGCTTTTCATACGCTTGATTTACCTGCAGGCTATCATGGGTGATGAGTACCGGCGACTATCGCTAAATAACAGCATCCGGCTGCAAAATATCGATCCCCCCAGAGGTCGGATCTATGACCGCAACGGTGACCTACTGGTGGATAACCGGCCCTCATTCGATGTGAACATTACATTAAAAGACGCGGCACCCCTGCAGCAAACGCTTGAAAAGCTGTCGCGGTATCTGCAAACGCCTGCGGACATACTGTTATCTCAAATAAAGCAGACTCGAGGCGCATCAGCTTACCAACCCCGTCTGCTCAAACAGGATGTCGGGCGTGATACCCTGGCAGCTATAGAAGTGAATAAATTTGACCTTCCGGGGGTTTCGGTGAATGTCAATTTGCGGCGGCATTATATTCATGAACGCATGGCCGCACATCTCATCGGCTATCTGAGCGAAATCAGCCCCACCGAGCTCAAAAGCGGCTCATATCCGGATTGTCGCAGCGGTGACCTCATCGGCAAGTTTGGCGCTGAAAAGGGTTACGAAAATTTCCTGAGGGGAAAACGGGGCGGGCGACAGGTTGAGGTCAGCGCCAACGGCCTGGTGATGAGAATCTTAAAAACCGTTGCAGCGGAACCCGGTGACAATGTTTACTTGACGACCGATCAACGATTGCAGCACCGGGCTGAAATGCTGCTGGAAGGCGTGGTTGGTGCGGCGGTCGCCATCGAACCGGATACCGGTCAGATTTTGGCGCTGGCCAGCAGCCCCTCGTTTGATCAAAATTTTTTTGTCGGGGGTATCACGCATGAACAATGGGATTCATTGATTTCCAATCCCTTCAGACCGATGTCAAACCGTGCCATCCAGGGAGAATATCCGCCCGGGTCGACCTTTAAAATAGTCACGGCGCTGGCCGGTCTGGAAGAAGGTGTCATTGATGATCAGACCATATTGAACTGTCCCGGTTATTATCGATTCGGCAATCGGGTCTACCGCTGCTGGAAAAAGGGGGGGCATGGGAAAGTCGATATCATCAAGGCTGTGGAAGAATCATGCGATGTATTTTTTTATCAGGTCGGCGCCCGCCTCGGCGTGGATCGATTAGCCTGGTACGCCAAAGCCTTCGGTCTGGGATCGCCGACAGGCATATTTTTGGATCAGGAAGCCCATGGGTTGATTCCCACAGCTGCCTGGAAAAAAAGGCGCACCGGCATACCCTGGCAGAAAGGCGAAACCCTTTCAATTGCCATCGGCCAGGGGTTTAATCTGGTAACCCCCTTGCAGATGGCGGTTTTGGTTGCTGCGGTCGGCAATGGGGGCAAACGATATCAGCCGATGATTTTAGACCGAATTCAATCAGCGGACGGAGAGGTTTTACAAAAGAATGAACCCCGGCTGATAGGGAAAC
>Ga0316575_10000547_pt1 | contig 10999 bp, 8 predicted proteins | sample J5NA_FD_203072 | JGI IMG/M metagenome (GOLD analysis project Ga0316575, IMG submission 203072) | Rhizosphere microbial communities from salt marsh grasses in Alabama, United States - J5-7_050615r2r3 | ecosystem: Host-associated > Plants > Roots > Rhizosphere | place: USA: Alabama | collected...
TATGACTACCTCGAGACTCAGGATGGTAATCGGACTCGCGAAGGATGTCGAGTCCGATCTGTTAAATGGAAACGGAGGTCAGAAATGAAAAGACTGACTTTACTGCTTGTCATCATTCTGTCCGCCTTTCCGGTTTTCGGTGAAGTGGGAGTAATTGTCAATAAAGATCTCTATCCGCAAATTCAATCGGCAATAACTGCTTATGCCGACAATATTCAGGCGAGGGAAGGTAAATCCGTCTGGCTGAACAGTACATCATTTGATGTAAACACTGATATTGCATTACTTAAAGATTCGTTGATTGAACATTACAACAGCCATAATCTGGAGGGCGTGGTGCTGGTTGGCGATTTACCGATCGCAATGTTTGAAATTGAGAACGATGGCGGAGACGGTTATGCGGATTTTCCCTGCGATCTCTATTTCATGGATCTCGACGGCAGCTGGCTCGACAACGCACACACCGGTGACTGGAACGGTAATGCCCAGGACGGACATTTTGACGGTCATGTGGCGGGGAGCGGAACAAGGGAAGCGGAAATATGGATCTCGCGGATAATCGGCAGCAGTGTTCCCGATCTTGGTGAAGAAGTACCGGTTACTCTTGATTATCTGGGACGTGTCAAGGATCGGATGCTGGGAATGGATCCGTTTGCCGCCAACTGTCTGACGATGGGAAATAACTGGAATTCAGCAGATTGGTGGACTCTTGGCAGGGACATGGTCGAAGATCTCGGCTATACGGAAAATGAGATGATTTTCTATCAAAGGCCGTTTGACCGGGCCGGTACCTGGAAAAATGAAATACGGAAAGGGTATGAATATGTAAATATATACGAACACTCCTCCGAGGGAATGCATGAATTCACCGGCCAGGGTTTTTACAATTACAACTATACTGATATGGCTGACAACGGCGGTATTTCAGATGCCCGGTTTTATAACCTTTACGCCTGTTCAAATTCCCGCTATACCTATCCGAATTTTTTAGGCGGGTTGTACGCATGGGGTCACAACGGATTACTCTCGGTCGGATCGACAAAAACCGGAGGTATGCTGGGTTTCCACAATTATAATCAGGAGCTTGTCAACGGAAAATGTTTCGGAGAAGCATTCCGCCTGTGGTTCAATACTACGGGTATTAACAATGTCGGATTCCACTATGGCATGACGCTTCTCGGAGCAGGAACACTCAGGCTGGCCCGTTATCCTGCGGTGGCCATCGAAGGACCAGCTGATCTCAAAGCTGTTGCCGTCGGACCATTCGTACAGCTCACGTGGACCGATCATTCGAACAATGAAACGGGTTTTCGTATTGAACGGGCCGCTCAAGGCGAAAGCTTTACGGAATATGCCACGGTAGGTGCCGATCTCACCGGGTATATCAATCGTGACGATGCAGCTGCGGGAATAAAATATTGTTATCGCGTCCAGGCATATAACAATGCTGATAATTCAATCTACTCGAATATCGATTCCGCGACAGTGTCGGCAAACATGGCACCGGAAGGAACCGCAACCGCTTCAAGTCAGTTCAACGCGAATTTCAGCCCGGACAGGGTGAATGATAACGATACGCTCACACGATGGGCCGCCTTGAACACCACATTCCCGGAATGGGTAATGGTCGATCTCGGAAGCGAGCGTTCGGTGAGTAGTGTGCAGATGTATTTCGCTTTTCCAGGCACGGCCGGCGACTGTTATGACTTTACTGTCGAAACTTCTTCGGACAATACGACCTGGACCGAAGCACTGAATAATAATCCGAACAGTAATACCAACCAGATACAGGCATATCCGCTGAATGCCGTTGCACGGTACGTACGACTCACCATCACCGGTGCACCGGGAAGCTATCGTGCGAGCCTGTATGAATTCAGGGTCATTACAGGAGTCGAGCCGGCGCCTCCCGAAAATCTGTCTTCAACCGATGATTACTGGGACCAGGTGAAACTCTCCTGGAATGAACCCGCCTATGCATTTGCCCGTGCATCTTCCTACACGGTCAAGCGATCAACGATTCCGGGCGGTCCGTATACCTGGAGTGAATCCCGTATTACCGGAACCGAATTCGTGACCTCCAACCTTGAAAGGCAACACACCTATTATTTCGTTGTCTGCGGTGTCAATGACGCCGGTGAAAGTGCGCCGTCCGCCCAAATACAGGTGGTTGCACCATGGTCCCCGCCGATTCCTCCCGACAATCTTTCGATCACTCCGAACCAGTACATGGACGGTTACACCCTCGACTGGGATGATAATTCACATGGACAATCGGAATACTTCAGGATTGAACGAAGACAAATGATAAACAGCAGCTGGACGGCGTGGACCCAGATCGGTAACATTACCGCTGATCAGCTCACGTACGTGGATGCAACGGCAGATAATACGTCGCTGTATGAATACCGGGTGTATGCATTCAATACGGCGAACGGACTTTCCGGGCCGAGTAATGTAGTGAACACGCAAATTCATCCGGCCAGTCCGAATCTGGATCCGCCTGTACAGATAGGAAATTCGATACAGTTACACTGGGATTTCGGCGGCAGGACACATGACGGCTTTATCGTGAAACGTTCAGTCAACATGTTCGATTTTGACGAGCTCGCAGTTCTCGGTCCCGAAGTACGGGATTATACCGATAATAATTTCGATCTGGGTACCGTCTATATCTATCTGGTATGTGCGTATAACGAGTATCCCGGCCAGGGGTGTTCCGATTATCAGTTTATCGCCACGGTTTTCACAATAGACGCCCCGACCAATCTGACGGGAACTGTGGTGTCAAGCAGTGCAATAGCTCTTGCCTGGGACGACAATTCCACCGATGAAGACCAGTTCCGGATTGAAGTTGCGACCGCTGCCGACGGCCCTTTTACTCAGGCGGGTTCGGTAGCGGCAAATGTACACACCTTTACCGTAAACGGTCTTAATGCCGAAACCGGGTATTTTTTCCGTGTCAAGGCAGTCAACGGCACCGGTTATTCCGATTATTCCAACATCTTTTCCGCGACCACTCCGGTCCAGACCGGACCGAATGCTCCGACGAATCTGGTTGCCGCTGCGGTTGCACCCAATCAGATTAATCTGGCCTGGGATGATAATGCGAATGATGAGAACTGGTTTGCAGTCGAGCGTTCGGTTGACGGCGGTACGACATGGAGTCCCGTTACCACCCTTGGTGCAAATGTGGTATCATATATCAATACCAATCTTACCGGAAGCACAACCTATTCGTACCGGGTACGGGCGGGTAATGCACAAGGTGCCTCGGCATGGTCGAATACCGCTACGGCAACCACGCCCTCAGGCGGGTACGGCAACCTGGCTATCGGCAAAGCGGCCAGCGCGTCAAGTGAATTTTCCGCAAGTTACAGTGCGGCCAATGTTACGGATGACAATGCCACCACACGGTGGGCCGCATCAAACGGGAGTTTTCCGCAATGGATAACGGTCGATCTGGGAAGCCAGCGGATGGTCAATGAAGTTGAATTCATGTTCAAGATGGCCGGTACCGGCGGTGACTGTTATGACTTTACCGTTCAGACATCGGCGGACAATGTCACCTGGACGGCGCGTATTGACCAGAGCAACAACACGAACACTGCGCAAACGCAGCGGTATGGCCTCGGCGTAACCGCACGTTATTTTCGCATTACCTTCTCTGATGCTCCGGGAACTGCCATGGCGAGTATCTTTGAGTTCAGACTGTTCGGACAACAGTAACGAAACGTAATCGCGATTGAATGTGCCCTCTTCCCGGGTTCTCCGGGAGGAGGGCTTTTTTTTATAGGCTTAACGGCAGTCGAATACATGCACGTTTGTCTGAGACTTTGTGGAAGTTAATGCGGCGGAGTCCGAAGCGTTAGTGAAGCATGTTTTCCATCCTGTTCTGAACAAATACTACCTTAAAAATGTCGTCAGATACTTTCGAACGGTACTTTCGCTTGAACCTGAAAATGAATGAGTGATGTCACCGTTTACATCTACGGTTGTCATCAGCGTGCCGCCTTCAGTACCACGGCTATGCCATTCGGGTTGGCAGAAGAATATTTTTCCTGAAGCGTTTCCTCGTTTGTTACTGCAAAAGCAATAAACTCTATTAACGAAATTATGCACGGAATATCTGTCCAGAAGAATAGCAGATATAAAATTCCCTGACCGGTCTTTCCGTCGTAATACGCTCCTGCATACGTAATAATTCCAGACCATGGTGAGAAATCCGGATTTTCCATCATCGCTGATAAGGGAGAAGGCGTATAATTTTCTTTTCGCAGGCTATATCCGGACTGTTGGTAATTTATTTGAATGGACAATGTTTATGTCTGCACGATGGTTCCTGTCTGTATACGAATTATATTCAGCCTGCAATTGTTTTTTCAGTTATAAAACAACAATCACACACAATAAGGGGGTTGTATGTATGTAAAAACGTTTTTCAGAGGCCTGCTTGTTACCGGGTCGGCAGCACTGTCTCTCTTTGTAACGCAGGCCGGGGCGATCGATGTTACGATTACTCCCGCCACGAGATATCAGACCATCGAAGGATTCGGCGGCGGATTTGCCTACAGAATGTATCCGCATGGTCAGGAGTATCAGGATGCCCTTTACGATTCGATATTCAACAGGGCCGGTGTTAATGTCATCAGGGTTCAGAACAACTACGACTCCACCAAAGAGGCAAATGACGATACTATCGAAATCAATATGGTGAAAGAAATTCAGGCAAGATATCCTGATGTCAAGGTAACCATGGCATCATGGTCTCCGCCGAAATATCTGAAAAACCGTGATACGATAAACGGTATGGTCTATGACAGTATTTTTATCCCGGCTACCGAAACCACTCCCGATACATTTGAGATGAAAAGCAGGAAAATATCGCTCAAAATCGAATATGGCGAATTTGTATATGATAAGTATGCCGATTACTGGTATAATGCTGTAAAGGATTTCGAAACGCAGGGTGCAAGGATTCACTGGGTAAGTATCCAGAATGAACCCGACTGGCCGGCAAGCTGGGACGGGTGCTATATGCTGCCGGATGAGGATAAGGCAGATACCGTTGCCGGATATGGAAAGGCGCTTGATGCGGTATATAAAAAATTCAGGGCCAATAATCTGAACACATCCTTTATCGCAACCGATATGACCGGTCCGAAAGGCGTCCAGCAGCCCGACGGCAGCTTCAATACGTTATTCAGGTATATCAGTAAGGTGGATACTTCACAGATAGCTGCCGTCAGCCATCATTTTTACAATGGTGATTCGATAGATATGCTTGACAGTATAAAGCTGATGTATCCGGAAAAACAGAGGTTCATGACCGAGTGGCTGACGAATGACAACAAGAACCGTGACGGGCATGATTATGTCTGGACATGGTATAACCATATGAAGGTGCTTCATAATGCACTTACTCACGAAGATCTGTCGATGTATCTTATTTTTGCCCTGGCATTCGGTACCGCTTCGACCCATACCTTCTTCAGCCAGGATTTTACGAACCAGACCTATATGACTCGTCCGATATATTATGCATTCAAGCAGTACTCCAAATCCATCCGGCGGGGGTATCAGCGTGTTGATGCTGTTGCGGGAGCTGGCGGCGACTCACTTCTGGTATCGGCATTCTGCGGTAACGGAGACTCTTCGATGGCGGTTGTGATGATAAATGATGCCAATACCAATCCGACAGTCAATCTTGCAGGCATACCCGAGGCCATAGACAGCGGTGTAGTTCACCAGACAACTCGCTGGAGTGCCGATCCTAAAACCTATGAGCAGGGAAAAAAGTACGAACTGACACAGGTATTTGCAAAGCCGGTTCCGGCCATACAGCTTGCGCCGTACTCCATAACCACGGTAACCCTTTTCAACAAGGCATATCCTCTTCCCGCCGAAGAGATGGGAACACCGGTCAGGACTGCACAGGTTAAATTCGTAAGAACGGATTTTACGGTAAAGTACACTACTGCCGGAAAGATATCGGTATCATTTCCTGCTGCAGTCGGAAAGAGCTATACCGTATCCCTTTTTGACATCTCAGGCAGAATGCTGCAGTCGCAGAAAAACAGTAAAGCGGCTTCGGCGGTCGGCTATGTGAATTTCAGGAAGTCGCTTGTATCAGGTACGTATCTTGTCAATGTGACTTCCGATACGATGTGCGAAACCAAAACGGTCGTGGTTCCCTGACTGATTGTTTCATGATTTTCTGATTGTGCGGCTGAAGGCAGTTGCACAATCAGAAAAATCCGACGGATCTGAGAGTCGGGAACGGATGTGCAGCTTCTGCCAATGAGGCTGTAGAAAAAACTCTGTTTCAACTTCCCCGGATCGCTCGTTTATACCAACGAATTACTTTATATGTTCTATAATAACCAGTCCAGAGCAACCTGGCAAGTGTTCTTGTCATGAACATACAAGTAATACTTTTCCTGTAGTATCCGAATAATGCATCCCCTACAGGGATGTTGAATGATTCTCACCCGTTTCTACAACAATGCACCCTCTACGAGGCTGATCAAATGAACGGATTATTTGACGGATGACATCATTTTCAAACAATACCTTTTCCAAGCCAGTGGGCTTACACTATTGTAGAAGCAGGAAGAAGTACATTCACAACCCTGTAAGGGGTGCATTATTTTCATGGAATGTATGTTGACTATTGATTTGATAGCATGATCGATGTGAGAATGAAGGAGGCAGGTGAAGCCACACTGTTTTGTATCCGGCTGAATCAGGGGATGCTCCATACAATTTAAATTCATAAACCTGCAGTCATCGTATATCTTTAGGCTTAACCTTTTTAATTGATTCAATTTTCAATCGCATATAATTATAGTCTGTCCGCTTACCAATGCCATTAACCCTGCCGATTTTAAATTGCCAAAGAGCCCACTGTGTCATTTTTGGTTCCGAGTTCATGTTCCTCAGCCATAAAAATTGTTTTTAAAGGCGTGCATTCTATATTCTTTATAAAATCTTTCTGTTGTGTAAATTACAGGATCTACACCATATGTTTCTTTCAGTTTACTCATGAATTCTTTCAGCTCATTGTGCAGAGAATCCACATCGGGTCTTTTTTTACAATTACCTACGAATTCAATATCCAATACCGGAGGCAGATCTCCCGGAACCGCCGGAACATTTTTAATGAAATTGTCCGCCTGCTCCTTTGCACTCTTGCATAAGGAATAATAATGGTACGCACCAACAGCCATCCCGTTTTTTTCGTGCCTCAGAAAAGTTATAACGGAACAAGGCGTCAACATTATCGCCGCCTTCCGTCGCTTTTATATACACGAATGATATGTTTTCTTTCTTGACAACAGGCCAGTTAATTGTTCCCTGGTGATGCGATATGTCAATTCCGAACAGCATTTCATTGCTGGTGTCTGTACCATACGATGCAACAATGGGGATGAGAACAAAAAAACCGCATTGATTCAGTATGAAGCAAATTGTTGACGATCGTATTTTAAGAGGTGTAACCATGGTTATGCCACCTTATCGGAAGTATAGCAGTAATGAGAACTCGATCCGATACGTTTCAGGGACAGCATGACAATTCAGCCTTTTAAGCAGTAGTAATGGTGGATACCCGATCAAAAAACCCGGGTATGACGGAAACTCGTCTATCCTCAAAAGGTATTAAATAAGGTGACCTCTAAATATTCAGTATTGTAACGAGACCAAGCGAGAATGTTGCAAACGAGGCGCATGAGAAGGCCATATTATCGAAAATATGGCCGCCGAATGGAACGAAGTTTGAGGCTTTCGTAGCTGGTCGTAGTAAATAATGAATTTTTAGAGGTTACCATAATATAATCCTCAGCACTACACGCATGGAGCCACTGCCGCTGCATCCCATAATGCTTTCGATAGTCAGAAAAAAGGACCGGACGTATTCTGCCCTCGCAAGACATGGTTGCCCGTTCTTCCATCACTGTATTCAATTTTGTTCGCGTATCATGCGAACACATTTGTCTGTTTTTCACCCGATGTCCCGATATATTTACCCTGTAGCTCCGGTTCTTACGTAAGGAACCGTTCGTTCATAACACCTTAACTGAAGAACATTACGATGACAACCAGACCCAACGTATTCGAATTTATCGATTACAGAAAGTTTCTTACCGAATGGCGTGAGAGTAAAAAGGATAACAATCCCGGTCTCACCCATGAGTATCTCTGTGCCAAACTCGGGCAGAATAACCGGACCTATTTCAGTGATCTTGAAAAGGGGCGTAAAAAAATCGGGTCCGAAGCTCTGGATCGTCTGATCAGGCTGATCGGGTTTAAAGGTGACGAAGCAAAGTATTTTCGGGCCATCGTTCAGTACGGGCTGTCGGTGACCTATGATGAAAAGGAGTTCTGGTTTGAACAGGCCATCCAGCTCAATAATACTCCCAAAAAAATCGTCGATAAAACGACGTATGATTATTACAGAAAATGGTATCACTCAACGGTTCGTGCCTATCTCGATACCTGCAACTTCAAGGATGACTATCAGGAAGCTTCGAGAGTGCTCTACAACCGTGTAACCCCCGACGAAATCAGGGAGGCTATTGCTAACCTGCGTGCTCTGGGGCTTGTTTCTCCCGATGCAGACGGATACCTCAGGCCTGTCGATAAAGTGATTATTACCGGTGAAGAGGTAAAAGATGAACTTCTGCAATGTTACCAGCTGGCGAATATCGATCTTATCCGTTCAATAGTTGCGGAAAACAAGCCTGACACCTATGATTGCAGGCATCTCACCGTAAGCGTCTCTGAGGAAGGCATCAGTCGAATCAAAAAAAGGATAAAACAGCTCCGGTCAGAAATCATTGCAATTGTTCATAAAGATGCCGACAAGGCGGATCGTATTTACAAAATCGCACTTCACCTCATTCCAGAATCAATAAAGGATTAATTATGAAAAAAATTGCATCCGCACTACTTTCCCTGTGCCTTCTTTTTTCCTGCGGTACAAATGAAACCGTGGGAACCGCAGATGACGCGGGAGCGATTTCCGGACGGCTTCTCACCAAAAACGGTACGCCTGTAGATTATCAGGTAACCGTTACGCTGTATCGTACCGCAGCTGCAGGTGTAACCGGTTCGCTTACTCTTGTTAAACCGCAGGAGACGAGTGACGGCTTATCGAAGATCATTTCATCCGAAACGGATTTCGTGAGAAAAATGGAGACCGATGACGGATATTACGCCTTTGATTCATTGAGCTCCGGTGAATACCGGCTCAGTGTTGACGAAGACGGCATCATTGTCGCCGATGAAGAGCATATCACCGTCAATGGTGATCAGACCCCTGCTCCCGATACCATCAACGTTGAAGAAACGGTTGCCATCCCGTTTCTGGTCAACAGCGAAAACAGCGACATACTTATCAGCAACTCCCTTATTGACAACCGCCGTGTCATCACTACCGACAGCGGATATGCGGTCAAAGCCGTCAAGTCATCGGATTTCACCTTTAAAATGGTCATACAGAAGGAAGACCTGACCATTGATACCGTTGATGTGCAGACGACAATCACTTCCGATACGACTGCCAGATTCGACGTTGTAAATGGTCCGGAAGAATTACGAATCACACATCCGACTGATACGACGACCGTTGAGGATACGACGACCGTTGAACCTTTGACGACGGCGTATTCCGGCATGAAACTGATTCCTGCAGGAAGTTTGACAATGGGTCCATGCTGGGGGATTTCTGGAAATACCGGCGACACAGTAAAATCGCCGACACGCTACACCACGTTGACACATGATTACTGGCTGGATTCTACGGAGGTCACACAGAAACAGTTTGCCGATATCATGACGAAGTGGTATCCCTCATACACGATACCAAACTGGGACAGCCTCCAGGGTCTCGCGGAGCCCGACGAAGTAAGGTATGGAGAAAATTTTCCCGCTTCCTGGCTGACCTGGATCGATGGAATTCTGTACTGCAATGCCAGAACCCGTGAATCGGGAAGCACCGACACTGTTTATTCCTATGCTGCAGTCAGTGATTTCGGTGATAAAACAGCATTGTCCGAAAATTTTAAAGCAACACTTGCAGCAGATCTTTCCCGAAGCGGCTTTCACCTTCCTACCGAAGCACAGTGGGAGTATGCCTGCCGTGCCGGAACGACGACCGATTACTATTTTGATGCCGCGGACATTGATGAAAATGCATGGATCCGGAGCAACAGCAATGGATTACGACATCCGGTCGCCCTTAAACTGCCGAATGCGTATGGCCTTTATGATATGTGCGGTAATGTGTTCGAATGGTGCAATGACAACGAATTGCTTGACACCACGGGTTTACAATGGGGGTATGATACGACGGATACCGTCGATCCCGCCGGCCCCGGACTCCATCCCGGTTATATGAAGATTCTGCGCGGCGGAGCCACTGACCGCGATATACAGAACAGAAGTTTTGACCGCATTTCATTACCGTGTGATTGTGTCAATCCGCAAAACGGTTTCAGAACGTGTAAAACCGTACAATAGTGAAAGTATAGATTGCTGAGGACCGGCACATTGTCATGCAGATGACAATGTGCCGGATATTTTCAGGTCGTAAATAAGCGCCCGTCGTAGCGGGCCGGCATTGTTTGTCGCCGGCCCGGGCGGGTGTGCATGACCGGAATGCGATTACTGTGAGTAAAGTGATATCTATCAGAGCCGCCGCACCTTCAGCTGAACTGCATACTCTTTTTCAACAAGTTCAAACCTGAGTATATACAGTCCCGGGGATACGATTCCCCCGAAGAGGTTCCGTTCATTCCATGCTATGTTCCCTTCGCCGGCAGGCCGTCGTTCATCCAGAAGCGTTTGTATCTTCTTGCCAAGTATGTCATACACTGAAAGCCGGACATACGAATCGTTCGCCAGTTCATAATGGATCGAGACACCGTCCGGACCGCGAACATAATACACGTTTTTCATGAGCCCTGCAGGCAATGTATTGTCGGATTGTCTGATTTTC
>Ga0316575_10000548_pt1 | contig 10993 bp, 12 predicted proteins | sample J5NA_FD_203072 | JGI IMG/M metagenome (GOLD analysis project Ga0316575, IMG submission 203072) | Rhizosphere microbial communities from salt marsh grasses in Alabama, United States - J5-7_050615r2r3 | ecosystem: Host-associated > Plants > Roots > Rhizosphere | place: USA: Alabama | collected...
TTATATTTTCTAGTCAAATCAGTTCCAGCGCGTTCCCGTCAGGGTCGCGGCAGAACAGCGCGCGGCGCCCCGACGAACTGAGCGTGTAAGCGACACCCGCACGGTTCAGCCGGTCGAGCAGTTCAGTGAAATCAGACACGGCCAGCGCCACATGGCGATCGCGTCCTCCGTGGGCCGGGCGCTGCAAGCCGGCTTCAGGATCGGGCAACAACAATAAATGGATCTGCTGGTTGGGCGCCACGTTGTACCACACACCGTTGAAACTCATGGCCGGTCTGCTGGGGTCTGGTTGCAGGCCCAGCACGCCCTCGTAAAAGGCGCGCGATCTGGGCAGGTCGGAAGTCAGGAATGACGCATGCAGGATTGCGGTGATCATCTTGTTAACACTTATTTCTTGACCGGTATCACCTTGCTTGCCGCCAGCTTCGCGCGTTCCCGCGCCTGATCGGTATCCTGGCCAGTCGCCAGTGCAACACCCATGCGGCGTTTCGTGAATGATTCCGGCTTGCCGAACAGGCGCACATCGCTGTCCGGCACGCGCAACGCTTCCGCGACGCCTTCGAATGCGATGCCCTTCGCGTCATGCTGGCCGTAGATCACCGCACTCGCACCCGGCGCGCGCAATGCGGTATTCACCGGCAATCCGAGTATCGCCCGTGCGTGCAGTTCGAATTCGTTCTGCACCTGGGAACACATCGTCACCATGCCGGTATCGTGCGGGCGCGGGCTGACTTCGCTGAACCAGACCTGGTTGCCCTTGACGAACAATTCCACGCCGAAAATGCCCAGCCCGCCTAAATCATCGGTGACTGCTTTTGCAATGTCGTGCGTGCGCTGCAACGCCAGCTCCGACATCGCCATCGGCTGCCAGCTTTCGACGTAATCGCCGCTCGCCTGCACATGCCCGACCGGTTCACAGAAATGCGTTTCGACATTGCCATCCGCTCCGATCGCGCGCACGGTGAGCTGGGTGATTTCGTAATCGAAATCGATCATCCCTTCGACGATCACCCTGCCCTGGTTCACGCGGCTGCCGCTGGCAGCGTAGTTCCACGCCGCTTCAACACCTGCTTCATTGTCCACCCTGGACTGCCCCTTGCCGGACGATGACATTACCGGCTTGACGATGCACGGATAACCGATCTCTCCGATCGCGGCGCGCATCTCGTCCAGGCTGTCGGCAAATCGATACGGTGAAGTCGGCAGGCTCAGCGTCTCCGCTGCCAGACGGCGTATGCCTTCGCGGTTCATGGTCAGGCGTGCGGCACGCGCGGTGGGTATCACGCGGGCCAGCCCTTCGCGCTCGATCTCTTCCAGCATCGGCGTGGCGATGGCCTCGATCTCCGGCACGATGATATGCGGCTTTTCCTGTTCGACCAGCGCTCTAAGTGCAGCGCCGTCTGCCATGTTGATCACATGGGCGCGGTGCGCGACCTGTTGCCCCGGCGCATCGGCATAGCGGTCCACCGCGATGGTTTCCACGCCAAGACGCTGCAAAGCAATGATGACTTCCTTTCCCAGTTCCCCGCTGCCGAGCAGCATGACGCGGGTAGCGGAAGGAGTGAGCGGTGTTCCGATGGCAAGAGGATTCATTTGTAGGTTTGTTGTGTGGTTGGAGCGTTGCAACTGAGTGGAATTATACCCCCAGGCTTAAGTTTTATTGTTTCGCTGCAGGAGCAGCATAGGCCGTTCAATTCAGCCACAAGGAGCGAAATCATGACGAATGTCGTTCAATTGCCTGGTGATGAAGTGGAGCTGCTGCTGAATCAACATTGCTCCGCTATCCGAAAAGATTCGCTGCAGCTTCCATGACCGGGTGCCTGCCGCTGTTGTCGGCGGATCAGAGGGTTGCGTCCAGATTCTGGGATTTCTCGGCGATGCCACCGCGTTTGAGCATCGAAAGATACACCTCGTCGTGCTCGGTTACTTTCGAAAGGTAGGCCAGGTTTTTTTCGATCGCCTCAAGATAGTAATTGTTCTCGACTCCCATCACGTCCCTGAAGTGCAGACTCAGCATGCGGTACATGCCGGCAAGGTCGCCATCCAGCTTTTGCCGGGTTACGCTGTAAAACGTATTGGTCTGTTTCAGCAGGTCGAACATGTTCTGGTAATTCCCGAAGTGCGCTTCCTTGAACTCCAGATACAGAAACAGCAGTTTCTCGAGGTAGGTACGGTCGGCCATTTGTCCGGTAAGGTCGGCGGTGACCACGATCTGACCGAGCTGGCGTGTGCGCTCGTCCGGAAACTCGATCAGGGAAAACTTCAGCGCGGGATCCGTTCCGCTCATCATCGGTTCAAGTGCAGCCGCATAGCCTGAAGGGAGATTTTTTGCATCGGCATATTTTTTCATGAAGGATATGCCGCGTTTCACATGGGTCTGGGTATATTGCGCGCCTGTTCCGCCCTGCTCGCCATCCGTTTGCGAATAGCCGATATCGTGCATCAAGGCAGCGATCATGACCAGCGTGATTTCATCGTCGCCGAGGCGATTTCCGGAAAGTTGCACGCCATGCATCAGCCTTACCGCGCACAGGAATACGTCCAGCGTGTGCGGCATGTCATGGTAAAGCGTCTTGATCGAGCTGTAACCCGGATAATCCCCGCGAAACAGGCTGATCACATCATCGAAAACGGATTTGATCCGGGTTGTATCGTAGCTGGGATTGATACGGGCAAGACAGCTGCTGGCTTTGCCCCAGACCGCGCCAGGTTCGCTGTTGGCGAACAGGCTGTTGATCTCGGCGGAGGTAGGAACATTATCCATTTTCAGAGCATCAGGCCAGCGCACACGGCGGTTGATTGTGAACAATACCGGAAACATGGTACATGATTATCCGTTTTTTGGAAAAGGTGCTTTGTCGGAGATACCCGGATGTATCCCGCTTTGCGTTTCCCTGTCAGGACTTTTCTGCCGGCAGCAGTTTCCCGGACATCAGGCTCGCCGAGACGATCAGCAGTGCGCCCAGCCAGTCGCGCGGCTGCATTACTTCATGGGCAAGAAAATATGATGAAATTGCCGCAACCACCAGTTCGAACAGAAACAGGATGATCGCGCGATTCGCAGACAGGTTGGCAATCGCATATTGCAGTGCGAACGTGGAAGAAAAAATTACCATGCCAAGTATACCCAGCAGCAGCCAGTCCTGTGCATTGATTGCGTGCAGCTGGTCCGCCAGTCCTCCTTGCCACCACAACAGCAATGCGGTCAGCAATGTTGTGCCGAGCCAGACGCTGTATGACTTCACTTGCAAACTCAGATGAGCGGCGCGGCGCGATACGACATTGGAAAGTGCAAACGCCATGCCTGCGGACAGGCCCATCCATTCGGCAAAACTGTCCGGCAGAGGCAGTCCCTGTTGCGGATCCCACAACATGATGGAAGCACCGCAAAACGACATGAGCATAACCAGGTAGCCATAGCGGGTGAGGCGCTCGCCCAACAGCAAATAGGAAAACAGGATGGTCCACAGCGGCGCAAGATAGAACAGCAGCAGCACCCGCATCACCTCTCCGTACAACACCGAGAGCACATAGCTGAAATTGGTCCAGCCCGCACTCACCACCAGCAGCAGCGCCCATCGGCCTGCCCTGTGCAATTGCCGCAAATCGAGCGGAAACAGGATCAAGCCGCACAGCAGCGCCAGCAGGAATGTGATCAGCGTGGCCAGCGTACCGGACACGCCGGCTGACTGCAGTACACGATAGGGATACCACATCAGCCCCCATACCAGTATGCCGCTCAGCGCTCCGGCAACAGGCATTACATTCTGTTTTGATGGCACTGGCCAGACCCTTGTATATATAATGCGTTATTGACTGAACATGCCTGTAGCGGCCTTTGTGCAGCTTTTTTGGCCCAGGTCATGCAAGGAAAAAGCGGCAAAAACCGTAGTGTACAAGATAGTGCACGAGGGGTTTCGAGCCGCATTTTGTTGCAGTGTCGCCAGGCGCAATCGTTGTGCACAGAGGCCTTTCAAACGAACCCGGATTTTCCCAGATGAACCCTGATTTGCAGAAACTGCAGCCCTACCCGTTTCAGAAACTCGGCGCATTGTTCCGCGAAGTTAATCCCAATCCGGACTACCGGGCGATCAGCCTGTCCATTGGCGAACCGAAACACGCCACGCCGCAATTCATCCGCGACGCGCTGTCAGACAATCTCGGCGGCCTGGCTAATTATCCCTCAACCGCCGGCACCGACGCGCTGCGAAGCACAATCGCAAACTGGCTGGCCGTGCGCTATGGAATCCCGGCGCCGAATGCCGCGACGCAAATCCTGCCGGTGAACGGAAGCCGCGAAGCGCTGTTTTCATTCGCGCAGGCGGTAGTCGATCGCAGCAGGAATGACCCGGTCGTGGTCTGCCCCAATCCGTTCTACCAGATATATGAAGGCGCGGCCTATCTTGCGGGCGCTACGCCGCAATTCCTGAACAACCTGCCCGAGAACAACTTTGCGCTGAATTTTTCGCAATTGCCGGATGAAATCTGGCAGCGCACCCAGCTCGTTTATGTATGCACACCGGGCAATCCGACCGGAAGAGTGATGACCCAGCAGGAATGGGAAACCTTGTTCGGAATGTCAGACCGGCACGGCTTCATGATCGCTTCGGACGAGTGTTATTCCGAGATTTACTTTGCCGAAAAACCGCTGGGTGCGCTGCAGGCCGCCCAGCGCGCGGGGCGCAGCGACTACCGGCGCCTGATGATGTTTTCCAGCCTGTCGAAACGCTCCAACGTGCCGGGTATGCGTTCCGGCTTCGTCGCCGGCGACGCCGCAGCAATCGAGAAGTTTGCGCTGTATCGCACCTACCATGGTTCGGCAATGAACCCGGCAGTCCAGGCAGCCAGCATCGCAGCCTGGAATGACGAGGCGCACGTTGCGGAAAACCGCCGCATGTACAGGGAAAAGATCGAGCGTGTGGTCGGGATACTGAAACCTGCAATGCCGGTTACCATGCCGGAAGCGGGCTTCTACCTGTGGTTGCGCACACCGGTTGCCGACACCCTCTACGCGCAAGGCTTGTATCGCGACTATAATGTCGCCGTTTTGCCGGGAAGCTATCTTGCACGAAGCGCGGATGGCGTAAACCCCGGCGAGAATTTTGTGCGGCTCGCACTGGTTGCCAGCACCGAAGAAACCATCGAAGCTGCACAACGCATAGTCGAGTACAGCCGCAAGTTATCAGCCCCCAGCCGATAGTTTCCGCCCGGATTTGTCCGAAGTGCGGATGCAGAATTACGAATGGCCGAAGAATATCAACTTTAACAACAGGAATCATCATGAACCAATTGCAACAGATCATCGAAAACAATTTCGAACGCCGCGCCGAGATCACCCCGCGCAATGCCGATGCACAGCTCAAGGAAGCAGTCGGCAGCGTCATCGCCCAGCTTGACCAGGGCAAACTGCGCGTGGCGGAAAAGATAAACGGCGAGTGGGTTACCCACCAGTGGCTGAAAAAGGCCGTGCTGCTGTCCTTCAGGCTGGAAGACAACGCTTTCATCAAGGGCGGGTTTACCAACTACTACGACAAGGTTCCTTCCAAGTTTGCCGATTTCAACAGCCGCGATTTCCGCGAAGGCGGATTTCGCGTGGTTCCGCCTGCAGCGGCACGCAAGGGTGCGTATATCGCCAAGAATGTGGTACTGATGCCCTCCTACGTGAATATCGGCGCATACGTCGACGAAGGCACCATGGTGGACACCTGGGCGACGGTCGGCTCCTGCGCGCAGATCGGAAAGAATGTGCACCTCTCCGGCGGTGTCGGCATCGGCGGCGTGCTGGAGCCGGTGCAGGCCAATCCGACCATCATCGGCGACAACTGTTTCATCGGCGCGCGCTCGGAAATCGTGGAAGGCGTGATACTCGAAGACAACGTGGTGGTTTCGATGGGGGTATTCATCGGCCAGAGCACCAAGATCTATGACCGCGAAACTGGCGAGACCCATTATGGTCGGGTACCATCCGGTTCCGTGGTAGTCAGCGGCAGCCTGCCTTCCAAAGACGGCAGCTACAGCCTGTATTGCGCGGTGATCGTGAAGAAAGTCGATGCCAAAACCTTGTCCAAGGTGGGCATCAACGAATTGTTGCGCGGGATTTAATTGAAATAGCAGATTGTGTGTTTCTGAAAATTCAGATTTCCAGGCCAGACAAGGCGTGTGATAAAAAACGCCGCGCCGCATATGGCTTATATGCAAGCAAGATTTTTGGAACACAACGAAGTATGGCAACGAAACTTTGGATTTTAAGGAGCACACAATGATCGTTACACCATTGCTGCAACTAGCCGCCAGCAAACAGGCCTCCGACCTGTTCTTCTCGGTCGGCGCACCGGTCAACATCAAGATCGACGGCGTTTCGATGCCGGTCAATGCCCAGTCCCTCGAAGCCGATGTGGTCAAGCGCATCGCCTACGAAATGATGTCACCGCAGCAGATCGCCGATTTCGAAACGTACCTGGAGATGAATTTTTCATTCCGTTCCGAACTCGGCAATTTCCGAGTCAACGTTTTCCGCCAGCGCGGCGATATCGCGATGGTGATACGCCACATCAAGTCCAAGATCGGAAATTCCGAAGACCTCAACCTTCCGCCCGTGCTGAAAGAGCTGGTCATGGAAAAACGCGGGCTGGTGCTGGTGGTCGGCGCGACCGGCTCCGGAAAATCCACCACCCTCGCCTCGATGATCGAACACCGCAACAATTCGGCCAGCGGCCATATCCTGACCATCGAGGAACCGATCGAATATATCTTCAACCACAACAAGTCCATCGTCAACCAGCGCGAAATCGGCACCGATACGCTCACCTACGAAAGCGCCCTATACAGCGGGATGCGCGAAGCGCCGGACGTACTGATGATCGGCGAAGTACGCGACCGCGAAACACTCAAGCATGCCCTGATCTTTGCCCAGACCGGGCATCTGTGCCTGACCACGCTGCACGCCAACAACAGCTATCACGCGCTGAACCGCATTGTGAATTTCTTCCCTTATGAATCTCGCAGGGGCGTGCTGGCGGATCTGTCGATGTGCCTGCGCGCGGTAATATCGCAGCGCCTGGTTCGCGGCGTGCACGGCAAACAGATTCCCGCCGTGGAAATCCTGCTCAATACTTCGCTGATCGCCGACCAGATCAAGAATGACGAACTCGACAAGATACGCGAGTCGATCGAGAAGAGCGTATCCGCCGGGTCGCAAACCTTCGAGCAGGCCCTGTACAAACTGTTCAAGAAACAGCTGATCACCAAGGAAGAAGCGCTCCGCAATGCCGATTCGGCAAGCAACCTGGCCACCCTGGTCGATTTTTCCGAGCGCACAGACACCCAGAAAGTGCCGGTATTTGCCAACCCTCAGGCGCCAAACCCTGCACAGGGCGCCGACTTTACCGGGATCAAGCTTAATCTGAACGAACCAAAATCAAAATGATGAGTGCCGGCAATTACAGGTTGTATGGCCTACCCAACTGCAACACGGTCAAAAAGGCGCGCGAATGGCTGGCGCGGCATGGCGTTGAGGTCGAATTCCACGATTTCAAAAAGCTGGGCCTGGAGGCGGACATTGCACATAACTGGCTGCAACAGGCAGATTGGAACAAATTGCTCAACCGCAGCGGTCTGACCTGGCGGGGTCTGCCTGAGCCGCGCAAACAGCAGATCCGGGATGCCCATACCGCGATGGAACTGATGCTTGAAAAAACCAGCGTTATCAAACGCCCGTTGCTGGAGCAAAACAACAAGCTGCTGCATGTCGGTTTCGACGAGGCGGCCTATTCCGAAATCTTCAATCTCAAATCCTGAATACTGTCATGTCCGAAACCGAAACCCTGCAACTCGCCAAGACCCTGATCGCGCGCCGATCGCTGACACCGGATGATGCCGGCTGCCAGGAAATCCTGATCGAACGACTGGAAAAACTCGGCTTCAACGTTGAGCGGATGCGCTTCGGCAGCGTGGACAATTTCTGGGCAAGGCGCGGCACGGCCGGCCCGGTCGTGGTGTTTGCCGGACACACCGATGTGGTGCCCACCGGACCGGTTGAAAGCTGGTTCAGCCCGCCGTTCGAGCCAACCATACGCGATGGCCTGCTGTACGGGCGTGGTGCTGCCGACATGAAAACCTCGATTGCGGCGTTCATCACCGCCATAGAGGCTTTTCTTGCGCAGCATCCGAAGCACGATGGCTCCATCGCGCTGCTGATCACATCAGATGAAGAAGGCGTGGCGGTGGACGGCACGGTGCGCGTGGTCGAAGCGTTGCAGGCGCGCGGCGAAATGCTGGATTATTGCATCGTCGGCGAACCCACCTCGAACAAACTGGTCGGCGACATGATCAAGAACGGTCGGCGCGGCTCGCTTAACGGCACGCTGGTCGTGAAAGGCGTCCAGGGTCATATCGCTTATCCGCATCTGGTGAAGAATCCGATCCACATGATCGCTCCGGCGATCGCCGAAATGGCCGCCACCACATGGGACAACGGCAACGAATATTTTCCGCCCACCTCGTGGCAGATCTCCAACATGAATGCGGGTACCGGCGCGACCAATGTCGTCCCCGGCACGGTCGAGATCCTTTTCAATTTCCGCTTCTCCACCGCCAGCACCGAGCAGAATCTGAAGGACAGGGTCCATGCGATACTGGACAAGCACGGCGTGACCTATGACCTGGAGTGGGAATTGTCCGGCAAGCCTTATATCACCGCGAAGGGCAGTCTGGTCGACGCGATCAGCAATGCGATCGAACAGTCATACGGAATCACGCCGGAGCTGTCCACCAGCGGCGGCACATCGGATGGTCGCTTCATCGCCGACATCTGCCCGCAGGTAATCGAGTTCGGTCCGCTGAACGCGACGATACACAAACTCAATGAATGCGTCGGGGTAGCCGACATCGAGCCGCTCAAACTGACCTACCAGCGCACCCTGGAAAATCTGCTTTGCAAATGAGCAATTATTACTCGGAAGCCGCACATGATTTGAAAACGGTGCGCGACTACCTGCGTTTTGCGGTAAGCCGCTTCAATCAGGCCGAACTGTTTTTCGGTCACGGCAGCAGCAACGCGTACGACGAAGCCGCCTACCTGATCCTGCATACGCTGCATCTCCCGCTAGACCGGCTTGAACCATTTCTCGACGCGCGTCTGAGCGACAGCGAGCGCGACGAGGTGCTTGACATCATTCACCGTCGCGTCGAACACCGCATACCTGCCGCCTACCTGACACATCAGGCGATCCTCGGCGAATTCAGCTTTTACGTGGACGAACGGGTCATCGTGCCGCGTTCCTACATCGCCGAACTGCTGCTCGAACAGCTCAATCCGTGGATCGCAGAGCCGGAAGCGATACGCAGCGTTCTGGATCTGTGCACCGGCAGCGGCTGCCTCGCCATCCTGGCCGCGCATGCTTTTCCTTCAGCCAGCGTGGATGCGGCGGACCTGTCCGCTGCGGCTCTGGCGGTCGCAGAGCGCAACGTCGCCGATTATCAGCTGCAGGACCGCATCAACCTGATCGAGTCGGATCTGTTCAGCAAGCTGGGCGGCAAACGATATGACCTGATCATCAGCAACCCGCCTTATGTCGATGCCGCATCGGTTGCCGCGCTGCCGCAGGAATATCTGCACGAGCCCAAGCTCGCGCTGGGCAGCGGTCAGGACGGCCTGGATGCGACCCGGCTGATACTCGGTCAGGCCGCGCAGCACCTCAGCGATAACGGCATCCTGATCGTCGAAATCGGCCATAACCGCGATGCACTCGAGGCGGCCTACCCCGATTTGCCGTTCACCTGGCTGGATGTCAGCGCGGGAGACCAGTTCGTGTTCATGCTGCACCGCAACGACCTCATTTGATTCATGTCGGTCGACCACTACGAGAATTTTCCGGTCGCTTCGATCCTGATGCCGCGCCGGCTGCGCAAGCCGGTCGCGGCGATATACCACTTTGCACGTGCTGCCGACGATATCGCCGACGAAGGCGATATGTCCAATGAAGATCGCTTGAAACAGCTGGACGAATTCCGGGCGGAATTGGCGCGTATCGCCAACCACGAGATACCGCTGACCCCATTGTTCCAGAATCTGTCTGCCGAGATTCATCAGCACGAACTGCCGCTCCAGCCGTTTTACGATCTGCTCGATGCTTTTTCCCAGGATGTCCTGAAGAAGCGTTACGACGATTACGACGACCTGCTGGACTATTGCCGCCGATCCGCCAATCCGGTTGGCAATCTGCTGCTGCATCTCTATGATGAGGCCACACCGGTCAACATCGCCTATTCGGATGCGATCTGCACCAGCCTGCAACTGATCAACTTCTGGCAGGATGTCGCCAGGGATTACGCAATCGGACGCATCTATCTGCCGCTGGACGAACTCGCGCAATACGGGGTCAGCGAAGACCAGATCGCAAAAGGCATCAGCAGCGACGCATGGCGGGCAATGATGAAATTCCAGGTCGATCGCACACGTGAACTGATGCTATCGGGGAAGCCGCTGGGCAGCATATTGACCGGACGCATCGGGCTGGAGATGCGCATGATCATTGCCGGCGGCTTGCGCATACTCGCCAAGCTGGAAAAAGCGCAGTTCGACATGTTCCGCCATCGTCCGGTATTGAAACCGTTCGACTGGGCTGTCATGCTGGCCAGGAGTGCACCGTTTTGAAAGATGCCATGGACCCGGACCAATATTGCCAGGAAAAGGCCGCTGCGAGCGGCTCCAGCTTCTACTACAGCTTCATGTTCCTGCCCCGGGACAAGCGCCGCGCAATCACCGCGCTGTACGCATTCTGCCGCGAGGTGGACGATGTCGTGGATGAATGCTCGGATCCCGGCGTGGCAAGTGCCGCCCTGAACTGGTGGCGTGCACAGGTGGAAAAAATCTACGGCGGCAGACCGCAGCACCCCGCTGCCCAGGCGCTGGTTCCGGTTGCGCAGCAATTCAATATATCCCGTGAACATTTGCTGGAAATCATCGACGGTATGGAGATGGATCTTGAGCAGG
>Ga0316575_10000549_pt1 | contig 10984 bp, 10 predicted proteins | sample J5NA_FD_203072 | JGI IMG/M metagenome (GOLD analysis project Ga0316575, IMG submission 203072) | Rhizosphere microbial communities from salt marsh grasses in Alabama, United States - J5-7_050615r2r3 | ecosystem: Host-associated > Plants > Roots > Rhizosphere | place: USA: Alabama | collected...
TCGGTTATTTTTTTGGCCAGTTCTGCCGGCACGCATTCGAGCAGGAGAATGTCGGCGCCTGCGTGTTCGAGTGCGATGGCATCTTCTAGCATTTGCTCCGCGCCTTCGGCGTCGCGACCCTGAACGCGGAAGCCGCCGAATTTGTGAACCGATTGCGGGGTGAGGCCCAAGTGCGCGCATACAGGAATGCCGCGCTGCGTCATGGCTTTAACGGTCGGCGCCAGCCAGCTGCCGCCTTCGAGTTTTATCATTTCGGCACCGGCGCGCATCAGGCGTGCAGAATTGTGGATCGCATCGTTTTCGTTGGCGTAGCTCATAAAGGGCAGGTCGCCCATGATCAGCGACAGGGAATTGCCGCGCGCAACGGCTTCCACGTGGTAGACCATGTGTTCCATGGTCACCGGGATGGTGCTTTCGAAGCCGAGTACGGTCATGCCCAGGCTGTCGCCGACCAGTACCACTTCGACGCCACAGCGCTGCGCCATCGCCGCCATCGGGGCGTCGTAGAGCGATACCACGGAGAATTTTTCGATATTTTTCTTTTTTTGCAGGGTGCGCAGCGTCACCTTTTTATCGAGCTGGTGTTCCGATTCGCTGCGGTCGATATTGGCGTAAGTCATAGTGCTGCCTCTGTTATTTCGCTGCTGAGTGGCTCGGAGTTATCGCGAGGGCCGCTCGAGGCGTGGTCGCCATGCTGCGTTAACTAAAAATGCTGACGCAAACTGCCTAGAACAATGAGGGTCGCGGGTTGTAATAATGGCGACCGGTTTTAATTGAAAGCATGTAATCCACCAGATTCAAATAATCCTTGGGATTATTGACCCAGTCGATTTCGGCGGCGTTGATGATCAGCAGCGGAGCCTTGTCGTAATAGTGGAAAAAACGTGTGTAGGCATCGTTGAGCACGCGCATGTATTCGGAAGTGATACCCCGTTCCGAGGTGATGCCGCGTCGTTCCACTCGACTCAGCAACACATCCGTTGGCGCTTGCAGGTAGATCACCAGGTCGGGCACCGGGGCGTCGATGGTAAGCTGATCGTAGACTTTTTGATAGAGTCTGAGTTCGTCGTCGTCGAGTGTGACCTCGGCAAACAGTTGATCTTTTTCGATTAAAAAATCTGCCACTCGCACCGGTTGAAATAAATCGGCCTGGCGCATGTCGTTGATTTGTTGAATGCGCTGGAACAGAAAAAACAGTTGCGTCGGCAGCGCCATGTTGCGTTCGCCGGCATAGAAGCGGTGCAAAAAGGGATTTTCTTCGGCTTGTTCCAGCAGCGTTTCGTAATTGAAAGTTTCCGCCAGGTATTTGGTCAGCGTGGTTTTGCCGACGCCGATCGGGCCCTCCACGGCAATGTAGCGCGGAAGCTTGCGCAAGCCCAGATCCATTCTTCGTTCAACGCTGTCGTTCAATGAGGTACTCCGCTGCTAACGGCGCCGGCTTGGGATTTTGTGTTATCGGGTTCCAGCGCGATGTCCGCCAGCTGGATCAAGCCTTCGCTGCCGATGTGTGCAGCGCATTCGATAACGGTTTGTCCGTTTGCCAGCACCAAATCGGGTGCCAATTCGGCCAGCGGGAATAATACAAAATTCCGCTCGCATATTCGCGGGTGCGGTATCGTTAATCTGTCGCCGTCGATAGAAATATTGTCGATCCAGAGAATGTCCAGATCGAGTGTGCGCGCCGCCCAGCGCTGCAGGCGCTGACGTCCCTGGCGAAGCTCCTGTGCTTGCAGTTGATCGAGGAGGTCGAACGGCGGCAGTGAGCTGTGCAGTTCGGCGACCGCGTTGATGTAATCGGGTTGTTCGCCGGGGCCATGGGCGCGGCTTTGGTAGGCGCTGGATATGCGCGCGAGGTGGAGGCCTGGGCTCGCAGCGAGCTCGCTCAATGCGCGTCGGATCTGGAAAAGCGGTTGTTCAAGATTGCTGCCCAGGCCGATGTAGCAGCGGTATTCAGTCTGCATTACCGATTTTTTTGCGCGGGCGGCGGCGCGAGCGTCCGCGCGGCCCCTGTGGGCGGACTTCACTGAGAAGCTGTTTTTGTTCCTCCTGGTCGGCGTGTTGAAAGCGGGTCCACCACTCTCCGAGTTCCGCATTCAGTTCGCCGGCCTCCTCGCGCAGGAGCAGGAAGTCGTAGGCGGCGCGAAAGCGCGGGTTTTCCAGCAGTGCGTAGGCTCGCCGTGCGTCGCGTTTGTCGAAGCGTGCCTGCAGGTCCCAAATTTCCCGCATCGGCATCAGAAATCGCTTGGGGATGCTGGTGGCGCCCAGTTGTTCGCTGATCGCTTGCTGCGCGGCAACCTGGTAGAGGTTGGGGCCCTGTGACGACGGATTTTCCCGCAGCTGTCGCTGGTTGGCCAACAGCGTCGGCCAGAGGAACGCGGCGTAGATAAACGCCGGTGTCACGCGTTTGTTGTCACGGATTCGGGTGTCGGTGTTGCGCGCCGCCAGGCGCAGCAGTTCGGTGTCCGACCGCTCGCCAGCGGCGAGCGCGCGCGAGGTGCCGGGAAACAGATAGTTGAGCAGATGGTAGTCCTGCAGGCTGGCCAGCACTTGTTCGGCGTTGCCCGCCATGAACAACTTCAGCACTTCTTCAAACAGGCGGGCCGGAGGAATTTCCTTCAGATATTCGGCGTGGGCGCGAATCGGCGCCTCGGTTTCCGGCGACAGCGAAAATCCGAGTTTGCAGGCGAAGCGAATCGCCCGCAGCATGCGCACGGGATCTTCCTTGTAGCGGTCGTCGGCGTTGCCGATGATGCGCAGGGTTTGCCGCTTCAAGTCTTTGAAGCCGTCGGTGTAGTCGAGCAGTTCGCGGCTGGAGGGGTTGTAATAGAGGGCGTTGACGGTGAAGTCGCGCCGCATTGCGTCGCTGTCGAGCGAGCCGTAGACGTTGTCGCGGACCAGAACGCCTTTTTCGCTCTGCTGCGAGGCGCGGTTGTTGCTGTCGTGCGCCCCGCGGAAGGTGGTGACTTCAAACACTTCCCGGCCCATGCGAACGTGGACGATCTTGAAGCGGCGCCCGATGATCAGTGCGCGTTTGAATACGGCTTGCACCTGTTCCGGGTGGGCGTCGGTGGCGACGTCGAAATCTTTGGGTGTTGCACCCAGCAGCAGGTCGCGCACGCCGCCGCCGACCAGGTAGGCCTGGTAGCCGGCGTGCTGGAGGTCGCGTATCACTTTGAGTACGCCATCGCTGATGTGGCGCTGGTCGATATTGTGTTGCTGCTGCCGATAGCTAATCGGAGTGAGAGAATCAGTCTGCGGCGCCGGGCGTGAAAGCAGTTTCTTTATTTGTTTTAGCATTGTCGGGCGGGACGCCGGTACTCGATAGGGGCTTTGGATAGAGGCAGCAGTTTATCACAGCCGCAGATTCGGGCTATCGGGCCGCAGAAATGAAAAAGGAGAGCATCTGCTCTCCTTCAGTTATCCGGTTCTTATTGTTGAGTGTCGGCGTTAAACCTAAACATCCCTGTTTGTTAGATGCTAAACCAGCAAGCCCTCTCCAAAGGTACGCAAGTCAGTTATACGCTTTCGTTATTATTGTTTTTTGTTGTTATTCGTATTTTATTACGCTGTTTTTATTATTTATTGTTCTTATTCGCTATGTCGTCTGTTCTTATTATTCTTTATTGTTTTTATTCTGCGGCAGAAGAGAGCACAGCCTGTGCCAATAGAGAAAACACAATAGGAATCAGTAGCTTAGGAAAATCGCCTGCGCCAATATTCGGATTCGTTATTTAGATTCGTTACCTAATGTGCCGGGGTTTGTTACCAGGGTGTGATGCAAGTAACAATAATGTGGGGAACTTTTTGACTTGTCGCTGAAAACAGCATTTTCGGAAAGTTATAAGGGAGGGCGGTTGGAGCTCGGGATTATTTGGCCTGGGTGGGCTTTTTGCGCGGGATTCCGAGGCGTTGGCGGCGCTCCCACAGGCATTTGCGGCTGACGCCAAGTTTCTTTGCCAGCTCGGTTTCGCTCATGTGGTCCTGGTGTTCCATGACGAAGCGCTGGAAGTAGTCTTCCAGCGACAGGTCTTCCTGAGATTCCTGACTTCCGCCCCGGTTCATGTCGGCCGGGAAGGCGTCGGATACCCTGACCAGATCGTGGTCGATCGACAGGTGGGAGAGCTCGATCTCGCGCTCGTTGTCGCAGAGGATAACGCTGCGCTGCATTGCGTTTTCGAGCTCCCGAATATTGCCGGGCCAGGAATAGGTGGTAATGGCCTGGATGGCCTCGGGGGTCAGCACCAGCGGCGGCTTCATCATTTCGTTGCAGAAGCGCTTGATGAAGGTTTCGGCGAGCAAAAGAATGTCTTTGCCGCGTTCGCGCAGCGGCGGCAGCTTGAGCTGCACGACGTTGATGCGGAAATAGAGGTCTTCGCGGAACTTGCCCTCGCGCGCCAGTTTGCTCAGGTCGCGGTGCGTTGCCGCCACCAGGCGCACGTCGACCTTGCGCGATTCGGTCGCGCCTATCGGTCGCACCTCGCCCTCCTGCAGCACGCGCAGCAGACGGGCCTGGGCTTCCAGTGGCAGTTCGCCGATTTCGTCGAGAAACAGGGTGCCGCCGTTGGCTGCGGCGACCAGACCTTCGCGCTGCGAGGCGGCGCCGGTGAAGGCGCCTTTTTCGTGGCCGAAGAGCTCAGCTTCGATCAATGTCTCTGGAATTGCGGCGCAGTTGACCGAGATCAGCGGCTTGCCGCGCCGCGGGCTCTCGTTGTGGATGGCGTTGGCGACCAGTTCCTTGCCGGTGCCGGTCTCGCCGAGAACGAGCACCGTCGCCGAGGTCGGCGCGACCTTGTGAATTTTGGTGTACACCTCGCGCATGATCTCGCTGCCGCCAATCATGCCGTCGATGGGATTGGTGTTGGCATCGGCTTTTTTGTCATGGCTGGTTGCCGGCCGGGATTCGTACTTGTTCAGGACGCGCTTGACCGCGGTCAGCATCTCGTCGTGGTCGAAAGGTTTTGCAATGTAGTCCACCGCGCCCATGCGCATCGAGTCGACGGCGGAGCGAAGGCTGGCGTAGCTGGTCATGATCAGCACCGGGACGTCGCCGGCCAGGCGAATAAGATCGGTGCCGGGCGCGCCGGGCAGGCGCAGGTCGCTGATGATCAGATCAAAGGTATCGATTTTCTGTTTGATGGCCTCGGCGACAGAGCCGGCTTCTTTGACTTCGTACTTGTTGCGAGCGAGAAGTTTCCGCAGCGCGGTGCGGATGATGACTTCGTCTTCTACGATCAGTATTTTGCTCATACGGTCAACTGTGAAGGTAACGCGGCAGGTGTTACGGGGTGCCAGGTAGCGGCGTAGTGTTACCCAGCGTGCCAGAGGATGCAAGGCCACTGGGCAGTTTGATCACAAATTTTGTGCCTTTTTGTAACACTTTGTCGGTCGGGCTGACAATTTCAATGGATCCATCGTGGTCTTCGACAATGCTGTAGACCATCGACAGGCCCAGTCCGGTGCCCTGACCCGGTTCCTTGGTGGTGAAAAACGGTTCCAGAATCCGGTTTTGGATATCGGGCGGAATGCCGCTGCCTTCGTCCTGGACGACGAACACCACGCTCTCGTTCACAGCCTCGACCGCGATTTTGATCTTGCCCTGATCTGGGCTGGCGTCGCGGGCGTTCGACAGCAGGTTGACAAAGACCTGAATCAGGCGCTGCTGGTCTGCCATTACCTGAACGTATTCGGGCACTTCATTGATGTAGACCACTTTGCGCTTTTCGCGTTGCAGCGACAGCAGATCGACGGCGCTCTGCGCGCTTTCCCTCAAATTTACGCTCGACATCGAGTCTTTCGACGCGTGGCCGGCGTGCGAAAAACTGACCAGGCCCTGGACGATGCGGCTGACGCGTTCGGTCTGCGAGAGAATTTGCTCGGCGGTTTCGAGCACCTCGGCATTCTCGGTTTCGTATTTGAGGTTTTGCGCCAGGCAGGCGATGCCGGTGACCGGGTTGCCGATCTCGTGCGCGACGCCGGCGGCTAGGCGACCGACCGAGGCCAGGCGTTCACTGTGGAGCAGTTCCTGTTCCAGCGTTTGCAGCTCGGTGACATCCTCCAGCAAGATCACCAGACCGTCGGTTTTGTGCTCGAAGGAGGAGGGAATCAGCGCCTTGTGCAGCGAGATCCAGCGCGTTTCATTGGCGACTTCGACCGCTTGCTTGTAGTAATGGTTGTTGGCGGAGTCGGCGAATTCGGTCAGCAGCGGACCCCAGGGTTCGAGAACCAGATCCAGACGCGAGCCGGTGACCTCGGCGCTGACGATGCCGCTCAGGTTTTCCATCGCGCTGTTCCACATCAACACTTCGCGGTCCTTGCCCACCGAACACACTGCCAGCGGCAGTTCTTCGAGTGTGCGCCGGTGGTACAGGCGCAGGCTGTTGAGTTCGGCGGCCATGCCGGTCAGGTGGTGCTGATAGTGCTGCAGGCGATCCTCGATCAGGTTGATGTCGGTCGCACCCTCTGACAGCGGCACTTTGAGCGGTACCTGCGCGTCCATGATCTCGCTGCCCAGCGAGATGCCGAGCAGGCCGGAAAGGTTCGCCTCGATTTCGTCGCGCAGGCGCCGCAGCGCGTAGGGTCTGCCTTCGTTGGAGGGCATGCCCAGTTGCTTCAAGGCCCGGTCGACCTCGTGTTTGGCGGTGTTGCGGCCGATGCGCTGGCTCAGTCTTTCGACGATTTCGTCGGGCGAGCGCACGTCAAGCACGGTGCGCACCGGGTGGCTCAGTTCGTCTTCCGAGCAGAGTTCGGCGCTGTAGCGCTCCTCCGGCGATTGTTGCGTCACCAGCGAGACGATCACGTACAAAGTGGTATTGGCGCCGATCGACCAGAGCGTGATGTCGCTCCAGTGCTCGGCGCCGAGCACGACCTGGAAGCTGCCGACATAGATGGGCAGTTCGCGCAGGCCGAGCAGCATTGGCAACAGCAGTCCGACGCTCCACAGTCCCATGCCGACGAAGAGTCCGGCGCCGAGCCCCCAGCGGTTGCCGTTCGGCCAGTGGGCGACGCCGATAATCGCCGGCAACAGTTGCAGCGATGCAATGAACGACGTCAGTGCGAGGTCGGTCAGGTTGAAGCGCTTTTGCAAGAGCAGATAGAACAGATACGCCGCGGCGATGACGGTGACGATCATGACGCGACGAATGCCGACCAGTTGGCTGTAGATTTCGCTTTTGGTTTTCAGCGGGGTGCCCGGCAGCACCCACTGATTCATGATCATCGTCGACAGCGCCAGTGAAATCGCCACCAGCGCGCCGCTGGCGGCGGAGAGCCCGGCGACGAAGGAGATGATGGTCAGTACACCGTTGTTGAGCTGCTGGGGTATCGCCACCGGAAAGTACTCGGGCGACACCTGCGATCCCAATTCCTTGCCCGCCCACAGTATCGGGAAGATCGGCAGCGCCATGACCAGCAGAAACAGCGGGAAGGCCCAGCTGATCAGCGAGGAGACATTTTTGGCCGGGTTCTCGACCACGCTCATGTGGAACATGTGCGGCATGCCCACGGCCGTCGCCAAAAACACCAGCAGCAGCATGTGGGTGGAGGGCTCTTTCAAGGGCGTGTAGAGATGCCGGTATTCCTCCGGGTTCTGCTGCAGCCAATGCTCGAGACCGCTGGAGCCCTTAAACACAGAAAACATGCAGACGGCACCGACCACCAGCAGGCCGGTCAATTTGACGATCGATTCGAAGGCCATGGCGGTGATCAGACCGCGGTGGTGCTGGCGATTGGAGCCGAACATCAGCGCAAACACCGCAATCGCCAGGCAGTACATCGCCGCCAGCACTTCGCGCGATCCGAAGGCGGCGTTTTCGCTGCCCGGCGTATGGGTGAGCAGATGCATGGTGTCGGCCACCGCCTGAATCTGCAGCGCCAGCAGCGGCAGCATCGACAGAATCAGACACAGCGTGACCACGGCGCCGACCGTGTTGCTGTGGTAGCGGAAGCTCAGCAAGTCCGCCATCGAGGTGATCTGAAAGCGTCGGGCGAGTTCGATCAGCGGTTTCAGCGCCAGCGGAGCGAACAGAAACAGCGCGCCGGTGCCGAGGTAGTAGGCGAAGGACCCGTAACCGTAGCGGCGGGCGAGATCGACGACGCCGTAGTAGGCCCAGGCACTCGCGAAGATGCCCAGCGACAGAATGTAAACGGCGGGATGCGAGACCAGACGATTGGGGATCCAATTGCGTTCGGTGGCGTAGGCGATGCAAAACAGGATCGACAAATAGACGCAACAGATCAGCCCGACCTGAAGAAAACTAAAGATCACCGGAGCCGTCCTTGCGCGTTTTGCGCTGGAACAGATAGGTCGCGACGATGACCAGGGCCCAGATCAGATAGGGTCGGTACCAGGCGCCGTCGGCACTCATCATCCACCTGACCAGCGAGGGCAGAAAGATGAACAGCATCAGGATCAGCAATAGCAGTGGGCTCTGCCGGGTCATGGAGCGATTCCGCTGACAAAAAGCGCATTGTACGTTTTCATTTCGCGGACAGAGAAGCCAAAGATATTTTTTGCCGCCTGACCAGTGCGTGCGGAGACCAGTGTTCGACCGCCCAGGCCAGCGAGCGGGAGATGTCGAGACCCAGGGGGCAGTCGCCCAGGTTCAGCGCGCGCAGCGCCATTTGCAGGTTGGCGCGGGCGTGTTGATTGTCGAGCGGTGCGGCGTGCGTTTGTTTGGAGAGCTTGTCGCCGTGCTCATCGCAGACCATGGGGATGTGGGCAAAGCGGGGTGGCGGATGTCCGAGCAGGCGCAGCAGCAGTATCTGGGCGCCACTGCTGTTGAGCAAATCGCAGCCGCGCACCACGTCGCTAACGCCGTCGGCGGCATCGTCGCATATCACCGCCAGGTGGTAGGCGAACAGACCGTCGCGACGAAACACAATCAGGTCGCCACTGGCAGAGAAGTCTTCGCGCTGCGGGCCTTGCAGCCGGTCATCGAAGCTGATCTCCTCGATGCCGAGATGGGCGAGGGCGGCGCTGACGTTTATGCGTATGGCGCAGGGTCGGTCGTATTTTGGCGGATGGCGCAGACAGTGGCCGTCGTAGACGCCATTGAGGTCGCGCAGGCGTTGGCGAGAACAGGAACAGCGGTAGGTCAGCCCGAGTTGATCCAGCGTTTTTAAGGCCTGGACATAGCGCGGGCGATGGCGACTCTGCCACTGAATGTCGCCGTCCCAGCGCAGGCCGTGTTCGCGTAGCGAGGCAATGATTAGCTCACTGGCACCGGCTTGCTCGCGCGGTGGATCGATGTCTTCGATGCGCAGCAGCCAGCGACCGCCCCGGCTGCGCGCGTCCAGATAACTGGCGAGCGCGCAGACAAGGGAACCTAGATGGAGAGGGCCGGTGGGGGATGGGGCGAAGCGTCCTACGTATGTGGGCACTAGTTTTAATTTCGGCCTCAGCCGAGAATTTGTTTTTCCTTGATTTCGTCCAGGGTTTTGCAGTCGACACAGAGGGTGGCGGTGGGGCGGGCCTCCAGGCGTCGAATACCGATCTCGACTCCACAGGCTTCGCAGTAACCGTAGTCTTCCGTTTCGAGCAGCTCCAGGGTGCTGTCAATTTTGCGGATCAGCTTGCGCTCGCGATCGCGGGTGCGCAGTTCGAGACTGAACTCTTCCTCTTGCGAGGCGCGGTCGGCGGGATCGGGGAAATTGGCCGCTTCGTCCTTCATATGACTGACGGTACGATCAACCTCTTCCATCAATTCACGGCGCCACGCCAAAAGCAGTTTGCGGAAGTGTTCTTTCTGCGCGGGGTTCATGTACTCCTCACCCGCTTTCACGTCGTAAGGGGTGAAATCGCGCAGCGCAAATCCGTTATTAGACGATGTATCGGGCATTGGGGAGAGCCTCTTAGACAAATGCCAAATGTGCGGTTTCAAGCACCCGAATAGGGTGCCATTTTTTGAAAGGTGAGCACGCTACCAGATCTCTCCCCGTTGCGCTAGAGCCTGTTTACACTAATTGATTATTGAGACGATTCGCGAAGTTGTTTTTCTGCGATTGCGCCAGTGGCGGGACGGGATTCGCGTTAATGACGGCCGAGTTGTCGAATACCGGCCCACATTATCGGGATTGCCGAGCGGGTCGATACGGGCCTGTTCGCGCGCGCAAATACCTCGGTCGGGCCGGGTATCAGGGAGTCGAAGCGGAATCGCAGCAATAGAGTTTGCCGTCGCGTTCGAGCAGCGCAATCGATTTGAGTGAAGAGCCCTGGCAGGGGCCGGCGACGCAGAGCCCGGTCGAGGGCAAAAACAGCGCACCGTGAGTGGAACAGAGCAGTAGCTCGCCGCCGGAGTCAAAAAATTCGCCGTTGCCCCAATCCAGTGGCACGCCGCGATGTGGGCAGCTATTAAGGTAGGCGCGAATCGTGTCGCCGCTGCGAATCAGCATGAGCTTTGTGCCCTCACACTCGACGCCAAGACTGTTGCGGCCGTCCAGTGCGGATGCGTTGCAAAGGAAGCGATGTTCTTTCAATGTCACGGTGCCGTGCTTATAAAGAGTGTCGATCCTGCGGGATAGGGCAGTGAGCGCGAGACGGTCCCGCTAACCCTGGTTGGGCGCGATTTCATCCGGCAGGAAGCCCAACAGTAAATTGGGTAAGCGGTCTTAATTGACCTGTTCGTGTTGATGTTGTTCGGCTTCTTCTACGAGTTGCGCTTTCAGGTCGGGAGCCAGGTCGTTCCAGTGCACGTCCATCAGGGCACCCTGAAGCGCATAAAGCATCACTTTACTGACGTGAATTCCGCGCGCCTTAATACGGCAATAAGCTTCGACGGCGCCGAGTTTGGACAGCTCCTGGTAATTGTGGATGCCCACCGCCTGCAAAATATTGACGGAGGCCATTCCCAGGTTTTTCAGTTGGAGCAATTCCGCGTGTTCGGAGTTCATTGGACGTCTCCCGGACGCTTTTTATTAGTATTGCCTTGTGTCGTGTAGGGACATCGACACCCAATCTTGATTATTATGCATTCCTGTCTGCTGGTAA
>Ga0316575_10000550_pt1 | contig 10970 bp, 7 predicted proteins | sample J5NA_FD_203072 | JGI IMG/M metagenome (GOLD analysis project Ga0316575, IMG submission 203072) | Rhizosphere microbial communities from salt marsh grasses in Alabama, United States - J5-7_050615r2r3 | ecosystem: Host-associated > Plants > Roots > Rhizosphere | place: USA: Alabama | collected...
ACAGCCGCCCGGTGAACTCCGGGAAGTTGTTCGTGGCGTGCAGCCGCTCGATGGCCGAGCGCCAGTCGTCGCGCCAGACCAGGTCGTTCCACTCCGGGATGAGGTTGCCCAGCGGGCATCCGGAGTGGCAGAACGGGATGCCGCAGTCCATGCAGCGGCCGGCCTGCTCGGTGATGATGGGCAGCAGCACCCGCCCCGGCGCGTCCGGGTACAGCTCCTTCCAGTCCCCGAGCCGGTCCTCGACCGGCCGGTACGACGCGGTCTGGCGGTCGGTGGAGAGGAACCCACGGGGGTCAGCCATGCGAGGCCTCCATGATCGCGGTCAGCACGTCCCGGCCCTCGGCGCGGGCCGCAGCCTCCGCCTCGAGCACGCGCTTGTAGTCCGATGGCATGACCTTCGTGAACCGTGCGGCGAGGTCGTCCTCGAGCAGCCGGGCGGCCACCGCCGAGTCGGTCTCCTCGACGTGCCGGGCGAGCAGCTCCCTGACGAACGCCACGTCCTCCTCGGCCAGCGGCTCGAGCTGGACCATCCCGGTGTTGACCTGGACGGGGTCGAGGTCGAGCAGGTAGGCGATGCCGCCGGACATCCCTGCGGCGAAGTTGCGGCCGGTCGGGCCGATCACGACGACGCGCCCGCCGGTCATGTACTCGCAGCCGTGGTCGCCCACGCCCTCGACGACGGCGACGACGCCGGAGTTGCGCACGCAGAACCTCTCGCCGACGACGCCCCGCACGAACAGCTCACCGGCGGTCGCACCGTAGGCGATGACGTTCCCGGCGACGATGTTCTGCTCGGCGACGAAGGTGGCCGACCGGTCCGGACGGACGACGACCCGTCCGCCCGACAGGCCCTTCGCCAGGTAGTCGTTGGCGTCCCCCTCGAGCCGCAGGGTGACCCCGGCGGGCAGGAAGGCCCCGAAGGACTGTCCGGCCGACCCGACGAAGGTCACGTCGATCGTGCCGTCGGGCAGCCCGGCGCCGCGGTAGCGCTTGGTCACCTCGTGGCCGAGCATCGTCCCCACGGTGCGGTTGACGTTGCGGATCGGCAGCTGGGCCCGCACCGGCTCGCCGTTCTCCAGGGCGTCCCGGCAGATCTCGATGAGCTGGTTGTCCAGAGCCTTCTGCAGGCCGTGGTCCTGGGCGACGGCCTGGTGAAGGGAGGCGTCCGGGCCGACGTCGACCTGGGTGAGGATCGGGCCGAGGTCCAGGCCGGCGGCCTTCCAGTGCTCGACGGCCTTCGTCGTGTCGAGCATCTCGACGTGACCGATGGCCTCCTCCAGCGAGCGGAACCCGAGAGCGGCGAGGTACTCGCGCACCTCCTCGGCCACGTAGAGGAAGAACCGCTCGACGAACTCCGGCCTGCCCGAGAACCGAGCCCGCAGCTCGGGGTTCTGCGTGGCGACGCCCACCGGGCAGGTGTCGAGGTGGCAGACCCGCATCATGATGCAGCCGGACACCACCAGCGGTGCGGTGGAGAAGCCGAACTCCTCTGCACCGAGCAGCGCGGCGACCATCACGTCGCGCCCGGTCTTCATCTGCCCGTCGGTCTGCACGACGATGCGGTCGCGCAGCCCGTTGAGCAGCAGCGTCTGCTGGGTCTCGGCCAGCCCGAGCTCCCACGGCCCGCCCGCGTGCTTGAGCGAGGTGAGCGGGGACGCGCCGGTGCCGCCGTCGTGGCCGGAGATGAGGACGACGTCGGCGTGGGCCTTGCTCACGCCCGCGGCGACCGTCCCGACCCCCATCTGCGCGACGAGCTTGACGTGGATCCGCGCTGCGGGGTTGGCGTTCTTGAGGTCGTGGATGAGCTGGGCCAGGTCCTCGATCGAGTAGATGTCGTGGTGCGGCGGCGGTGAGATGAGGCCCACCCCCGGCGTGGAGTACCGGGTCTTCGCGATCCACGGCCACACCTTCGGCCCGGGCAGCTGGCCGCCCTCGCCTGGCTTGGCGCCCTGCGCCATCTTGATCTGGATGTCGTCGGAGTTCGTCAGGTACTCCGCGGTGACACCGAACCGGCCGGACGCGACCTGCTTGATCGCGCTGCGCCGGGACGGGTCGTGCAGCCGCTCCGGGTCCTCCCCGCCCTCCCCGGTGTTCGACTTCGCACCGAGTCGGTTCATGGCGATGGCCAGCGTCTCGTGGGCCTCGCCGGAGATCGAGCCGTACGACATCGCCCCGGTGGAGAAGCGCTTGACGATCTGCGAGGCCGGCTCGACCTCCTCGATCGGCACGGGGGGCCGGGCGTGGTCGACGAACTGGAACAGGCCGCGCAGCGTCATCAGCCGCTCGGACTGCTCGTCCACCCTCTGCGTGTAGGACTTGAACACCTCGTACTGCCCGGCCCGGGTCGCGTGCTGGAGCCGGAACACCGTGTCCGGGTCGAACAGGTGCGGCGGGCCCTCGCGGCGCCACTGGTACTCGCCGCCGACCTCGAGGGTGCGGTGGGCCTGCTGGATGCCGCTCGGCGGGTAGGCCACGTCGTGGCGGCGACGAACCTCCTCGGCGATCACGTCGAGGCCGATGCCGCCGAGCCGGGACGTGGTCCCCGTGAAGTAGGTGTCGATGACGTCCTGGGCCAGGCCGATCGCCTCGAAGATCTGCGCGCCGGTGTAGGACGCCACCGTCGACACGCCCATCTTGCTCATCACCTTGAGCACGCCCTTGCCGAGCGCCTGGACGAGGTTGGCGACGGCCGTCTCGGGCTCGACCCCCGGCAGGTACACCCCGGCCCGGGCCATGTCCTCGACGGTCTCCATCGCCAGGTACGGGTTGACCGCGGACGCGCCGTAGCCGATGAGCAGGGCCACGTGGTGGACCTCGCGGACGTCACCGGCCTCTACGACCAGGCCGACCTGGGTGCGCTGCTTGGTGCGGACGAGATGGTGGTGCACCGCGGCGCACATGAGCAGCGACGGGATCGGGGCGTGGTCGAAGTCGCTGTCGCGGTCGGACAGGACGATGAACCGCTTGCCCTCGGCGATGTGCGCATCCACCTCGGCGAAGATCTGCTGCAGCCGCAGCCGCATGCCGGCCCCGCCGTCGTCGACCCGGTACAGGCAGCGGACCCGCGCGCCGGCGAACCCGGGCAGGTCGCCGTCGGCGTTGATGTAGCGGATCTTGGCGAGCTCGTCGTTGGTGATGACGGGGAACGGCAGCCGCACCTGCCGGCACTGCGCCGGGTAGGTGTCGAGCAGGTTTCCCTCGGGGCCGGTCGTCGAGGACAGCGAGGTGACCAGCTGCTCCCGGATGGCGTCCAGCGGCGGGTTCGTGACCTGCGCGAACAGCTGGGTGAAGTAGTCGAACAGCAGCCGGGGCCGCGCGGAGAGCACCGCGATGGGCGTGTCGGTGCCCATCGAGCCGATCGGCTCGGCTCCGGTCTTCGCCATCGGGGTGAGCAGGACGCGCAGCTCCTCCTCGGTGTAGCCGAAGGTCTGCTGCCGACGGGTGACGCTGGCGTGGCTGTGCACGACGTGCTCGCGGTCGGGCAGGTCCTCGAGCCGGATGAGGCCGGCGTCCAGCCAGTCCTGGTAGGGGTTGGCAGCGGCCAGCCCGGCCTTGATCTCGTCGTCCTCGACGATGCGGTGCTCGTCGAGGTCGACCAGGAACATCCGGCCCGGCTGCAGGCGACCCTTGCGCACCACGTGGGCGGGGTCGATGTCGAGCACGCCCACCTCTGAGGCCATGACCACCAGGCCGTCGTCGGTGACCCAGAAGCGGGACGGGCGCAGCCCGTTGCGGTCGAGCACGGCCCCGACCTTCGTGCCGTCGGTGAACACGACGGACGCGGGCCCGTCCCAGGGCTCCATGAGCGAGGAGTGGAAGGCGTAGAACGCCCGGCGAGCCGGGTCCATCTGCTCATGGTTCTCCCAGGCCTCCGGGATCATCATGAGCACCGCGTGCGGAAGGGAGCGGCCGCCGAGGTGGAGCAGCTCGAGCACCTCGTCGAAGGTGGCCGAGTCGCTGGCCCCCGGCGTGCAGATCGGGTAGATCCGCGACAGGTCGCCGGGGATGAGGTCGGTGGCCAGCTGCGCCTCCCGGGCCCGCATCCAGTTGCGGTTGCCCATGACGGTGTTGATCTCGCCGTTGTGGGCGACGTAGCGGTAGGGGTGGGCGAGCGGCCAGGACGGGAAGGTGTTGGTGCTGAACCGGGAGTGCACGAGGGCCAGCGCCGAGGCCATCCGTCGGTCGGACAGGTCGGGGAAGAACGGCTCGAGCTGGCCCGTGGTGAGCATGCCCTTGTAGACCAGCGTCCGGCTGGACAGGCTGGCGACGTACACGCCGGCACCGACCTCGGCAGTCGTGTGCTCGAGGCGCTTGCGCAGGCAGAACGCCCGACGGTCCAGGTCGATGCCGGACACCTGTGGGTCCAGGGCACCGGTGGGGTCGGTGGCGGCGACCACCAGGTGCCGGAACCGCGGCATCGTCGATCGCGACGTGGCGCCCAGCAGGGACGGCGTGACCGGGACGTCGCGCCAGCCCAGCACGGCCAGCGACTCCTCGGCGGCGAGACGCTCCACCGTCTGCCGGGTGGATGCCTCGACCTGGTCGTCGTCCGGGACGAACGCCAGCCCGACGGCGTAGTGCCCGGCCGGGGGCAGCTCGAAGGGCAGCACCTCGCGCAGGAACGCGTCGGGCACCTGCACGAGGATCCCGGCCCCGTCGCCGGAGTTGACCTCGCTGCCCACGGCGCCCCGGTGCTCGAGGTTGCGCAGCGCGGTCAGGGCGTGCGCGACGATGTCGTGGCTGGGGACACCGGTGAGCGTGGCGACGAAGGCAACCCCGCAGGCGTCGTGCTCGAACGCCGGGTTGTACAGCCCATGGGCGGTCGGGGCTTCGGGCACGGCTCACCTCACGTCAGGGGACACTGAAGGCCCGGCGACGGGCCTGCGCGGACGACACATCGGCACAGCGCGGGACGACGTTGGCCCGGCGGGAGGTTCAGACTACCTGGCACCCCGTCGCACCACGGAAGCCGTCACCGGCGGCCATCGCGTCAGGAGTCGGATGCAGCGGCCTCCACCAGAGCCACCAGCTCGTCGGGGGTGGCCGGCAGCTCGATCTCCTCGCCGTCGAGGAAGATCGTCGGTGTCCGGATCGCCGGGAGCGTCTCGGCGGCCGCCGCCCCGACGTTGGCGACCCAGCCGTCGTACGTCCCGCCCTCGACGCACGAGGTGAACTCGTCGGACTCCAGCCCGACATCCGCCCCGATCGCGATGAGCTGGTCGTTGGTGAACTGCTGCGACTCCGCGCCCTGGTTGGCGAACAGCGCGTCGTAGTACTCGGCGGTCTTGCCCTGGTCGACGGCGCAGCCGTAGGCGTTGGCTGCCAGCGCCGACCCCTCCGGCGTGACGAAGGCCAGCGGGTGCTGGACGAGCCGTAGGTCACCGGCGGCGACGAGGTCGCTGATGGTGTCGCCGAAGCTCTCCTGGAACAGCTTGCACGCAGGGCAGGCGAAGTCGACCCACTCGTCCATGACGACGGGCGCGGCTGCGTCTCCGACGGGCGCGCCCCCGTCCGGTGCCTCCACCCCCGCCGGGACGGCGGCGTCCGCGCCTCCGACCGCGCTGTCTCGGCTGAGCACGACGGCGACCGCGACGAGGGCGACAGCGGCGATGACCGCGACGGCGATGAACAGCCGGGAGCGACGCTCGGCGGCGCGCTGCGCGGCCTCCCGCTCGGCCTTCATCGCCTCGCTACGGGCCCGCCGGTCGTCGGCGGTGCTCTTCGGCTTGGCCATGGCGGACAAGCGTATGCGGTGTGCCGGTGGGCGGCGCTCCGGAGCCACCCGGTGAACGCCTGCTTCGCACGGTGAGCGCCTGCTTCGCACGGTGAGCGCCTGCCTTGCACGGTGAGCGCCTGCTTCACACGGTGAGCGCCTGCTTCACACGGTGAGCGCCTGCCTTGCACGGTGACCGTCTACTTCACACGGCCCCCACACCATGGAAACCCGACGCGAACGTGCCAAACGTGATCAGCGGGGGCCGGCGGCGACGCCGGTGGCGAGCTCGCGGGTCAGCGCGGCGAGCGCGGCGCGCCCGGACGCGGGGTCCGCGGCCTCCAGGAGCGTGCGCACCAGCGCCGACCCGACGATGACCCCGTCGGCGAAGGCCGCGACCTCGGCCGCCTGGGCCCCGGTCGACACCCCGAGCCCCACCCCGACGGGCAGGTCGGTGACGGCCCGCGTCCGGCGGACGAGCTCGCGCGCGGTCGGCCCGACCGTGGCGCGGGCGCCGGTGACCCCCATCGTCGAGGCGGCGTAGACGAACCCGCGGCACGCCGCGGCGGTGCTCGTCAGCCGCGCGTCGGTCGAGGACGGGGCGACGAGGAAGACGGTGGCGACCCCGGCCTCGCGGGCGGCCGGCAGCCAGACCCCGGCCTCGTCGGGGATGAGGTCGGGCGTGATCACCCCGGCTCCCCCTGCGGCGGCCAGGTCCCGGGCGAAGCGCTGCGGACCGTAGCGCTCGACCGGGTTCCAGTAGGTCATGACGAGGGGGACGGCCCCCCGGTCGCGCAGCGCCTCCACGGTGCGCAGCACGTCGGCGGTGGTGGTGCCCGCACGCAGCGCGGCGTCCACCGCCTGCTGGATCACCGGCCCGTCCATGAGCGGGTCGGAGTAGGGCAGCCCGACCTCGACGAGGTCAGCCCCCGCGTCGACCATCGCCGCCATCGCCTCGATGCCGCCGTCCACGCTGGGGCAGCCCGCCGGCAGGTAACCGACCAGCGCGGCCCGCCGGTCCGCCCGGGCCCGGGCGAAGACGTCCGCGACGTCCTGCTCCCCGGAGGACCCCCGCTCGGTCACGGCTGCTCGCCGGTGACCAGGCCGAACCACCGGGCCGCCGTGTCGACGTCCTTGTCCCCGCGCCCCGACAGGTTCACCAGGATGGTGGGCTGCCGGCCCTCCTCGGCCGCCCGCCGGCCGAGGCGGCGCACCCCGGCCAGGGCGTGCGCGGTCTCGATCGCGGGCAGGATCCCCTCGGTACGGGCAAGCAGCCGGAACGCGTCCATCGCCTCGGTGTCGGTGACCGGCTCGTAGCGGGCCCGTCCGGTGTCGCGGAGCCAGGAGTGCTCGGGCCCGACGCCCGGGTAGTCCAGCCCGGCCGAGATGGAGTGGGACTCCACGGTCTGCCCCATGGCGTCCTGCAAGAGGTAGGACCGGGCGCCGTGCAGCACCCCCGGGGAGCCGCCGCTGAGAGTGGCGGCGTGCCGGCCGGTGTCGATCCCCTCCCCACCGGCCTCGAAGCCGTAGAGCGCCACCTCGGCGTCGTCGAGGAAGTCGTAGAAGATGCCGATGGCGTTGCTGCCGCCGCCGACGCAGGCGGCCACGACGTCGGGCAGCCGGCCGGTCAGCTCGAGCACCTGGGCGCGGGCCTCGATGCCGATCACCCGATGGAACTCCCGCACGATCATCGGGAACGGGTGCGGCCCGGCCACGGTCCCGAGCAGGTAGTGGGTGCTGGAGACGTTCGTCACCCAGTCGCGCATCGCCTCGTTGATGGCGTCCTTGAGGGTGCGGCTGCCGACGGTCACCGGGACGACCTCGGCGCCGAGCAGGCGCATCCGGGCCACGTTGAGGGCCTGGCGCCGGGTGTCCTCCTCCCCCATGTACACCGTGCACTCCAGCCCGAGCAGGGCAGCCGCGGTCGCGGTCGCCACCCCGTGCTGGCCGGCCCCGGTCTCGGCGATGACCCGGGTCTTGCCCATCCGCCGGGTCAGCAGCGCCTGCCCGAGCACGTTGTTGATCTTGTGCGAGCCGGTGTGGTTGAGGTCCTCCCTCTTGAGCAGGACGCGCGCGCCTGCGGCGGCCTCCGCCCCGAACCGGTTCGCCTCGGTCAGCGGGCTCGGTCGCCCCGTGTACGTGCGCTGGAGGTGGTCGAGCTCGGCGGTGAACGCCGGGTCGCGGCGGGCCGTGCGGAACGCCTCGTCCAGCTCGTCGAGGGCGGCGACGAGCGCCTCCGGGACGAACCGGCCGCCGTAGGGACCGAAGTGCCCGGTGGCGTCGGGCTGGGCTCCGAGCAGGCTGCTCATCGATGCGTCCGCTGCTGCACCGCGGGGTGGGCGCCGGCAGCGACGAGATCCGCGACGGCCGCGGCGGGGTCCGACCCGCCGGCCGAGCCCGACACCAACGACGTGCCGACCAGCACGGCGTCGGCGCCGGCCTGGGCGAGCTCGAAGACGTCGTGCGCGCCGCGGACCCCCGACTCGGCGATGCGCACCACCCGGTCGGGGACCAGCGGCGCGAGGCGGGCGAAGGTCCCGAGGTCGACCTGCAGGGTGCGCAGGTCGCGGTTGTTGATGCCGACGACCCGGGCCCCGGCCAGCAGCGCGCGTTCCACCTCGAGGGCCGTGTGGGCCTCCACCAGGGGGGTGAGGCCGATGGACTCGGCGCGCTCGACCAGGCACACGAGCGCCTGCTGGTCGAGCACGGACGCCATGAGCAGCACGAGGTCGGCACCGGCGGCGCGGGCCTCCCACAGCTGGTAGGAGGAGACGACGAAGTCCTTGCGCAGCACCGGGATCTCGACCGCGGCCCGCACCGCGGCCAGGTCGGCGAGCGACCCGCCGAACCGGCGCTCCTCGGTGAGCACGCTCACGGCGACGGCTCCCCCGGCGGCGTAGGCACGGGCGAGGGCGGCCGGGTCCTCGATGGGGGCGAGGTGCCCGCGGGACGGGCTGGCCCGCTTCACCTCGGCGATGACGCTCACGCCGGGGGCGCGCAGCAGCGGGAGCGGGTCGAGGGCGGGCGGCATCCGCCGCGCCTGGCGCTTGAGGTCGTCCAGGGACGTCTGCTGCTCCCGGACGGCGAGGTCGGCACGCACCCCGGAGACGATCTCGTCGAGCACTCCCGCGGGGTCGTCCACGGGATGTCACTGTAGAGGGATGTCGAGCCCGGCTCCGTCGCAGGTACGGTCGGAGGGACGGCACGGACGGGTGCCGCCGCAGCGGCGGAGACCAGGATCGGAGAGAGCATGACGCAGGACCCGCAGCCCCCCGGTGACACCCCGCCGCCGTCGGGCCGGCAGCCCGGCCCGGAGCAGCAGCCGGGGCAGCCCAGCCCGGAGCAGCAACCGGGGCAGCCCGGCCCCAGCGAGCCTCCCCCGGCCTACCCGCCTCCCCCGACCGGCGAGTACCCGCCGCCGGCGTCGCCGGGCTACGGCCAGGAGTACGCCACCGCTCCCTACCCGTACTACGGGGCTCCCGCCGCCCCTCCGACGGACGACAAGGCGGTGTGGGCGCTGGTCACGTCCATCGCCGGCTGGATCATCTGCCCGATCATCCTGCACATCGTCGGCTGGGTGCTGGCCAACCAGTCGCTGGCCACGATCCGCGCCTCCGGCGGCACCGTCGGCGGGGAGGGAATGGCCAAGGCGGCCCGGATCCTGTCGATCGTCGGGCTCGTGCTCTACGGCGTGCTGATCCTGTTCTTCCTGCTGCTGGGCCTCGTCGGCCTCATCGCGGCGGTCGACAGTGGCGAGTTCGCCCAGACGCTGGCCGTCGTCTGAGACGGACCCCTCAGGGGGTGAGCGCCTCCATGCCGGGCAGGTTGCGCACCACCATGAACGCCACCAGGACGGCAGCCACGACCGCCAGACCGCGCCCGGACAGCGTCATCAGGTCGGCCGGCTGACCCGAGGCACGCCGGACGGTCCAGCGCACCCACGCGACCAGCAGCAGCGGCAGCACGACCACCACGAAGGCGTTGAGCCCGAGTGCCGTGGCCACGTCACCCCCGGCGAGGGACTGGACGGCCCGGGTGCCACCGCACAGCGGGCACCACAGGCCGGTCAGCGCATGCAGCGGACAAGGGGGAAGGAGCGTCAGCCCCACCCTGTCGGCCAGCATCGTGGCGCCGAGGGCGAGCGTCCCGGCGGCCGCGGTCGCCACCGGCTGCACGAGCAGCGCCGCCCGCGAGGACGTCTCGACCGGCATGACCCGACGGTAGCCCAGCAGACCACGTCTGGGCAGCCCGCGGGCGCTGCCGCCGCGCCCCCGGACCCTTGCGTCAGGCCGGTGAGAGCCGGACGGTGAACGACGCCCCGCCCTCGTCGGCGTGCCCGGCGGAGGCCGACCCGCCCATCCGCCGAGCCAGCCGGTCGACCAGCGCGAGCCCGATGCCGGACCCGCCGGGGCGCACCCCCTCGTACCGGTCGCGGAGGACACCCGGGTCGAAGGCGACCGGCAGGTCGGCGTCGGTGAGCCCCGGACCGCCGTCGCGCACCTGGACCGCCGGGGCCCCGTGGAGCTGCAGGGCGGCCACGACGACCGGACGGCCGGCCGGGGTGACCCGCAGCGCGTTGCCGACGAGGGCGTCGATGACCTGACGGGTGCGCACCGGGTCGGCGGTGGCCGGCACGGCTTCGTCGGGCACCTCGGCGGTCACCGTCAGCCCGGCGCGCCGGCACGGCTCGGTCCACGCCTCCACGGCCGCCTCGACGATGCCCCGCAGGTCGAGCGGGACCAGGTCGAGGGCGAAGTCGTCGGCCTCGGCCCGGGCCAGGGCCAGCAGGTCGGCCATGAGCCGGTCGAGGCGGTCGGCCTCCTGACCGATGACCGTGCCGGCCCGCTGCGCGTCGGGCCCGGTGACGACGCCGTCGGCCAGAGCCTCGGCGTACCCGCGGATCGCGGTCAGTGGGGTGCGCAGCTCGTGGCTGACCGACAGCAGGAAGCGCCGCTGCCGGTTCTCGCTGACCTCCAGGGCGTCGGCCAGGCCGTTGAGGGCCTCGGCGACCTCGGCCACCTCGACAGGCCCCTCGGGGGCGACCCGCACCGAGCGCTCCCCCGTGGACAGAGCACGGGCCGCGTCCCCGGCGCGCCGCAGCGGTCGGGCGAGTCGGCGGGCCGCGAGCCCACCGGCCAGGGCGGCCACCCCGAGGCCGACGAGAAGGGCGACCGCGAGGCGCTGCAGCACCGGCGTCGCCACGTCGTCGACAGCGGCGCTCACCGGGCGGGACAGGACGAGCACCACGTCCGGGGAG
>Ga0316575_10000551_pt1 | contig 10968 bp, 6 predicted proteins | sample J5NA_FD_203072 | JGI IMG/M metagenome (GOLD analysis project Ga0316575, IMG submission 203072) | Rhizosphere microbial communities from salt marsh grasses in Alabama, United States - J5-7_050615r2r3 | ecosystem: Host-associated > Plants > Roots > Rhizosphere | place: USA: Alabama | collected...
CAAGCATCCAGACATCGAAAAGGAAATTGCTTCGATAAAATCCAAAGTCGAAGGGGGTGTTTCCAATCCCGGCATATTCGCCCGTGTCAGGAATATGTTCCACAAAATCACTCACAGCAGCTAGGCCTGGAAAACGGGCATGACGATGTATCGGTACTGAACATTCCAGTTAATACGGTGCCGATGCATCGTCAGTCATATACCTGAAATTTGCACCAGAAATTTTCAACCGGGAAGCGTCATGCTGCGCTGGCGGTATGCGCACTTCCGGTTCAAATAAGGTCGCAACCCGATCACGCACCTGTCCGGAAACAGCCATCGTTTCACCGGTGAAATATGCCGTATCGGTCATGCTCGAAGTGGTGAATTTTGGCGACTGCGATCGCAGCGCGATGCCCTCCGGCAATCCGGTACGCCGCAACCCCGGCCAGTGTGCCCAGCAATGGGCCCAGCCAGTAAATCCACCAGTCATGCCAATCGCCGGAGATCAGCGCAGGTCCGAAACTGCGCGCCGGGTTGGTACTGGTACCGGACACGTTCGCCTCGGCATAGACCATCACCGCATACAGGAACGGGAAAAGTGCCGGCGTGAAATTCCGCAGGCGCGGGTGCTGCAGGAAGAAGAACAGACCGATGATCAACGCGAACGTGGTCGCGGTCTCGCCGAGCAACGCCCAGCCCGCGCCGTAAGCCGCACCGGGAAGCGTCGCGCCAAATTCTATGCTGCGCCCCATCGCTCCCCACGCAAGCAGCGGCAGCGCGCCGATCGCCGCGCCGGCAAGCTGCGCCAGCAGGTAGCCCGGCACGTGGCGCGCGCACAGCTTGCCCATCAGCCAGAATGCCAGCGTGACGGCCGGATTGATATGCGCCCCGCTCTCCTTGCCGAGCGGCGACAGCGCGATCAGCGCGCCGGTCGTGCCGAACAGGAATCCGGTGACCAGCCGTCGCCAGCCAGCGTCCGGAATGAACTGGAGTACCGGGCTGCCCTGGCCGAAAGCCAGGATCACGATCGACAGCCCCACCGCAACCAGCAGCGCAGTGCCGGCCAGTTCTGCGCCGTACAACATCCAGGGAATGGAACGATCGCGTGTATTCATTGCATGTACCGGTAAGGTCGACAGGATACTGATTGCGATCAAAGCAAAAGATTCAAAGCTGCGGCATCCTTTCTTCAATATGCATGGGATGATCAATACGGCATTGCCTGTTGCATGGGACAATGCACGGCATGGAAACAATACAATGCACTGAAGACACTGACCAAGATAGCACTGTCCCGGGAATCTCGTGCTCGGATTGCATGGCGTGCTGTTGCAGGCTGGAAGTGATGCTGATGGGCGAAGACGAACACGTGCCGGCCGAACTGACCGTCCGCGACCAGTGGGGCGGATGGGTGATGCGCCGCCTCGGCGATGGCTGGTGCGCGGCTCTGGACCGGCATACGATGCGCTGCACGATCTACGAGCTGCGTCCGCTGATATGCCGGGACTACCAGGCCGGCGGCAGCGATTGTATAGAGCAGCGCGCTGATACCGCGGCAACCTTGTCAAGGACGAAACCCGGCCGTCCTTGATCTTTGTTCCGGTTAACGGCACGATGCGCGAATGAATCCAGAACGTCCACATTCGGCTGGCGGCACCCCCATTGCAGCCCGGCGCTGGATAATGGGCGGGCGGGTGCAGGGTGTGGGTTACCGTGCGTTCGTGTTCAACCTGGCGCAGCAATATCGCCTGAGCGGCGTGGTGCAGAATCTCACCGGCGAGGTACGGATCGACGCGCAGGGAGAAACCGGGCTGCTGGATGCATTCGCCGCCGCGCTGGTTTCCGCCGCGCCGCCGCTGTCACGGCCGCACGTAGTTTCCTGCCAGTTGATTCCGTTGCGCGAGGCTGGCGATTTTGAAATCCTGCCCAGCGCCGAATCACTATTAGCCCAGATACATGTGCCCCCGGACAATTTTCTGTGCGAAGACTGCCGGCGCGAGATGCTGGATCCGGAAGACCGGCGTTACCGCTATCCGTTCATCAACTGCACCCAATGCGGCCCGCGCTACACGCTGATCACGCGCATGCCGTACGACCGCCCGAACACCACGATGTCGGATTTCGCGCTGTGTCCTGCTTGCCTTGCCGAATATAGCGACCCTCATAACCGACGATTCCATGCGCAACCGCTGGCCTGCCCGGTGTGCGGGCCCCAGCTGGATTTCGTCGCTGTGCATCGGCAAGCCAATGAAAATGCCAGCAGGGATGCGGCGCTCGCCTCCTGCGTCGCGGCGATCAGGCGCGGCGAAACCGCCGCGGTAAAAGGAATAGGCGGCTATCACCTGATCTGCGACGCGCTGAATCCCGCCGCCATCGCGCAGCTGCGCGCCAGCAAGCACCGTCCGCACAAACCTCTTGCGGTGATGTTCCCGTGGCAGGGCGAAGACGGACTGCAGCGCGTGCGTGATGAATTGCAGCTCGATGCAGTGGCCCAGGCGGCGCTTCGCGATGTGTCGCGTCCGATCGTTCTGATACCCAGGCGCGCAGATTCCACTCTGCCTGATTCGATCGCGCCGGGACTCAACGAGATCGGCACAATGCTGCCCTATAGTCCGCTGCATCACCTGCTGCTGGACAGTTTTGCAGGGCCGCTGGTCGCAACGTCCGGCAATATCAGCGGCGAGCCCGTGCTGACCGACAATGCCGAAGCACAGGCAAGGCTGGGCAAGATTGCACAATCCTTTCTGCACCACAACCGCACTATCGCGCGCCCGGCAGACGACAGCGTGCTGCGTGTGATCGACGGCAAGCCGCGCATGCTGCGCGCCGGACGCGGCATCGCGCCGCTGGAAATCGACCTGCCGTTCGCTTTGCCGCAGCCGCTGCTGGCGGTCGGCGGGCAGATGAAAAATTCGATTGCGCTGGCCTGGGACAAACGCGCGGTGCTGTCCCCGCACATCGGCGACCTCGACGCGCCGCGCAGCCTGGAAATCTTCGAGCAGGTGATAGCGGACCTGCAGCAGCTTTACGATGTAAAGGCGCAGGCCATCGTCTGCGATGCGCATCCCGGCTATGCCGGCAGCCGCTGGGCGGCAAAGCAGGGATTGCCGCTGCATCGCGTGTTACACCATCATGCGCATGCGTCCGCGCTGGCATTCGAAGCAGGCCTGGAAAAAACCTGGCTGACCTTTACCTGGGACGGCGTGGGTTTGGGCGATGATGATACGCTGTGGGGCGGCGAAACGCTGTCAGGCCGTCCTGGCGCATGGCGGCGCGTCGCCAGTTTCAAGCCGTTCCGGTTGCCGGGCGGGGAACGCGCCGGACGCGAGCCGTGGCGTTCCGCTGCGGCGCTGTGCTGGGAATGCGGCCTGGACTGGCACTCTTCCGTACGCGATGCGGTGCTGCTGAAAAGCGCGTGGCAGCACGGCCTGAATGCGCCGGTCACCTCGGCCGTCGGACGATTGTTCGATGCGGCATCCAGCCTGCTCGGCCTGATAGATACCGCGAGCCACGAGGGTCAGGGGCCGATGCTGCTGGAAGCCGCGGCAACGGATGAAGCGGCGCAGCATGACCTCGCCATGACAGACCTGCCGCTGCACAAAAACGATAACGGCCTGCTGGTCGCCGACTGGACTCCGCTGCTGCACGCATTGCGCCGCGACGAAGTGCCGGTAGCGAAGCGCGCGATGCAGTTCCACCTGAGCCTCGCAAATCTGATCGTGAAGCAGGCACAGCGCATCCATGCAGATACGCCGTTCGACGCGGTGGGTTTGACCGGCGGCGTGTTCCAGAACAGACTGCTCGCCGAACTGGCGCTGCGGCAACTGGCTGCTGCCGGATTCGAAGCACACCTGCCGCAGCTGGCGCCCTGCAACGACGGCGGACTCGCGTTCGGCCAATTGATGGAAGCGGCACACCGGCATGGATGACCTGAACATCAGCCTCGCCCACGGCAACGGCGGGCATTACATGCGCGAGCTGATCGAGGAACTGTTCGCGCGCCATCTCGCCAACCCGCTGCTCAGCGTAAATGTTGATGCAGCAGCATTGCCCGGACTGGACGGCGAAATAATGGTCACCACCGACGGCTTCACCGTGCAGCCGCTGGAATTTCCCGGCGGCACCATCGGTTCGCTCGCGGTGCACGGCACCGTGAACGATCTCGCGGTATCCGGCGCGACGCCGCATTACCTGACGCTGAGTGCATTCATCGAAGAGGGATTCGAGATCGCGCAACTGGAGCGCATCGTGATCAGTCTGGCCGATGCCGCGCGCGCGGCGAACGTCGAGGTGGTCGCGGGCGACACCAAGGTGGTCAGGCGCGGCGAAGGCGGCGGCCTGTACCTTTCGACAACCGGCATCGGCGTGCGGCCGAAACGTTTGCAGCTCGGTATCGACCGTATCCGGCCCGGCGACGCGGTGCTGGTGAGCGGGCCGGTCGGCGACCACGGCATCGCGGTGATGCTGGCGCGCGAACAGTTCGGATTGCAGGGCGAATTATTGTCGGACGCGGCCAGCGTGCTGCCGCTGACCCAGGCACTGCTGCCTCTGGATGGTTTGCGCTTCATGCGCGATCCGACGCGCGGCGGACTTGCGACGGTGATGCACGAAATCTGCCGCGCGACGAAATTGCAGGTGCGCTTGCACCAGCCGGCGATTCCGGTGCGCGAGCAGGTCAGCGCAGTATGCGAGATGCTCGGCTACGATCCGATGTATCTCGCCTGCGAGGGGCGCGTGGTCGCGGTGGTCGATGCGTCTCAGGCGAACGATGCGCTGACGAGCTGGCAGGCACTGCCGCAGGGGACCGATGCGGCGATCATCGGCAGCATCAAAGCGGGACGCGCGCATGTGGTGATGGAAACCGAACTGGGCGGCGAGCGGCTGCTGGAAGAACTGGAAGACGATCCGTTGCCGCGGATATGCTGAATCCGACTGTTGCAGGTGGTTTTCACCGGCAGCAGATCAGCAAAATAAATACATAAGCAAAATGCTCTATTGATAGATTGATTGCAAAGGCGTAGCGTAATTTCCGCATGCTGGCAGCCCGGTCACTCCGGGCCCGGCAACTTTTGACAGGCGGAGATCATGCGGAATCCTGACCTACCACGCCACGCAACCCGATTTGCAATCGGCCTTTTCGTTCTGCTTGCGCTGATGATCAGCGGATGTCCGGGCGGAGGCGGCGATGCAACCGGTAGCGGCACGTACAATCCGCTGTGGGTGTACATCGATACAACCAGCCCAACCGTGCAGACCAGTTCGGTCGACCTGCACGGAAAGGCCTATTGCGACAATTGCCCGGCTTCGGAAGTTGCGTTCGGATATTGCCCGCCGATTCAGGGTCCGCTGAGTTCGGCGGTTGGCATCACCTGGAAAAACCGTACCAGCGGCGCGACGGGAATAGCGGTAGACGGAATCTACGGCTCATGTTCCTGCCTGTTCTCCTATTGCTTCACCTCATACAGCCACCAGTGGATGGCGTATGCCGTCCCGCTCGATATCGGCACAAACGTGGTGGATGTCATCGCATCGGATACGACGGGTGCATCCGCTACCGATACGGTCACGCTCACTCGCATACCCGCGTCGCCGGTATCATTGTCGGCCGTCGCGGGGTCCGGGGAGGTCACGCTGAGCTGGAACAATGTCGCCGGAGCGACTTCATACAACCTCTACTGGTCCAACACGGCAGACCTGACAGTCGGCAACGGTACACGGATCGCAGCAGTGACCAGCCCCTATCTGCACAGCGGCCTTACCGATAATGTCACCTACTATTATCTGGTCACCGCGGTGATCGACGGCTTTGAGAGCCCGCCATCCGCTACGGTATTCGCGACCCCGGGATGGAGAACGGAATTCGTCGCGCCGACCACCGCATCGACTGACCTGAGGACTACCTCCATAGCGATGGATTCTGCTTCCGTCACCCATGTGCACGATGCCTATAACCAATGCACGCATTACAGTACCAATCCCGATACGGGTTTCACCTACTGCGACGCTTACAGCTACTTCAACGATTACATCACCGATGCGACCGGTTCCTGGGTCACGCAGGCAGTCGATCCATCCGTCTATGTCGATGCAGACATCGCGGTCGATTCCGCCGGTATCGTGCATATCGGTTATGCGGGCTACCAGGGCATCATCCATGCGAAATATGCAGGCGGTGCCTGGACTGCCGAAACGGTTGATGCGCAAGGCTGGTGCAGTTCCTCCCTCGCGCTGGATGCGGCGAACAAGGTGCATCTTGCCTACTATGCGAATTCCGCGTCGTCATCGGAACTCAGGTATGCCACCGATGCACCCGGCACCTGGGTGCATCACACGGTCGACCTGTTCACCCGGGATACCGGCTGCAGCATGCCGGCGGCGTCTCTTTCCATCGCGGTGGATGCTGCCGGCGCTGCCGATATCGCGTATGCGGGCAAGTATCCCGATTACGGACTGGAATATGCGACAAACCGGAGCGGCGCATGGATCAACGCGACGATCGATACCGGCTATATCCTGAATTTGTCCGCTGCGCTGGATGCGAATGGAAAGATGCATGTCGTCTATGCCGACAACGCCCACCAGATCAGGTATGCCCATCAGGATGCGTCGGATGCGTGGGTGACCGAAGTTGTTGCCGCCGGCTCAGGAAATGATCCATCTCTCGCACTGGACGCATCAGGACATGCGCACATCAGCTATGTTTCTTCGCTGAACGGCAGTCAACTGATCTATGCAACCAATGCTGCCGGATCATGGCACTTCGTGCCGTTAGGCAATGCCGACTTCGCCGCAACCGCAATCGCACTCGATCCGCTGGGCAAGGTTCACATCAGCTACTTCAGCGGCGGAAACCTCAGGTACGCGACAAACAGATAATCGCACGGGCAGGAACGCGCTGCCCCTGGTTGCAAGCGGAATCCGGATCATTGCACACCCGACCTCCCAAAATAATTACCCCCTTTCCGGCAGCAACACCGGAAATCAGGTAGAAATATAAATTGATCAACGTAATTTTAATGTTATATTTTCGAGCGAAAATTCGAATTCGATCATCAATCCGCAATTTACCTAAATTCGACAACATAAATGGAACAGCCTTCCGAAATTGGCAATTACCAGGTAATAAGGCACCTTGGACAGGGGGCGACCAGCACGGTCTATCTCTGCTACGACCCGTCGACCGGGGGCGAAGTGGCGATCAAGGTCCTGAACCCCGCAATACTGAACGATCCCCGGACAGGCGCGATCCATAGAAAGCAGCTCCTCACCGAAGCTTCACTGGCGGGCAAGCTGACCCACCCCCATATCGTCCATATCCATGATGCGGTCATCCAGGAAAAACAAGCCTACATCGTGATGGAATACGTAACGGGCGGCACGCTTGAAAAATATACTTCCGCAGAAAATCTGCTGCCGATACCCCAGGTCGCTGAGTTCATGTTCAAATGCTGCCGCGCACTCAACTACGCGCAGTTCAACGGCGTGATTCACCGCGACATCAAACCGGCGAACATACTTCTGACGCAGGAAAACGACATCAAGATATCGGACCTTGGAGCGGCCATCGTCCTGAATGCCGAACACTCGCAGGTAAGCAATATCGGCTCGCCGACATTCATGTCGCCGGAACAGATCAACGGCGATACGCTGACCCACCAGACGGACATCTATTCGCTGGGAATGGTCATGTTTTGCCTGCTTGCCGGCCGGTCTCCGCATAGCGCAACCAACCTTGCCAGCCTGTTTTACCAGATCCTGAACAACGACATTCCTCCCATCCGGAGCCTGAACCCGGGCGTCTCCGATCAGCTCGAAAACATCATCTTCCGCGCGACGCGCAAGAACACGAATGACCGCTACCAGACCTGGAAAGAATTCGGCAACGACCTGGCGTCATGCGGCCGCCTCGAAACGTGCGAGACAAAAACACAGGACGTCGGCACACCGGAAAGATTCACCACGCTGCGCGGAATTGAGATGTTCAGGGAATTCTCCGATATCGCGCTGTGGGAGATCGTCCACATCGGCCAATGGGAAAAATTTCCGGCCAGAACCGTCCTGATATCCGAAGATGAAATCGGCGAGGATTTCTTCATCCTGATCGAGGGGACCGTCGGGATCACCAAGGGCACGCGCCTGATCAACCTGATCCAGAAAGGCGATTCCTTCGGTGAAATGGCGTATATCAGCGGCAAGGCCATGCCGCGCTCTGCGACGGTGACGGCCAATTCGGATGTAACAGTGATGCGCATATCGCCGCAAGCACTTGCCGCAACGTCCGAGCAATGTCAGACAAGATTCAATCAGTCCTTCTTGCGGACCATGGCGGACAGGCTCAGGGCGGCGGATGAACGTTTCGCCCATATCGTAAGCTAGGCGAAACGGCCGCGCCTGCAGCGATCAATGCGGCGACGGTCCTTCAGTGACCCGCACCATATCCTTTGGCCTGACCCACTTCACGAACGCAGACTGCACATCGGCGGCGCTCAGGCGGATATATTGCCGTGCCGCAATCGTCGGTTCGTCGAGCGGCAGGTCAAGGGTCCAGCGCCCGATCAGCCCCCGGGCAATGCTGCCGGTACTGCCCTCGGCAAGCGATATCTGGCGCAGCAGCATTGCCTTGGAGCGCTGCAACTCGTCAGCCGTAACCGGCGAGTTCTGCACATCCTCGAGTTCGCGAACGATGCTGGCGTGGACCCGGGTGACGTTTTTCGGATCGCAGGCATACTCGATAAAATAAAGGCCGCGGCTCTTGCCAAACTCAAACGAAGAATCCACCGAATAAACGAGTCCCGCATTCTTCCGCAAGTCACGGCTGAGGCGGGTTGAATAGAATCCGCCGCCCAGCACGTTGTTGCCCAGCCGCAGCGCGTAAACATCCGGATTCGAGCGGGTAACACCGACGGTTTCGGCAAGCGTCACGTCATCCTGGATACGGCTGGCATCCGGCACCGCAGTCGCGGCGGCCTGATTCGGCGGAACAGGCGGGAGGACCGTGTCGGGTTTGGGCCCGGTCGCGTGCCAGTTGCCGAAGTACTTCCCGATCACATTCCTCGCCGTATCGGGCGTAACGTTGCCGACCACCACGATCACGGCAAGGTCGGGGCGAAACGCGCGGCGGTAATAATCGCGCACCTGATCGAGCGTAAGTTTCGAAACCGTGGTCGGCTGGGCGTCGCGCAGCGTGGGATCACCCTTTGGGAACAGCGCCATGCGCAAAGCCCTGCCGGTAAGGTAGTCCGGACTCTTCAGCCGTCCGGCAACGTTTTCCGCAACTTGCCGCCTGACGATTTCGAATGCCGCCTCCGGCAGTGCCGGATCAAGTTCGTTGTCGGCCAGCAATTCGACGCCGCGCCCGAAATTTTCCTTCAGAACACTCAGCTGGAAATCCGTACCGGCATGTTCACTGGCACCGATCTGGTCGAGTGCGCGCTGGAAAGCCAGCCGGTCGAGGTGCTTGCTGCCGTAGGAAAAGAGCTGGTCGAGCACCGATTGCAGTCCTTCCTGCCCCTTGGGAATCTCAAGCTCGGGCCGGTTCCTGATAAGGCCCGATACGGTCACGGTATCGCTGACATTCTCCGGTTGGACGATCAGGGTAACGCCGTTCGGCAACTGGCTGACCGTCGGATGGACTGATGAAGGCGGCACGCTCAACCGGCCCAGCGCCGTGCTGGCCCAGTCCGGCAGCGGTGTCGGCTTCGCTTCGCCGAGCGCGATGCTTTCCTGGCCGCCGAAGCCGCTGGCTGCGACAGGTTTGCCCGATCCCCGCGGCGTCAGCACCGCGACGATCGCATGGTCGAGATCGAGGTACTTGCGCGCGACGCGATTCACGTCTGCCGGAGTGACCTTTTCGATGCGCGCGAGATCCTCTTCAGGGGAATTGAGTCCATTCACCGCAACCGCTTCGGACCAGATGGATGCCAATCCCTCGATGGAATTCTTCTCGAATTCGGCGGCACTGCGTTCCTGCAGCTTCGCGGCCGCAACCAGGTCGGCCGGCACACCTTTCTTCGCGATTCCGGCGAGTATGGTGCGCACTTCGTGTTCCAGTTTGGCCGCATCCCCGCCCGCCGGAAAAGTCACTTCGGCCGTCGCGACACCGGCCCTGGGCAGCGGATCCAATGAAAATCCGGCCGAAAATGCCTTGCCCTCGGGAACCAGTCCGTACAGCGCACCCCGTTCGCTGTTGAGCACGTCGGCAAGAACTTCGAGTGCGGGGTAATCAGGACTGTCCATGCCCGGCATGCGCATCGAGATCGCCTCCATCCCGTAAGGCAAGTCACTGTTCAGCGTGAACGACTGGGCCTTGACCGGCTGGAACTTCAGCGGCACCCGTGCCGGGAGGGTTCTGGCGGGTATGGCGCCGAACAATTTGCGTATCGTGGCCAGCGTCGCGGCAGGGTCGAAATCGCCGGCGACGACCAGGATTGCGTTGTTGGGCGCATACCACTTGTCGTGGAACGACTTCAGCATCGCAGCCGTGGTCTTGTCGAACGAGGGCTTGGTGCCCAGGCCGTCATGCGCATAGCTCGTCCCGGCGAACATCTCGGCACGCAGCCGGGTGTACAGGATGTATTGAGGATTGGACAAGTCCTGCGCGACTTCCTGTTCGATTGCGCCGCGCTCCTGGTCCCAGTCCTTCTCGCTGTCCAGCACGCCGCGCATGCGCAACGCCTCGACATGCAGCGCGACGTCGAGATCTTCCGACGGCACGGTATAGTAATACTGCGTCACCGTCTGGCCGGTTTGCGCATTGAAACTGCCGCCCATCAGGCTGCCGATGTTGGCCAACTGGTCCGCGGACAGGCCGGGGCTGCCGCGAAACATCATGTGCTCCTGCGCATGGGCGGTGCCGGGGAATCCCGGCGGGGTCTCGTCGGCGCCGACCAGGTAGTTGATCGAGGTCGACACCACCGGAGCCAGCGTGTTGCGGACCAGGATAACGCGCAGCCCGTTATCCAGGGTCGCGCGAACCACATCGTGTGC
>Ga0316575_10000552_pt1 | contig 10946 bp, 11 predicted proteins | sample J5NA_FD_203072 | JGI IMG/M metagenome (GOLD analysis project Ga0316575, IMG submission 203072) | Rhizosphere microbial communities from salt marsh grasses in Alabama, United States - J5-7_050615r2r3 | ecosystem: Host-associated > Plants > Roots > Rhizosphere | place: USA: Alabama | collected...
GCAAATCGGAATCCAGTCTGGAAAGCGAAGATTTTTCACTCGAACTGGACTCCGATGAACAGAGCTCTTCGGGCGAACTCGATTTTGATCTGGGCGACGATGGCGACAGCGGTGATCTCGGTCTCGGCGATTTCGAACTCGGTGGCCATGAAGACAGTGGCGCACAGGAAATTGAATTTGAGAGCCCGTCCGCAGAGGAGGAGGTAGCGGAAGAAGCTCCCGACCTGTCCGCCTCGCTTGAATCGGATCTCGAGTCGCTCGACAGCGACATGGTCGGCGGCGCCGAGGAGTCGGATTTCGATCTTGGCGGTTTGGACGACGTCGAGTCCGAACTCGATCCCGACAAGACCGCAGTGCGCGATGACTCTGAATCCGCAGACGATCTCAAGTACAAAACCGGAATGCACTTCGACCTCGAGTCGCTCGACAAAGAGCTGGACGAACTGACCTCTGATCTCGATGTGGGCGACCTGGAATCGAGCGATTTCAGCAGCGACGAAAGCCTGGAAGAATCGGAACCGGTAGAAGCCATGGACGAAGCCGAGCTTTCATTCGACGATACCGAAGTTGCGGAAGAAGACGCCGAGCAGGAATTTGAAAGTTTTGGCGAAGACAGCGCGGCTGCCGAGACAACTTCGCAACGACCGTCGAGCAAGGGTCTGGATTTTGATCTGCCTGAAATTGACCCCGACTCGACCGACGAGGGTGATCTCGACTTCCTCGCAGGCAGTGACGAGACCGCGACCAAGCTCGATCTGGCTGCGGCCTACATCGATATGGGCGATATCGAAGGCGCCAAGGAAATTATTAACGAAATCATGAAGGAAGGCACCGAGGACCAGCGCAGCGAAGCCCAGGAGCTGCTGACGAGAATCGAAGATTAAGTGCCTGCCAGCATCAAACGTATAAAGGCCCCGTAAGGGGCTTTTTTTATTGACCCTGCCCATCATCAATGAAGCGCAAGACCTATACCCGCAACTGCGAGATAAAAGACGGCATCGAGTTCCCCGACGGTATGCACAGGTTTGCGTTGGGCCTTGAGTATGTCGGAGCGGACTATCACGGCTTTCAAAAGCAAGTGACCAGCGCCAACACCGTGCAAGCGCATTTGGAGCGCGCCCTCGCCGAAATTGCGCAAGAGGAGGTCTCGCTGGTTTGCGCCGGACGCACCGACGCCGGAGTCAGCGCTTCCGGGCAGGTACTGCATTTTGACACCCTGGCAGATCGGCCCGAACGGGCCTGGGTGCTCGGCACCAACACCAAGCTGCCGGAAAATATTCGAGTGCATTGGGCACGCGAGGCCGGACCGCAGTTCCACGCTCGCTTCAGCGCCCGCTCGCGAACCTACCGCTACCTGTTTTCTTGCGCCGGAGTTCGCCCCGCCGTCCTCGCGCGGCGACTGTCCTGGTTTCCGGAACAACTGGATATCGACGCGATGCAGTCCGCCGCTCGGCACTTGCTTGGCGAGCACGACTTTTCGTCGTTCCGCTCGAGTCAGTGTCAGGCTCACAGCCCCTGCCGAACGGTAGATTCGATCTCCTGGACTCAGCGCGGACAAATTCACTGCATGGAAATACGTGCGAATGCTTTTTTGCATCACATGGTCAGAAATATTGTCGGCACCTTGCTCGAAGTCGGGAAGGGCGAGCGCCAGCCCGAGTGGATTGCCGAAGTGTTGAGGGCGCGCGATCGCCGACTTGCCGGCGCGACCGCGCAACCCTGGGGACTGTATTTGGTGGCGGTCGATTACGATGAGGTTTTCGGCTTGCCACAAGCGGCCAAAGGTCCGATATTCATGGGATAAGGCAGCCCAAATCTGCTACCATCGCCGGCTTTCCTTCGACGGGTAAAGCATGACAATTCGGGTAAAAATCTGCGGAATTACTCGCAGTGCCGACGCCAGTGTCGCGGCAACTGCCGGGGCCGATGCGGTCGGCATGATTTTTTATCCGAAAAGTCCGCGCGCGCTGACAAACCTCGAGGTCGCCGCTGAAATCGCCAATACTGTCGGGCCGTTTGTGAGCACTGTCGGTGTTTTTTTTAATGCCGACAAGTCCGAGGTGGAGAGGGTGTTGCGGCGGGTGAATTTGCAGCTGCTGCAGTTTCACGGCGACGAAACGGCCGAGTATTGTCGTTCGTTTTCGAGGCCGTACCTGAAAGTGTTGCGGGTTGCACCGGATGCCAATATCGAGTGTTTTGCCGAGCAGTACCCGGACGCGAGTGGGCTTTTGCTCGATACCTATGTCGAGGGTCTTCCCGGTGGAACAGGCAAACATTTTGAGTGGCGTCGCTTGCCGATATTGCCGATGCCGCTGATCGTCGCCGGCGGTCTGTCGCCGGTCAATGTGGCCGAAGCGGTCAAGGCCACCCATGCCTACGGGGTCGATGTCGCCAGTGGCGTCGAAGCGAGCCCCGGTATCAAGGATCCAAGCAAAATTAGAGAATTTATTCGCAATGCAAAAGCAGAAAAGTTCAGCGATTGAAAACGACAGCACGACGCTGCCGGATTTCGACCATATGCCTGACGCCAGTGGCCATTTTGGCCCCTACGGCGGGCGTTTCGTGTCGGAAACTCTCATCCACGCGCTCGACGAACTCGAGGCGATTTACAACAAGTTAAAAGACGATCCCGAATTCCAGCGTGAATTCGATTACGACCTTGCGCACTACGTCGGTCGACCCTCGCCACTGTATCTCGCCGAACGCCTGAGTCGACAAACCGGCGGCGCGCGTATCTGGTTAAAACGTGAAGACCTGAACCACACCGGCGCTCACAAGGTCAACAACACCATCGGACAGGCGCTGCTGGCGAAATACACCGGCAAAAAGCGTGTCATTGCCGAGACCGGTGCCGGGCAGCACGGTGTTGCGACGGCCACCGTCGCCGCGCGCCTGGGACTGGAGTGCGTTGTCTACATGGGCTCTGAAGACGTGCAGCGCCAGTCGCTCAACGTCTACCGCATGAAATTGTTGGGCGCGACCGTGGTGCCGGTCACTTCGGGATCGCGAACCTTGAAAGACGCCATGAATGAAGCGATGCGCGACTGGGTCACCAACGTCGACGACACTTTCTACATTATCGGCACGGTTGCCGGCCCCCACCCCTATCCACAATTGGTACGTGACTTTCAATGCGTGATCGGCCGCGAAGCCAAGCAGCAGTGCCACGAGCATTTCGGGGCCTTGCCAGACGCACTGGTCGCCTGTGTCGGTGGCGGTTCAAACGCGATTGGCCTGTTTCACCCCTTTCTCAAAGATGCCTCGGTAAAGATGTACGGGGTCGAAGCCGGTGGCGACGGGCTTGAAACGGGCCGCCACGCGGCGCCATTGAACGACGGCGTCCCGGGCATCCTGCACGGCAATCGCACCTACCTGATGGAAGATGAAAACGGCCAGATCATCGAAACACATTCGGTCTCGGCGGGCCTCGATTATCCGGGAGTCGGCCCCGAACATTCGTGGTTGAAAGACATCGGTCGGGTGAACTATGTCGCGGCCACTGACGATCAGGCGATGCAGGCCTTTCGTGCACTGACACGCATTGAAGGCATCATGCCGGCGCTGGAGTCCAGCCATGCAGTGGCCTACGCGCTGACACTGGCGAAAACGCTCCCGACGGACGCCAATATTGTGGTGAATTTGTCGGGACGGGGGGACAAAGACATCCTCACCGTCGCCAAAATTGATGGCATTGAAGTATAGGATCGGGCCGTGAGTAGATTGAGCCAACGTTTTCAAGAGTTAAAGGCTGCTGGCACGCCGGCACTGACCTGTTACATCGTCAGCGGAGATCCCGATCCCGAGCAGACGCTGCCGGCGATGAAGGCGCTGGTAGAGGCGGGGGCAGATGTTATCGAACTCGGCATCCCCTTTTCCGACCCGATGGCCGAAGGTCCCGTAATTCAAAAAGGGCACGAGCGAGCGCTGGCGCACGGCGTCAGCTTGCGCAGCACCCTGAAGCTGGTCGAGGCTTTTCGCCAGAGCGACAACACCACGCCGGTGGTGCTGATGGGCTACGCCAACCCCATCGAGCGCATGGGCTACGAGCAATTTGCCCGCGCCTCCGCCGAAGCTGGCGTCGACGCCGCACTGACGGTGGATCTGCCGCCCGAGGAGGCAAAGACCCTCGACGCCGCGCTGGCGGCAGTCGGCCTGGACAACATATTTCTGGTCGCACCCACCACCACCGATGAGCGCATCGACAGCATCGTCAAGCTCGCGCGCGGTTTCATCTACTTCGTATCGCTCAAAGGCGTTACCGGTGCGAGCCACCTGGACATCGACTCGGTCACGGCAAACCTGGCGCGCATCCGCGCCCGAACCGGACTGCCGGTCCAGGTCGGTTTCGGTATCAAGGACGCCCAGTCGGCAAAGGCCGTAGCCGCCTGCGCCGACGGCGTTGTCATCGGCTCTGCGCTGGTGGCGCTGATGGGAACAGGAGAAAACGGCAAGGGGCTGTGCAAAAAATTACAGGACTTTTTGCAACCGATTCGCGCCGCCTTAAACGCGTGAGCTCGGTCGACATTCGAAACCGCCGAGCGATCGCAGCGACACAAGATCCTTCGGCTGCGAGATTGGAACAGGTTTAATTGCAGGTAAAACAATGAGCTGGCTAGACAAAATCGTACCCGCCACTGTGCGGGCAGACAAAAAAGCAGGACCGAGCAAAATCCCCGAGGGATTGTGGAAAAAGTGCGCGAAATGCGACGCCGTCCTGTATCGACCCGAACTGGAAAAATCACTCGACGTTTGCCCGAAGTGCGACCATCACATGCGCATCAGCGCGCGCCGTCGTTTGGCGATATTTCTCGACGAGAACAGCGCGGAAGAATTGGCGACCGACGTGGTGCCGGTCGACCGACTGAAATTTAAGGACGTAAAAAAATACAAGGACCGCCTGCTCGACGCGCAAAAAAATACTGGCGAAAAAGATGCTCTTATCGCAATGAAAGGCCAATTGAAAGGCATGGGAGTGGTCGCAAGCTCGTTTGAATTTGCGTTTCACGGCGGTTCGATGGGCTACGTGGTCGGCGAGCGCTTCACCCGCGCTGCACAAGTGGCTTTGCAAGAGCGAATTCCCTACATCTGTTTTTCCGCGACCGGTGGCGCGCGCATGCAGGAGGCCTTGATCTCGCTGATGCAAATGGCCAAAACCAGCGCCATATTGGAACGCATGAAGCAGCAGGGCGTGCCCTTTATTTCCGTGATGACCGATCCGGTCTACGGCGGCGTCTCCGCCAGTCTGGCGATGCTGGGCGATATCAATATTGCCGAACCCGGCGCGCGAGCCGGCTTTGCCGGACCGGCAATCATCGAACAGACGATACGGCAAAAACTGCCCAAAGGGTTTCAGCGCAGCGAGTTCCTGTTGGAGCACGGCGCCATCGACATGATTGTGCACCGCCACGAAATGCGCGACAGAATCGCGTCTTTGATTGCCAAGTTGACCCTGCAAGCGCCCGTCTGAATGAGGCAAGGCGTGCGTTTCGACGCTCTGGATCAATGGCTCGCCTGGATGGAACGTTTGCATCCAAGTGAGATCGATCTCGGCCTCGAACGCGTGCGCCAGGTCGCCAAGGCAATGGATTTGCCGGCCTTTTCCGGCAATCTGGTAGTGGTGGCCGGGACCAACGGCAAAGGATCCTGCGTACACGCGCTGCAAGAGCTTCTGCGCGCTTCCGGATCGACGGTAGCGACCTACACTTCTCCCCACATTGAGCGCTATAACGAGCGGGTATGTTTTGACGGCAGCGCGGCGTCCGACGCAGAACTCTGCGATGCCTTTGCGCGTGTTGACAGCGCTCGCGGCAGTACTTCGCTGACCTATTTTGAATTTGGCACTCTGGCCGCGCTGTACTTGATCCAGCGGCGAAATCCCGACTACGCAATCTTGGAAGTCGGTCTCGGTGGCCGGCTCGATGCAGTCAACATTGTCGATGCCGACCTCGCCATTATTACCTCGATCGATATCGATCACGAATCCTGGCTCGGCAACACCCGAGAATTAATCGCACACGAGAAAGGCGGTATCCTGCGCGCGGGCATCGATTTTGTTTGCGCCGACGAAGACCCTCCGGTGAACCTGGACCAACTCGCACACTCGCTCGGTGTCAATGCCAGGTGGATCAATCGCGATTTCAGCTGCGACCGCAGTGTGGTGTGTTGTGAGGGCAAGAAGATCGCATTCGGCGCCTGCACTTTGCCGCGCAACGCTGTTGCCGCCGCCCTGCAAGGATACTATTTGCTCTGCGACAAGCCACTGCCGGAGGCGGCGCTCGCCGAAGTCCTGGACGGATTAACATTGCCGGGGCGCATGGAAAGAACGACGATAATGGGGGTCGAATGGATATTCGACGTTGCGCACAATCCTGCGGCGGCGCGCAATCTGGCAGCGGAGCTCCGACATGCGGGCGACAAGGGGCTGACGGCGATTTTTACGCTGATGGCGGACAAGGACAGCGTCGGAGTGATCGAGGCGATGGTCTCGGTCGTGTCGCACTGGGTATGCACACAGATCGACGGCATGACCCGTTGCGCCGGCGCGGAATCTTTACGGGAGACACTGGTGCACAAATTCGGAATTCCGGAAAATGCCGCCGAAAGCGAAGAGCTCGGTCGCGCGGTCGCGAGTGCACTGGATCGCGTACGTACTTGCAAACAACCGAAAGTACTCGTGTTCGGCTCATTTTATTTGGTGGCTGCGATAAAATCGCTGCTGGTCGCGCAGGAATTTAAGCGAGAGCAAGTTTCATGAATGACGGGTTAAAGCAACGAATCATCGGAGCCATGGTGTTGGTCGCGCTGGGCATTATCTTTTTGCCCGTGTTGTTTGACAAAGAGCGAATCGCACCGGTCGACAGACAGACGCAAATTCCCCTGGCGCCGGACATTGTGCCCTCGGATATGCCGTCTCCACCTGTACGTGTCGACGATGTCGATCCGAAGGCCGAGGTGGAAAAAACCGCAGGAAGTTTTCGCGTGCAGGAACTGGACAAGAGCGACGCTGCGGACCAGGACAGTTCTCAGCAGGCCAGCGCTGACGACAAAGCGCCTGCGGCTCCCGCAGCGCAAGCGAGCGAGAGCAAGGTGACTCCCGCCAAAGAAGTAAGCGCAGCAAAACCGACCATGTCGCCGAAAGGCGTGTACGAGACCTGGGTCTTGCAGGTAGCCAGTTTTGGCTCGTCAAGTTACGCGGAAAAACTGCGCGACAAATTGCTCGCCGACGATTACAAGGCCTTCATCAAAAAAGTGACGACTGCCAAAGGTGAATTTTCGCGCGTTTATGTCGGCCCGAGCATGGATAGAGATCGTCTGCTCGAGGCGAAGCGAAGTATCGAAAAAAAATATGCGCTGAAGACCAGCCTCGCCAAGTATTCGCCGTGACCGCACTTCACGCTTTTGATCGTTTGCGCGCGCAGCGCCTGGCGGAGGCGAGCAAACCTTTTGCCGCGCGCGGCGCGACCTTAAAGCGCTGCCCCAATTGCCTTCTCGCCGATCAGTACTGTCTTTGTCAGGAGCGCCAGCCGATCATCACTCGCCATGAGTTTGTCCTGCTCATGCATCGCAACGAAGTGTTCAAACCGAGTAACAGTGGTCGTTTGATTGCCGATATCTTCCCTCAAAATTGCCACGCCTTTTGTTGGCGGCGACCCTCCGCACCAGAGGGGTTTGACGCCGTGGTTCGGTCCGGACGATGCAAGCCTTTATTGGTATTTCCCGAGCGAAACAAAGAGTCGGCCCGGACTGTCCTGGCGTCCCTGGACGGGGAGGTAAAGTATTGTTTTATTTTCCTGGACGGGACCTGGAAACAGGCCTCGCGCATGTTTCATCTCAGCGCCTGGCTGCAAGATCTCGACTGCCTGCATCTGGACGCGCTGCAGCCCTCGCAATATTTGGCGAGGAAATCGCACACTGCGCATGGCCTCGCGACCGCGGAAGCCGCTATTCACTGTCTTGATCTCGCCGGGGACGACCGGCAGGCGCAACACCTTCAACATTATTTTGCTTTGTTCAATCGGCGCTATTCTAATTTTCGAAGTGGTGGCAGGGAAATAGAGGAGGTTTTATGATCGCCGACGATCACATAATCGAACTGCAAACCCGCATTGCGTTTCTTGAAGACCATGTTGCAACGCTCAACGCGCGCGTCGCCCAGCACGACAAAATGCTGATCGATTTGCAGGCGCAACTGCGACATCTGAACGGTAAACTCAAGGCCTTTGCGGAGGCGGGAGAAATGGCCAGCGTCGAAATGAAAGACGAGCTTCCGCCGCACTATTGAGCTAGACCAGTTATTTTGATTTATTTAAGTCTCGGCTTCCGTTTGGCGCCGTTCAAAATCTTCGACGATTTTTTCGAAGCGCCGCAGCAAAAATTCGTATCGATCGCGATAACTGTCCTTGTTGCTCAGATCGCCGATGCGTTTGAAACAGGAGCGCAGCAGTTCAATTTCCGCGCGATTCAAGGGTAGGCGCTTGGCCTTGCTGCTCAAGGCCTGGATCAGGTTCAGGTTGAGCCCGATGTGGTTGGGAATCTCCTGCAGCACCTGACGAAAGTAGCCGACGGCAGCTTCGAGCTTGCCCTGTTCGTAGAGTTCGATTCCGCTTTTGTTCAATTTGGCGGCGAAGGCAATTCCCTCGCGGGTTTGCGGTTCGCGCAGCAGGCGGTCAATTTTGATCGCCAGTTCGTGGTCGCTGTTCTGCTTCGCCAGAGCCTGCAGGATGCTCTCGCCCTCGTCGTAGCGACCGCGATTGATGAATGCCAGAGCGCAGTCGATGCTGAGCTGGGCGTCACTGTTGCCGATCACGCTCGTGCGCATCGACTCGTGGAGATTGATGGCTTTGCGGGTCTGGGCTTCAGCCTCATCGGGCTTGTTTTGCGCGGCGAGCAGGTCCGACTCTATGAGCAGGCGGCGCATTTTTACCAAAGGATGTTTGCCGTATTTCTTTTCGGCCGCGTCGAGGTTTTGTCGAGCCTCTTCCTGCAGAGCATGGGCCTGTGCTTTGTCCACTTTTGTCGACAATTGATTGAGATTGAGTGCCAGGTTCAGCAGATCGGACGCGCTTTCGTGGCAGGAGTTTTTGGAGTGCCGTATCGCTGAGCGATAGGCATGTACCGAGGAATTGTGGTCGTCTATTTTGTTGCTGACCCGACCCAATTCGCGCTGTCGCGGTGCGTGGCGCGGCGAAATTTTTACCGCGTTCAGCAGCGCGTGCTGGGATTGCAGCGGACGGTGTGATTCCTCGTAGATTTGCGCCAGCAGATCGTGTGCCTCAACGCAGTAGGCGTTGCTTTGAGCGATATTGCGCAGCAATGTCTCCGCCTCGTCAAAATTCTTCAACTGATACAGCGCTCTCGCTTTTGCCAAATCGACCCAAAGCGGCCGTTTGTCGTCAGGGTATTCCGAGCAGAGCGCCAGCGTGTCCTCCGCGCGCCCGCTCTTGAGATAGAGTTCGGCCAGGAGTTTGCGAACATCGTTTTGGAAGCGGTGCGCTTCGTCCTTGAGCTTTTCCGCCTGCAGAGTTGCACGATTCAGGTCGTGATCATCGAGTGCCAGCTTGATCTTGCGCAGGTACTCATTTTTTAACAGTGCCTGGTCGAGGCGCGGCCGCAGCGATTCGCGACTTATCGGCTTGTTGAAAAAGTCGTCGGGCTCGTATTCGAGCGTGTGCAGAACATAGTGTGCCGCATTCTCGGCGGTGACCATGACAAAGAGCGCCGTGTTGCGCAGCAGACGATGAAAACGAAGCTCTTCGAGCAGTTGCTGGCCGCTTTTACCGGCACCGAGGTTGTAGTCGGCGATGACGATGTCGTATTGGTGTTTGCCGCAACAATCGATCGCATCCTGGGCATTGGCGGCGGTATCAATTTCATTCGCGCCAAAGTCTATCAGTATACGTTTTAGCTGAGCGCGCGCGTCGGGCAGGTCGTCGACGACCAGGCAACGCTTTTGCGCGTAGGTTTTGATTATATCTATTTGCTTCATGCAAATAATCGCAGATGGATTTGTTGAAATTAGTGTAGCAGGCGATGAGGAAACCACAGCTTTTGTAAGTCTAATTCGACCGAATTTTGACGCTTTTGACTGTCGCGCGCCGGGGGGACTTTGATGCCAATAGAACCTGGATGCCGGTACCGCGCGGAGAAATCCCCCTTCACAGCAATTTTTTGAGATCCAGCTCCAAAATTAGGCAGCTAAATTCCCGGATGTTGGCGTGCCACTGTAGCGGCTTGTCGTCTTTGTTACTATCATTACCTCCATGCTCCACGGCAAAGGATTTCATCGATGATCGAATGGTTCCGGTCCCTCTCCAATCCCTATTTTATGCCCCACGGTCACTGCTACTTGTGGCAGCCGGACGTATTGTGGACTCATGTAATTTCGGACTCGGTGATCGCACTGGCGTATTACGCGATTCCGGTGGTGCTCGGGCTATTTCTCTACAAACGCAAACAGGATATTCCCTACAAGGAACTGGTAGCACTATTTGTCGCGTTCATATTTCTCTGTGGGACCACGCACTTGATGGCCGTCTATGTCACCTGGATTCCGGCATATGAACTGGAGGGCTGGATCAAGGCATTGACAGCCCTGGTTTCAATTTACACCGCCGTGCGAATGGTGCCGATGCTACCGGAGCTGATCGCGGATGCGGGGATCAAGTTGGAGTTGAAAAAGAGCCGCAGCGAAATCGACGAGCTTCAAACCGAGCGCGCACGGATGCAGTTGCTGTTGGACGTCGCTATGGAAAGGGAACAGCGTATCGTTCATTTAAAAAGGCAAGTGAATTCTCTGTTGCAGGAGCTTGGGCGCGAGCCTGCATATCTCAAAGAGTCGGACGAATAGATGCGGGATTTACGCGTACTTATCATTCTGGCGCTGGTGTTGGCGCTCGTGGTTTTCGATTATTCTGGCGCGTATCTCGTAGGTCATAATTCTGTTGTCG